>Ga0172380_10005292_pt1 | contig 15760 bp, 15 predicted proteins | sample Leawe162metaG_FD_119747 | JGI IMG/M metagenome (GOLD analysis project Ga0172380, IMG submission 119747) | Leachate microbial communities from a municipal landfill in Southern Ontario, Canada - Leachate well 162 metaG | ecosystem: Engineered > Solid waste > Landfill > Unclassified | place...
CGCCGGAACGGGCATAACAATTTATAAAGGACACACTCATCGTATCTATATGGAGATTGATGTGAGTCGCTTCAATCGCCTGTGGATGCTCAACTGAAGTGCAAGCACAATATCAATGTCGGTTGATTGAAGACTTGTACGCCCTGACCAGGAGTTCCTCCAGTAGAAAGCCGTATTCTTTGATCTCAACTTTCTGCGTTCGGTGAGTCGCTATTGATTCCAACAACTGACCGCGATCATAGCCACCAGCATTTAGATAGTGTTCAGAGAACTTCTCTATTAGACGTTTCAGACGCCAACTTCTATAGCGCGTATTGACAACCTGCTTCCACTTCTCATGGTCGGACACAACTTGCCTATATTTTCTAGAGCCAAGCTGATCACCAAACCCATCTAGAGTGATGTCGAAAGATCGTTTGATCATACCAGGGCAATGGGTAAGCTCCAGATACTCGCATATATTTCTAATTGTACTTTCCGGCCTACCCACTAGCACCTCATAAGTCAATAAATGGATCCTATCTCTGTGCTGAAGGATGAACTCGGCAATTCTCTCCGGACCTTCATAGAAATCCCTGTCCAGAGCGTCGAATCGCCGCATTGAGTTGCCACAGAATGCTTCTATCGCTGAAGCGACGATGGAAATGGGATTCCTTAGCAATACAACAAATCTGGCTTCGGGGAAGATACGAATTAACTCGGGAAGAATGTAGTAGTAGCGTGGCGTCTTATCCAAAAAATAGCGTTCTCGACCGGTGCCATACTTGGCATATATCCCCATCGCAAATTCGTTGATGAGGCGGTCTAGATGACCTTGCCCAATATCTGCTTCAATTCGGCAAATTGCGGTAGCAGAAGTGGTATGTCCATATTCGGCAACGATACCTTCCTTTCTTCTTGCATAACACAGCGGCAACATAAACCACGGCTCCGAGGTCGATGCAATCTGCTCGTGACTCATCAATACCTTCTGCAGGAAGGTCGACCCGGAACGCGGCAATGAGATCAAGAAAATCGGTTTCATCGAGCGTCAAGGTTAAGTCAAGTAGACAACCGCCCAGTCCGTGACGCAGTGCATAATCCTACCTTATGTTTGGTACCGACAAACCGGCTTTACACATTCCTACTTGCGACAACTTCCTCCCAAAACCGTAGATCCTGTTCGCTTCTTGGTGCCACTGCATTCGAATATCATCGAAGCCGGCTTCTTTCATCATACGATGGAGAGCCGATGGTGATGGCACGAACCAATTCCAGCCACTGCGATTCAAACTTCCTCGATGTCCAGAACTATAGATAAGGCTCCCGTCAAATCTGCAATACGGGTCTTCAACATTTACGCCGGCCGACTCAACCAGGATAAACCCTCCGACCTTCAATGAATTGAATATTATCCTGAGAGCCAGAAGCGGATCGCTTAAGTGATAGATAACTCCCGGGAAATATGCGATATCAAACTGGTCGTAGAATCTCTCCGAGTTGCAGCTGTAGATAGATATAGGTTCCACCGAAACGTTGCTCCGCCCGAAGGATTGCGACAGGAATGAAGCAGTTTCCGCGTACATTTTCACCTCTTCGATTGCGTAAACTTTGCTCGCAAGACTCGCCAAGAGTAGCGTTGTGCCACCCGTCCAGCATCCGATATCGAAGACGCACTTATTCGTGAAATCATCCAGTGACACGGGGAAAAAAGCAATGAAATTGGCTAATAGGCGAATATGCCTATCGCCCATCCGGCCTTCCAACTGAAAGCTGCCAAAATCATGATTGTGGCCCCAGTGATACCTAATCGACAAATCTCTCTGGCGCTCCAATTCATCTGCGGAATAGTCCTCGCCGTGAATATTGATGGCCCCAATTCTTGACTGGATTGATTTCGCAAAGTCTTGAGGAGAAACTCCATGGAGATTGGCTGTCGTATATGTAGCGAATATCTTGCCCAACGTGGCATGCATCTCATTTGCCGTGGTGGCGCTGGCGAATTGAGCAGTGGCGCGCCATTTTCTTGATAGCCCCATTCTTCTCCCGGCATATTCAAGAATCTCTTTTGGCGATGATCTGTAGAGCTTAGATAGGACTTCTCTCATTGATATTTTCGTGTTCTTCATTTCGGCCTGACTTTGCCGCGAGGTGACATTCTTGCGCACTCATTCCAGCGCGCTACGGGTAGCTTCATCGAGCGGCTCGGCGGGAATTGATACAAGCCAGAATGGTATCTACACCCGACTCCAGTGATTCAAATTCCGTATCCACGCTGGTTGCGTCTGAAAGAGGATGTTCGTAGGGAGCAGAAACGCCGGTGAATTGTTCGATCAGTCCCGCTCTGGCCTTCGCATACAATCCCTTTGGATCACGTCGTTCGCAGACCTCGAGCGAGGTCGAAACATAGATTTCATGATAGCGGCCCGGGCCGATGATAGACCTCGCCATTTCCCGGTCGCAGCGGTATGGAGATATGAACGCGACAATAGCCACGATACCCGACTGGTTGATAACCCGCGCCACCTCTGCGACCCGGCGTATGTTCTCACGCCGGTCGCCGGCCGAGTAGCCAAGGTCTCCACTCAACCCCTTGCGCATTTCGTCGCCATCAAGCAGACAGGACGGGGTGCCGTTTCTTTTCAATCGGTCGAACACGCCTCTAGCAAGAGTCGTCTTGCCGGCACCGGGAAGGCCGGTCAACCAGATGGTCAACGACATCGACAGTCACCAATTATTTCGCGGAACATCATCATCATCTCCGCCCGTACTTAATGGCGCAGTAGCGAATCCCGACGGGGCACGTCATTCCGACCTAGCCGGAACCGCAAATCTCCCCAACGGATTCAACGTATTTGTCGATGACGAAGCGCTCATCGAATTCGCGCTCCATCTTCTGCCTGCCCCTTGCGCCCATGAGCTGTCTTTCCGACGGCGTAAGGCGCATCATCCGCACCATCTTCTCGCCAAGGTCTCGAGCATCCCCAACCTTGACCAAGAAACCGTTGTGACCGTCGTCCACGACGTCCCTGCAACCAACAGCATCCGTAGTGATAATCGGCTTCGCCATCGCCGCGGCCTCCAGGAGAGAGCGGGGTACCCCCTCCCGATAGAGCGAGGGCAGGACCACGCAATTCACCTCTGCCAGTTGCGGCTTCACGTTGTCGGTAGCGCCGAGATAAACGATGACACCCTCGGCGACCCACTCGGTTATCTGCTCGTGTGAGATGGCGGTCGGATTCTTTACGTCGAGAAAACCGAGTAGACGAAACTCAGTCCCTGGATAATCTGCCCGCACCTTGCGAGCGGCCTCGACGTATTCCCCGACGCCCTTGTCCCAGAGCATTCTGCTTGCCAGCAGGAAGCGAAACGCTCCATCCGCCGAAGGCTGCAAAGGAATCGGCGCGAATTCTCGCAGGTCGACCCCTGAGCCCGGCAACCTGGCTGTCACGTCGCGGCGTACTATCGCCGCTTCGACAAAGAATGCGCGATCATCCTCATTCTGGAAGAATACCCAGCGCGACCTTGACAGCGCAGCTCGGTATAGCCAGCGCACTACCGCGGTAAGCCAGTTTCTACGATTGAACACCGTGCCCAAGCCGGCGATGTTGTTTATCACCGGGATTCCCAGCGCGTGGGCTGCCATCGAGCCGTAAACGTTGGGTTTGACTGTGTAACCGAGAAAGACATCCGGCCGCTCCCTTAGCAATAACCGTAGGTAGCGCAGCAGAAGCAAAAGGTCGCGGCCGGGGTTTGTCCCCTTATTATCCATCGGCAGCGGAACGAATCGGCAGCCGAGCCCCGCGAGTCGCGGCGCATACTCATCGGGAGGCGCCACCCCAACCACCTCATAGCCTTGGGCGACGAGGGCGCGAATGAGTCCGCTGCGGAAATTCACCAGGTTCCAGGCAGTATTCAGCGCAATTAAAACCTTCTTGGGTCTCACGCACGAACTAGTCGAGTCGCTCCTGTCTCGCCCCAGTGACTCAGGCGTCATATCGCTTGTAGCCTAGCGCCACCCAGTAAGGTCGTCTTTCGGAGAAGACGATGCGCTCCAGTCCCGCTCGCCGCATCAACTCCTCGATCTGAGCTCTAGTGAAACGCTTCTCCAAACGCGTTCCGAAGCGATCAAGTGCATCGGTGCGTAGCACGTACATCGACTTGTCGCGATAATAGGCAAGCGGAATCGAGTCTACGTTCAAACCAAATCTGTCCGCCAAACCGGCCAGTCGCGATAAAGGCCAGTAGACAAGATAGGCGAGCAAACTAGAAAGCACCGACCGCACTGCGCGCGGTGTTCTTGAAACGACGCGCCGCACAAGCTCGCTTGCGGCCCATAGCTGGCGATACCAGCGTGGTTTATTATCAAAGGCAAAGTAGAGATACAGCAAGAAGGGGGCGCCAGGCTTGAGCAGCTTCACGCAAGCTTGCAGGCCAGCCTCAGTGTCCGGCACATGGTGCAACACGCCCAGCGAGTAGCCAAAGTCTGCCGAGCTGTCCGGTAGGGGAATGGCATCGACACTGGCATGATGAAAACTGACGGCAGGAAAGCTGCCGAGATTTCTCTTCGCCACCTCCAAAGCATCTGCGCTGGCGTCGATGCAATGCAGTCGCCCAACACGGGCAGAGACATACTTGGCCCAGCGCCCTGATCCGCAGCCAAGATCAAATCCTTCCGCATTAGGTGGCAAACTTTCCCATGGAAAGATCGCGAAGTAGTCATGCACCATCTGGTCATAGTCGGGCACGTTCAGGCGGCCGAATCTTTGCCATTCGTCGCCGAAACCTCGCACTGTTTGTTTGTCGAGATTCATGACGGGCAAAATGCCTGATAAACTGGGATGACGAGACAAACCGGGCTCAGGTTGGGCATGTCCGTCAAATTGAAAGTGGATAGAATCTGTAAGGAATCCACGAGTCATAATAGGCCGTCAGACTGAACCACACAAGCTGAACCAGCGCATAGGAGAGCACGACCAAAGACACAGCAAGGTTGCGCGAGCGTCGTTTCATCACGCTCGGCAGGTAGGAGAAAGAATAGAGTTGGATAGGCATGAAGAAGAGCGCGATACGATCAACTGCAGTGGAGGATGGTGAGAGTACAAGCGCAGGGACGAAAAGCAGGGTAAGAATCGAAATCCACAACCACACCCGTTCTTCTGTAGCGGGTATGGCCAGATACCGGCGCACAGTAAGAAACAGCATACCTGCAAGCGCATTCATCATTACCCGAGGCCATGCGCCCTCTGATTGCATACCGCTGCCAAGATACCCAGCGAGCAGCACCTCCTGGCGCTCCAGGATGAAGAGGGCGTAGGCCAACAGCGACCCTAGTGCTACCCAGAAGAGGGTACCCCAGCTATATCGACTACCGGCAAGCACACCTAGAGGCATCAAGGCAGCAGCAGAATTGTGAAACAGCGCCGCCAAGGCGATGAAGAGAAGAAAGCGGAATACGCGACCATCCTGCAAGGCGGAAAGTGCCCACAATACCAAACCCAAAGCGGCCCCTTGACGCGTGTAGTTCATCGTTAAAACAATTACCATATACGGAACCCCGACTGTCAGTGCCAGCCAGCAATTTGGCAAGCGGCGACAGAAGGCGAAGTAGCCACTGACAAAAACGACAGCACAACCGAGATTGACCAGCCAGATGCCACTGGCGGTTGTTGCTGCTAGCCAGGTAAGCAATTCGTATGCAGGCTCAGCCGTACTGGCCGCTTCAATCCATGTCAGATTTCCAGCACGCTCAAGCTGAACTAGATAGTTGCCCCAATCCACACCGATCTCGAAGCGCAAGCCGATCACCAATACGAAAATCACCGCCAACAGATGCAATGGCAGCTTCGACAATTGTCGTGTAGCCCCTGACGTAATAAAGGCACCTATCGCAGGCAAAATAAACAATATCCAATAGAACCACATCAGGCGGATCCCTTGGCTAGCCACGCCTGCAGCATCAGCACCGCCCAAAGTCTCGCGGTCCACTCGTGGGTTCCCGCCACGTGCTGCTGCCACGTCCTGCGAATCCGCCCATTGTCCAGCATCCCATGTCGACTTAAGCTTTCCTCGCTAAGCAGATCTTCCGCCCAATCTCTCAAAGGGCCTCTTAACCAAGTGCTTAAAGGCAGGCCAAAGCCGGCTTTCGGTCGCTCGACAAGCTTCTTCGGGATGTACTTATAGAGCACCTGCCGCAAAATCCACTTGCCCTGGCCTTCTCGAATTTTCATATTCAACGGAATCCGCCAAGCCAATTCCGCGACACGATGATCAAGAAATGGAACACGCGTTTCCAAACTCACCGCCATCGCTGCGCGATCAACCTTATGCAGAATATCGTCTGGTAGATAGGTCAGCGCATCCCAAACCATCATTCGCTGCTCGGACTCGGACACGCCCTGTACGGTCGCAGGATCGTCGAGCATGATGCGAATTGGCTGTGCGCCTGGCACCGCGGCCGTCAGTGGCGTCCATTCACTGACCAGACTACGATATAAATCGTCCTGGCTGCTGATTGTCATGAGACGATGCCCCAGTTTGTGCACCTTGTCGCCCAATCTTGCGACCCGCAACGCGCCCGGCAGTCCTTTAGCGATGGCATCCCATACGCGAGTTGGGATCATCAATAAAAGTGGGGCCAGCATGCGGCGAGTTGTCGGAGGCATCCAACTTACACGCCGCCATATCCGGCGCCCCCAAAAATAGCGGTTGTAGCCGCAGAACAACTCGTCGCCAGCATCGCCAGACAAGGAAACACTGACATGCCTCCTTGCCATCCGGGATACCAAGTATGTGGGAATTTGCGAAGAATCGGCAAAAGGCTCGCAGTACATGTCTGGGAGCAAGGGAATGACATCACGCGCTTGTTGCGATGTAACATACAATTCCGTGTGCTCAGTGCCCAAATACTTGGCCACTTCTTTGGCATGCTCGGCCTCATTATAGTTCGCGTCATCAAATCCGATCGTGAATGTACGAACCGGCTTACTGGCCTGTGCCTGCATAAGCGCCACAATCGTGGAGGAGTCGATTCCGCCCGAGAGAAAGGCACCCAAAGGAACATCGGCGAATGACTGCTGGCATACAGCGTTGGAAAGGGCAGTTTCTAGTTGCAGCACGGCTTCACGTTCATCCTGGAATGGATTTGCGAGTCCACGTTGAACCATCCCGGCTAGTGACCAGTATCTCTCAATAGTTAGCCCACCATGCTGCGTGGGGACCTCCAGAGCAGCGCTTGGCGGGGATGCGGCATCCGCTAACGACAGGGAAAGCAGACAGCCTGGCTCCAGCTTGAATACGTGGCGATAGATGGCATAAGGCGCCGGGACATAGCAGAACTGCAGATAGAGCGCAACGACATTTCGGTCAATGGGATTATCGAATTCCGGATAGCGTCTCAATGCCTTTAGCTCGGAGGCAAAAACAAAGGCACCTCGCGTCCAACCGTAATATAGGGGCTTCTCCCCAAAGCGGTCTCGCGCCAGGTGCAATCGCCGCTCTTCGCGATCCCACAGCGCAATGGCAAACATGCCAACTGCTCGAACTAGTGTTGCCTTGATACCCCAGGCAACGATGCACGCTAAGAGCGTCTCGGTATCGGAATGTCCACGCCAGGCCGTAGGATAGCCAGCGCTTTCCATCTCATCGCGAAGCTCAAGATGGTTGTAGATTTCGCCGTTGAAGGCGATGACGAAACGCCCGCACTCAGACAGCATCGGCTGATGGCCTGCTGGCGAGAGGTCAAGAATCGCAAGGCGGCGATGTCCTAGCGCGATCCCAGCCGCATTATCCAACCAGACGTCTCCGTCATCAGGACCTCGGTGAAAGAGCGAGTCAGCCATTTTCTGCAGTGCTGCAAGAGCAGGAAGCCGGGGAGCCAGAGCGCCGGTCAGGCCACACATGCCATCAGGCCGCTTTCGACGCAGATTGAGTGATATGAGGTGTTCAATGAAACGCCTCAATATCCTTCATTGAGTTCAGTGATACCAAGTCAAGTTCCGTGGCGACTGGCAAGCCCTGAACCTGAAAGCCACGTGCGACAAGGTGCTCGATCACGTACAGAAATCCATGGCTGCCCGTTTTCAACCCGAATTTACCGGGAAGGTTCTGTTGCAAGAGATTAAACACGGGTTCTACCCGAAACACAAAAAGACCTATGTCGCGCTCACCAGCCTCTGCAAATGTTGCACCCATCTCACGCGTTTCAGTTACGCGCAGAATATCTCCGCGGGCATCCCGGGTCACGACGGTATAGGCAGAATCAACTAGACGCGTGGCAAATGTAAAGTCATTGCCTTCCTTCCGATGCGCATCAACAATTGTGGCAACGGTCTTTGGTTGGATGAAAGGAATATCCCCCCAAACAAGAAGAACATCACGAGAACTTCCATACGCTGGTGAGAAACGAAACCGAAGCACCGCATCTCCCATGCCATTGGGCTCGTCCTGAACAACCAAGTTGGCACTAAGGCCATATCTAGCGAGGCATCCAGCAATGTCGGCCTGCCCTGATGGACCGACAACGATCGTTGGGGTGGAATCTCGGTGTGACAGCAATTCATGAATTCGGACCAGGATCGGCTTGCCCTGTACCGGATGCAGCGTTTTCGGATACGGCAAGCCAGCCCGCGAACCTCTGCCCGCAGCAGCTATCAGCACCCGCAATTCATCCATCAGAAGTCCCTCGCAACCTGGCCTCGCAAACCTCTGCTGATCGCCAACCAAAGAATCCTGCGCTTGCCTCCAAACAAATATGACAATCCTTCAGGCAGACCGTTGCGCTTGACAGTTCTTGCGAGGACAGCAGTGATGGTTAGTACATTGCGGATAGGGACCCAGTCGAGGTAGCGCCGGTTCAAGATAAGCGTGTTCTTAACATAGTAGTAGACTCTGCCATCGGTGTGCGGTCTTCCCGCAACATCCGGATGGTAGTGACGGGCTGCAATAACTGTATAGATCGGTCCAGCAGCCCGAAGCCTATACAAGAAGTCAAGTTCATCACCGGCAATGAAGAAATCCCGATCAACGTTGCCAACCTGCCGTATGGCTGCCGTCGATATCAGTGCGCCGTTGAAGAAATGGGCAAAGGGATAGAGACCGTTTTCAGACAGACTCATCGCTTGGGGAAGCGTAAATAGCTTGCGTCGCAACGAGAAAATCACCGGCAGTCCCTCGGCATCTAGCCTAGGCAGCGGGAATACCAGCCGCTCTGGATCATCTTCGCACAGCACTACCGAAGAAGTGCATGCAACGCGAGGTCTGAGTTCCGCTAGCAGATATTCAAGGGCTGACTTCTCCGGAAAGCCGTCATCATCCATCAGCCAAACGGCATCAAAACGTTCAGCAAGCGCACACTCAACGCCGCGATGCCAGCCTCCCGCAGAGCCAACATTGTCCTGCGTGATGCACCGAATTCCCCGCGCCAGCAGCATCGCCTCCGTGCCGTCCGCGCTACCGTTGTTGATGACTACGATGTCATCTGGTGCTCGCACCTGCTGCTGAAGATGATCGAGGCAGCGCGCAAGCAAGTCCTTGCGGTTATGGGTCACCACGACAGCAAGCGTTCGTTGGCTCACTTGCCTATCAATCGGTAAGCCGCGGTTAGCGACGTGCCCGTACCTGTGCAATTCAACATTGCATTGACCATGCTTTTTGCCAGCGACAGGATCTTGCTGTTCTGAACTGCATTTTGAGCTGCTGCTGACACCTGTTCCGGATCACGCTGGGCGGACATTCCCGCAGATTCCTTTCGGCGATTGAGAAACTGGATCATTCTGAAGACACTGATATTCTCAGTTCGAATAAACACCTTCTCAAATCCACAATTGCGCAAGACCAGGTCCAGTGTCGTCGGGGAGTAATACGAAATATGCTCTGGATAGGCGAACATGCACCATTGGGCACCTAGTATCCTGCGCTCAATGCCGGCGAAGTTTGGAGTCGTTACATACAGTAAGCCACCCCTCTTTAGCACGCAAGCCAGATGCTCAATGACGTCCACCGGGTTGTTGATGTGCTCGATGACTTCCGTTAGAAGAGCGAGGTCGAACGACCCGGGGACCTGGCCATCACCCATCGATGGTTTGACGCCGCCTGGCAACATTATTATGCCCTTGCCTCTGCAAATATCTTCAGTCTTTTTGTCATACTCTGTTCCAAAGACTTCACAACCCAGCTCTTTAAAGATCCTCAGAAACTCCCCGTCGCCGCAGCCAATGTCAATGACACGTTTGGCGTTCGATATGCTCTTCAACCACAACGCTGTCTTCTCCATTTTCAGCAGCGTTGCTCTCGTTCGGGAAACCTCTCTCGAATAGCCTCCATAGACCGTATCCAACTCCTCCTTCGAAGGCCTGCGGTTCGAGAACACAAAGGAGCATCCCTTACAGGCAACCAGGTGATCTTTTTCGTAACCCGTCAACTTGCGCAACTGTGCAGAACCACAGATCAAGCAAAAAGCAATATTTTGATCCATTCAATCCGACATCCGTTGGCCGCTCGCGGCGATCAGATCACCAAAGCGTGTCATGCGGACGTCAACGGTCTCTAAACCTGCACGTCGCGCTGCCTCAATACCGGCGTCCGAATCTTCAAAGACAAGAGCGTCAGTAGCATTTATGCCAGCAATTGCCAAGACCTTGATAAATCCCTCCGGGTGCGGCTTGGTGTTCATCACATCATCGGCGCACAGCATCGGGGCAAACCATCCCACGTATCCGAGCTGTTCCAGCGCTACCAAAACTGTATCGCGCGAGCCCGACGAATACAGCGCCAGTCGGAAGCGCTGCCTAGCCATACGGAGAAATTCATCCACGCCAGGCAGCGGCCGCAGTTCATGCTTGAGCGAGGCACGGACTTTGGACTGCTTGGAGACGGTCAGATCCTGAATGGCGGCTGTGGATATCGCCACACCAGCCTTCGTGAAACACGCAGCCAGCGCATCGCGAGTGCGCAAACCGGCGATCGCAGGATAATCGGCCGAAATGCCCCAAGGCGCCAACACGGAGTTGAAGGCTGCCTCGTGCAGGGGACTCGTATCCGCCAGCGTACCATCGAAATCAAATATCAGCATCTGCTTGCCATGGAGCAGATTAGTACGGGCGACCGCTGGTCGCTCTCTAGCGGGTTGATCCGTCACTGCAGTTCCGTTGCTTCTTCGTATAGTGACAGGATAGTCTGCACAAGCCTATCTCCATCATGCTTCCCCGGTTGCTCGATCGACTCGAACGCATCTACTACGCGGCGTACCGGGATGTCGTCAAAGGCCTCCTGGTCAAAGAAAACATAGGTGTCATCCGCTTTTGCCTTGTGGTCGCTTCGATTGATCAAGATTGCGTCAAATAACTCCGGCATCGCATATGTCCTGGAATCGGAAAGACAAAGGTAGCGATAGGCTCCCAGAATGTAATCAGACGCTTTGTAGCTGGGCGTTTCGTAATCTGCACCAATATTTGTTATGAAGACCTTTAGAGCCCTGTTGTCAGCAATAGTCTCTGCCAGGCCGGCCGTCAAATATGTTGGATAAAGCGATGAATGTTGCGTGCCAGCAGAATAGATGATGATGTCCGCTTGTTGAATAGCCAGCCTAACTCCCTGTGAGACACTCACAAAACAGTGGTGTCGGTCCAGGTAGTAGCGCTTCTCTTCAATGCTTAGATCTTCGAAACGTGATTTGTCAAGGCTGCCATCAAGCAGAAAGACGCGCTCGATTCTTACATTCGAGCGCAATTCCACAATATCGGCCTCGCAATACAACATCTCGCCATTCTCGCGTAGAGCCACAAGCTTCTTGTCCTCGATGCTGATCGGCAGTACCGTGCCCTTGAGCTTGAATAGACGATCGATGTACCGCGTTGCAGTCTCGATGTTGCGGTCAAAGGTCAAAAAGGCACCCGCGAAGATGCAGTTCATGACGGAGCAATCACCAAAGTCAAACTGTTCGCCCCGCGCTTTTTCGATTCCTGCTAAGCCGTTGAGAAATTCCCGCACGAAGCAACGTAGAGCTTTATTGACCTTGTCGTTGCTAAAATGCAGACCAACCAGATCGGGTGCCGCACCAGCAGCGAATGCCTGCAACGCCGCCAAGATCGAATCTCGATCGGAAGCGTTCGGGTAGCGATACCGGAACAAATTCAAATGGACGGCGTGATCTGGATCATTTTCTGGCAGCAACAATTCCTGAACCTTGCGAATATCCGACGGACCCAACATCCCGAAGAAGCGCCGAATTTCACCAGTTGACTTGCCGTCGTCATACGCATTTACCACTGAAGTCACATTGAGGCCTTGCTGCCGCAACAAAGCAGGAATCAGCGTGGCGGCGCCACGGCCACCGTTTATGATAACGACGTTGAGCATGATGACCTAACCGGCTGAACATATCTTGAGTAGACCGTACTGTAACGGCGTATCCCCTCGGATAAGGAGAATTTCATGCTGGCTTCTCGACCGTGGCGCTGTTTTGAGCAAACAATGCTCAATAGCTGAGTAATCGCTTGCGTGAGTGTTTCATCGGAGAAGTCCCGCACAAGCACTGAATCATTGACGTCAGGGCTCACAATATCGTCCATGTCACCGACGCCCGCATTTGCAAGAACCGGGATATTGCATGCAAATAGCTCCGCAAGTTTCGTTGGAGACACGCCTGCAGTTGAGCGGTCAGGGCGGATGAAGACGACCGACATGTCGATGACCGACAAGTACTTCGGAACCTCAGCTCGGGTTGCCGAAACGACGCAGACATCCGACTCGGCCACTCCGCATGCCTTGGCATAGTTGATTATTTCGTCTCGGCTTGAAGGGGATATGAAGAGGAACTTGGCGCTTCCCACAATAGCTCGTAATCCCAAGAAGGCTCTGAACATCTCGCGCGGAATATAGTCTTCGTGAAATGTTCCCAAATAGCCAAAGACGAACTCTCCGGCGTTTATTCCAAGGCGGTCGCGGATCGATAAACGGTCGGCTGTTGAAATGTTCCGCGTGTCGAACAAGTCTGTATCTGCGCAAGTCGGTATGACAGTAATGCGCTCATTTGATGTCTGCCCACAATCTTCAAGATACGATTGATGCAAGATAAGCTTCGCCCTTTCAGTCAGCGTGATGTTGTGGTCAGCCTTTCGAACCATCGAGCCTTCACGCCGCTTGAAGAACCTATACACGAATTTGAAGCGATTTGAGTATAGGCCTCTGTCCGCCCAGAAATCGCGAAAATCGAATATTAGTGGAATATCAAATTTCTTCTTTATGAACAGTCCTATCAGCGTCGGCAGGAAACTGCGGCAATGCAGCAGGCCGATATCACTATCTCGTGCGATACTTGTCGATATCCGATACATTCGGAACAGGTCGAAGACTGTCGAGACAAGCGGCGGCCAGTTATGATAGGAAACATGGTGCCAATCGATACCGGCTGGTTGCACCTGAGCGGCAATCTCCCGGCACAACGCATTGTTTTGCTTCTTCTCGGCACTTACCACCGTGATTGCGAAGCCATCTTTAGCCAACCCGAGCAAGTACGGTAACACTTGCGATTGGCCAATATGATCGGCGAGTCCGTTGTGAGTAATATAGAGTACCCGCATGCTCAAAGGATCTCTCCAATCAATTTCAGCCACTGCGGGCCAATGGATTTCGGCAAGAACATTCCAGCTCTTTGCCGAGCGCCGGCAGCAAGCCGCTTTCGCAACTCCGGGCTCCCAGCCATGAGCAGCATATGCGTTCGCCAGACTTCCATTGCCGTCGGTAAGGTCATCTCCGGGACAGGAAGTAGATAGCCGCAGACTGTCTGTTCCGGTTCGATCCGGCCGGCTCGAAAGGGCCGAGCGCCTCCCATAGCATCATGCACACCGCCTCCGCTACAGTCGCTTGCCAAGGCGGGAATACCGACGAGAAACCCTTCAATCAAAACCAAGCCCAACCCCTCCGCGATTGACGGCAGAACCTGAAAATCGCATGCTGCCATTAGCGGTACTGGATCGCGGACAAAGCCCGTGAGGATGACATCGCTATCCAGGTCTTTAACGGTGCTTCCAATCCGCAGGCTCAACTTTTCGATCAACTCTGCCGCCTCGCGACACAATGGTCCGTCGCCAATCATTACCAATTGAAGTGCCGAATTCGATTTGAGCGCACTCGCGAAGATCGCGATGAGCGTAAGGACATTCTTCTCAGCGACGAAGCGACCGCACCATGCGATCCTAATCCTTCGATCTACTTTCTCCAGATACTCAGTGGTTCGAGGAAGAACACAATTGTGGATCACGCAACTCTTCGCCCCATCCAGACGGAACAGGGAGCAAATCTCCTCTCCAAGTGGGCGGCTGACCGAGACAACTTTGTCAAACCGACGATATACAAGCGAAACTAGTCCGCGAAACCTAAGAAGAAGTCGATTGGTTGTATTTCCTACAATGTTGATATGGCAAATGGAGACCTTTCGGTCGGTTCCCATCGAAATGATATTCAGAAGATCCGCGCGCCACAGATTACTGATCGTAAGAGAAATGCCAAACCGGCGCTTCGCTCGCCATAGCCGAAACGCGTCGAGCGCATATGAAATTGGTCGAATGAATAATGGTAAGCCAATCGATGGACCCAATGGTACAAATTCAGCCGGACTGTCAAAGCAGCGCGCGGACCCGGGTGAATCAAATGAAAACTCGAAAACATCGAACCGCTCGGATAATAGCTGGCTAAGCGTCGAGACCACCCTTTCTGTGCCGCCGGTTCCGACCAATGAGTGGCACAAGAGTGCTATTCGAGGACGCTTGGCCACAGTCTTACAGTCCTGGGGGGGGAAGTCGCATCATCGGGACGGCAACGCAATGATCATCGGATAGAAGACTTTCTCGAAGCGTTCGACAAGAACGACCTTCTTGCGCTCTCCCGCAACAATGCGGAGCAGTCCATTAAGAATCTTGCGCCCTGGCATTTTCCAACTCCTCGGTACGCCTGGGAACGAACGCACCTCAAGGAATTGCCTATACCCATTGTCTCGCAACCAGTCGACGACCGCGGATGATCCCTGAGCGATCTCGTCGGCATGTTGCTCAAAAAGTATTACGGGATGCGAGCGAGTCAATAGCTTGGCTGCTCCTTTCAACACACGCAATTCGTGCCCTTCAACATCGACCTTGAGTAATCCTACCCGGCTAGAGGATAGTTCCTCCAGGTCATCGAGTGTCCTGAGTTGGACGGTCACACTAGTAGCACTTACCTGTTCCGCCGCGCCTGCGGCCAAAAGATGTGCGCCCCCCCAATTTTCCGGATCAAACGACAGAGCCTGCTCGCCTTCCATGTCGGAGGCGCCGATATTCAGAAGTTGAATATTGTCATGCGGCTCCGTGTTAAATGACAGTAAATCAAAAACTCTCGGATTGGGCTCTAGGGCAAGAACTCGTTTGAAGTGCCTTGCAAAGAACACCGAATGATTACCTATGTTCGCACCGACATCCACTGCGATCCCGTTAAGCAGCCCAGATTCGCGTAAGAACTGAACGGTAGCATCAAGGTCTGCGGCCTCATAGCGGCCCTTCAGATTGATTTCGTGCCCTATGTGATCGAAAGCAAATGATGCAATCGGCGGAAACCCCGAGCGCAGGTGCTGCAGCCCTCGGTACGCTAGATATCGAAGCGCAAGATAGTCGATTACCTGAGTAATGAACTTCACGCTTTTTCTGCTACAGCGGAGGAAGCTTCTCGCTCACGCGCACTTGACGGCTCTTACGACCGCACCAGACATGCCGTCACCAATGGGTACGAAACCGGCAAAAGTCACTCTGGC
>Ga0172380_10005293_pt1 | contig 15757 bp, 11 predicted proteins | sample Leawe162metaG_FD_119747 | JGI IMG/M metagenome (GOLD analysis project Ga0172380, IMG submission 119747) | Leachate microbial communities from a municipal landfill in Southern Ontario, Canada - Leachate well 162 metaG | ecosystem: Engineered > Solid waste > Landfill > Unclassified | place...
CCTCGGCCTCGATACCGGCGCCTTGATGAGCTTTGTGTCCATGTGTCCACGACAATTTGACGTGGACACGATCTTCACCGCTTCTCAACTTCCAGGGCAACGTGGGGGCGCTGGATGCTTACACTCGACCCCAAGAACCCTCGCCTCATTATCGTTAAAGACTATGTCTCACGCGCGGATGCTAAGGCCACGGACGAGGATCTCGATGAAAAGTACCGCAAACCTGACCAGGAAAAATGCGTGCAACGAGCCGAACGCGAACGGCGCTGGGCACTCATTGAGCCACTGGTTTCTTCACCTGAAGAGCACATTCTGCTTTTCGATCCTTCGATGCGTTGTGACCTGATTGCCCGACGAGCCAGCGAGATAACGGACACACGGAGGACGTTTAAGAGACTCAAGACGGAAATCCGCGACTGCCTAAATCAGTATTGGGCGGGCGGGAGTGTCAAGGGAGCGCTCACGCCTTTTTTTGGGGCGTGCGGTGCTCGCGGAAAAGAGAAAATCCAGCGACGCAAGCTTGGACGGCGGAACACCAAAACCCGCCGCGGTGCAGTGGGCGTTGCGGGTTACGTGCTCACGGCGCATGACAAAGACATCATCCGCTTTGCTTGGCGCAACTATTACACACATGGCAAGACGAAAGCACGGGCCTTCCGAGAAATGGGGCGCCAGTTCTATTCCACTACGACTACCGACGATAGTGGCCACGCTAACTCCGACCTGCTGCCAGCAACAGAACGGCCAACCCCTGCCCAGTTTCATAGATGGGGATCCGGTCAGTCGCTTGACCAAATGGCTCTGGTTAAGCAGCTCTCCAAAACCAATGCCGCGCGCACCTATCGCGCGCTCCAAGGAAAGGCGACCGACGGCATAGTGGCAGTCGGACAACGCGCTTCGGTCGATAGCAGCCCGCCGGACATAGAGTTCGTTTCTGTAATTCAGCGCCTTGATCGCATTGGAGGCGCCCACCGGATCCTAGTCGTCGAGTCGCTCTACCGATATATTCCAGGCTTCTACCTGGGCCTACACGCGCCGAGTTCCCAAACGGTCAACCTTGCGTTCTTGCATGCAGCCACACCGAAACAATATTGGCTTGACTTCCTTGGCCTTAAAGATCAGTCCCCTGACGCTTGGCTGCAAATCGCGTTCACATCCGTCGTCTCCGACAATACGGACGCCCGGGCCGAACAAGTATTCATTTCTCTAGACTCAATCGGCGCAGGCAGTTTCTTCATACCCGTTGCAAGGTCCGACCTAAACTCAGCAGCGGAAGTTAGCCACCATCAACTTCATCGAATGGCTGATCACAACATGCATGGGACGACACATGGTCGTCGGAGAGAGCGTATGGAAGCAAGAGCGGACGACTTAGCCCGTCACACGATTATCGAAGCAATTCGCGAGACCGCGCGCGCCGTGCATACGCACAACACCATGCCGTTGGACATCAACCCCACACTCGAGATGCGACGAGAACTGCTCGACAAAGGTCTTCAGATTAACCGCTTAAATCTCACACGCTTGCGAATTCAGCAGGGCAAAGTAGCTCGCGGCCTTCTCGATATTGATGAATACCGAACGCATTTGATGCCGACAACGCGGGGGACTTTCACAGCCAGGGGAGTCAAGCTTCTGAGGCCAGACACAGGCGACAAGCGTTGCTTTGTCGAACCGGTGCGGTACACCAGCACTCACCCGCTTATGGTGGAGCGCTTCATTCGCGCCAAGACAGAACGAAGCAAGCATCGCATCGATTTCTACGATGCCGATTTCAGGCACGACCCATACAACCCAACGGAAATCTTTTATCGCGAACCCCACACTGGTGACCTTATACGACTGGAAGCGCGTACCGATGACCGAGAACTTCTACAGACCTGCAGTTATTACGACATCATAATGAAGATGGATGATGACTTGGAGTATCGGCGAGATGCAGCGGAGGGGCGTGATCAAGCACTGAGTCGAATGGAGGCGGCGCAGGAAGAAACGAAAGATATTGCTGCCGCCGAATACGATGCCCAGCTCAAAGCTGAACCGAAGCCAAGGTCCAAAGCATCGCTCCGTGCAAACAAAGCTGAAAACCGAGAGCGCGAGGACGCGCTGTATCAGTATGGAATGCCAGTCCCTCCGGCAGGCGAACCGCTGAACGTTCCTGTCAGCAAGAACGCCAGCCAAGAAGCGGAATCGCCGAGTACAGGCGAAAGCACTGCCTCGCCGATCCAGATTTCGCCACGTAGCGCCGAAAAGCAGACCTCGGGTCTATCTATTTTCGGGAAGCTTGTTCAAAGTCATCTAGATAAGGAGGTTCACAATGGCTAACGGCAAGGGCGACAAGGCGTCGTCTCATTGGTATACCGACCCAAACCCGCTCCTCGATGGAATACCTGATTTCCAAACTCCGGACGCATTTTTAGAAAACTTGTCGTTCTCGCCGCTGGCAGGTCTCGACGTAAAGTCTTTGAGCTTCATGCAGCGGCATGAGCTCTTGAAAGGAGAAAAGACGCCTCTCATTCCGACAACAAAATCATTTCGCGCCGCTATGACCTGGTTCGGCATGCTCCGGGTGGGACTGCAGGTAAGGAACCCTTTGCGTGCTGAAGCGCGGCGCCGGTATTGGAGCGTATTGAATGCCGTTGCAGCCAACGTCCGCGAGATTCCGCGCAGCCCCACGCCTGGAATCGCCGTGCACATTGCGAAGGGGCCGACGGGAACAGCAAAGACGGTCACTGCCAGGCGCTTCTGCACCATGCTAGGACGTCAGCGAATCGACCACGGCGCTATGCCCGCTGCCGGATGGAACGGGCTTCATCAATTAGTCTACCTTTACACCGATCTTTCTCACGACGGAAGTCGTGGCGGCTTTCTTATCGCGTTGCTTTCACGCATGGACGAGGCGCTTGGCACTACGTCCGCGATCGATCTACCGCGCCAATACCGAACAGTGGAACGTTTAGCAGTCGCGACTGTCGTGCGACTGATTGCGCATTACACGGGAATTATCTTCATCGATGAAGGTCAGTTGCGCAACCTAATGAACTCCAATCAAGCGGATGTGATGCAGTTGTTTCTATTGAGCCTCATGAACTCCGGAATTCCGCTGGTACTGCTTGGGAACGAGCGGGCATTCGATTGGATCAGCTTCAGCCAAGACCTGACAAGATTAAACGTCGTTCCCTCAGAGTACTTCCATCCTGTTGGAGCAATTGACCACCCCGACACAGAACAGGACTGGAATGCGCTGGAGACAGGAATCACCAGCTACTATTTGCTCAACGATCCGCCAATTGGCCTCGCAGAATGCAAACGCCTTCTTCGCGACTTTAGCGGTGGCATCGGTCGAATTGGACTGACGGTTTGGACTTCCGCCCAGACCATCGCACTTTACGCAGGGCGGCCTCAGCTCACGCCAGATGATCTTCGCGCCGCCTACGAAGATGACGCTTTCCGGGATATGCGGCAGCTTGCCGATGGTTTTTCGAAGCGCTTGCCCGAGCTCTTGTTGAGCTATCCGGACGTCGCCGTCGACTATTACGCCAAGCATTGGAATAAGCCAATACCGAGCGCACCGGAAGTCAAGAAGCCAGATGTGCCAGGCGAACTTCAAACGGCGCAAGGAAAGCAAGTACGCCGGCCAAGAAGACGCTCAGGGCCGGCCATGTTGAAGGCCGAACAAACGCGCAAGAAGAACGAAGACGCGGCGCGTGAGTCGTTGCAGCAGTCACTTTCGTCCGAGGACATGCGGCGCGAAGGCGTCAAGAATCTTCACCTGCGAGGCCTTGACGCGCTACGGAGTCGGACGAATTCCCAGGATACTTAAGTCTTTCTTTTCGCCCCGGCGTAGTCGGGGCGCGTCAACTCTCATGAATAACACTCTTGTTATGCTGCCACCCTTGTTACCAGATATGACCCTTTATTCGCTCACCGCGTGCGCGCATCGGATGGCAGGACGCTCGCGTGGGTCGGAAACCTGCTTTGCGCTCTATGGGCATCATCGCGCTGGACTCCTACATGACTTCCCATCAAACGTCGCGGAGTTCTGCCAACGAACCAACATGGTTTACGGCGATGCTGCGAATTTGCTGCGACAGGCAACAACATTGCCATATTTCACCCGGTTCCGCCGCAAGGACTTCGAGGCCGAAATATTGTCTGCGATGTGTGGGCCTGACGGTCGTCGCTTAAAGTTTCTGCTCGGCCTTCCCGCAAGCCCCAGTGGTGCCAGCTTTCCCCTGCGTGCATGTCCGTGTTGCAAATTGCAAGATGAATCCGACTATGGATTTGCGTATTGGCATCGCCGCCATCAATTGCCGGGCGTCGCGGTCTGCCAATTGCACGCGGTGCGCCTCAGACAATCACGTTTTAGAATCGATCGCCGTCGCCGATCTCTGTTTCTGCTCCCGGGCGATCCCGGATTGTTCCTGGCAGACCCTCCAAGAAGCCTGCGTGAAGATCCACTCCTTCAGAGACTATCGGCGTTGTCCGCAGATGCATTAGATCGTCCACTGCCCATCGAGTGCACGGCCTTTCATTTACAATCGACTTACCTCCATGGCTTGCGCGATCGTGGTCTTCTTACGAATCGAGGTCGAATACGCGCGCAAGAATTTATACGTCTTATCAAAATTCGCTACCGCTCGATAGCTGAATACGCACCATTCGATTGGCTTCTGAGCGAGCGGCACCTCGAAGGGTTACTTCGCCTAGTTCGTAAGCCCCGTGCAGAGTTCCATACCGTGTATCACGTCTTGTTGATCGACGCACTGTTTGGTGGATGGCAAGAGTTTGTCAAGGTGTATGAATGGCAAGGCAGCATGGAACCGGCGGTAGACAAAGCGACACCTCCTTCTGTTACCGTACCGACGGCCGAGGATCCGAGGTTTCAGTTGGTTGCGCAGCACCTTCGGGATGGATTCGGCTCGCTTCATGCTCTCTGCCGAAGATTTGGTCTGAATTACCAGACGGCTATTCGCCACTTGGCGGCGTCCCACGCGCTAGGAATAGCTAAGCGTCCGAGCATCTTGACGGCTGAGCTTCGGTCCTCAGTGGTCGCCGCCTTGCGCGCCGGCGAACTGCAGCGAGACGTCGCCCGCAGTTTCTCACTATCGAGGTCAACCATCGACCGAATCTGCGCAGAAACCGCCGGGTTACATGACGAATGGGCAAACGCTCGCTTCGAGCGAAGACGCGAACGGGCACGTAGAGAAGTCGCGCGATTCTTAGCAACTGACACGACTTCCGGCGTGAGCGCCGCCTGTAGACGAAGCGGGAGTTACCGTTGGCTGATGCGAAATGATGGCAATTGGTTAAAAGACCAGTGGTTAAACCACTTGAATAAGCAGCCTGTAGTCGGGCGCCGTGTCTTGCCGCGAGTTGATTGGATTAAGCGCGACGCGGAATGCCTGGCTGCACTTCAGCAGCTCGCAAGTACCGGTACTCCGCTCGTTGAGCAATCTGAGCGTCTGCAGCCGGCCGTAATATTGAGAAAACTTCCGAAGCTGTCTTTTGTTCCTCGCCTAGATCGCCTGCCTCAATGCAAGGAGTTCGTTACTGAACTTCTCGGACGATGCTCATCTTCGCGAAAACTAGCGGCGGCCTCACCGTGAACCTTCATATCCTTTCCGACATCCATCTTGAGTTCGGCAAATGGCCGAAGGATGTCGCCGTTAGCGCCATCGACGCCGACGTGACGGTGCTCGCCGGCGACATCGGCATCGGCCTCGAAGGACTGCAATGGGCGCTCTCCATCGAGCGTCCGGTTATCTACGTGATGGGCAATCACGAGTTCTACGGTCAGCGGCCGATGCGCGACCTGTGGCGCAAAGCGCGCGAGAAGGTCGAAGGCACTCACGTCCACTTGCTCGAGAACGAAGCGCTGATCCTCGACGATCCGCGCAATCACGGACAACGTGTGCGATTTCTCGGCGCCGTACTGTGGACGGACTTCAGCATTCAAGGCGCCAACCACCAAGAAGAGGCCATAGCCTTTGCGGCGCGCAACATGACCGATTACCAGACAATCTACGTCTCCAGGCGTGGCAAGTCTCTGGTCGAGTATGGCATGGCGCCTGCCCGGCAAGGCGACCGACTCACTCCACGCAAGACGCTATCGTGGCATCACGAGAGCCGCGACTTTCTGGAGCAGGAGCTGCGTCTGATCGCAGACGATCTGAACTTCCTCGACTCCTGGACCAAGACGGTCGTTGTCACGCATCACGCGCCATCGGCGAAGAGCTTGATCGACCAGCAAGCGACCGCGCGGCTGGACGCCGCTTACGCGAGCAACCTCGATCACTTGGTCGGGCAAGCCGATCTATGGATCCACGGGCATACGCACGTGCCGGTCGACTATCGCATCGATGGCGGCCGAGTCGTCTCGAATCCGCGCGGCTATGTGGGGCACGGCCTCGTTGCTGGCTTCGATCCACAGCTGGTTGTGGAAGTCTGACGAAGGCCTTAACCATCGAGCGATGATCATGCAGCGTGTGTTCTTCGATAGTGAGTTCACCGAACTGGGCGTTGACCCAAAGCTAATCTCCATTGGCTTTGTGGCCGAGGACGGCGAGCGGACCTTCTATGCCGAACTGGCTGACACGTACCGTCTATCGGACTGCAGCGACTTCGCCAAGCTCGCCGTATTGCCGCTCCTGGAAGGAGGCAATACCCTCATGACGATGCGCGAGCTGGGTGAGCGTCTGACTTCTTGGCTTACGGCCTTCGGCGAACCGGTAAAGCTCGCCACAGATTCCCTGAGTTGGGACTGGCCCTGGATAAAGGAAATTTTCTACGAGATGGATGCTTGGCCAAAGAACCTGGACGGGTATCTGGTCGGCGAGCGAGGTAAAGGGCTCGCTTGCATGTTCAAGATGATGAACGAAGCGCGCATTGCCGTTGGCTTGGGCGCCGCAGTCCTTGGCTATACCAGTTATCTGCATGCGTTGGACTATGCCCTCAATCGCCCGCAGGGTCGCCTGGCGGCGGAAAAGGATCCGGCACGACCGCAGGTTCCGATCGTCGAGCACGCTGATGTGCGGCGGATGTTACTGGCGCAGAAGTCGTATAGCGAAGGCGCCTTGGCGCTTGCGTTGTATAGCGCGCGGCTGGTGGACGAGCAGCAGAGCGCCCCAACGGACGAAGAACGTCTGCGGGCGGAGCGTCTGCTGGACCTGCTGACGCCCATGACCAAAAGCTGGCCATCGCAATGGTGCCTAGAGGGCAACAGTCTAGCCATTCAGATTCACGGCGGCTACGGCTATACGCGGGAATACAACGTCGAGCAGTTCTATCGCGACAATCGGCTCAATCCCATCCACGAAGGGACGTTCGGCATACAAGCATTGGATCTGCTCGGCCGCAAGATCCGTTTGCACGACGGCCAGTCGATGGAATTGCTTGATGCTCGCATCCAAGAAACGACAAACATCGCGCGCGCGCGCGGCCTATTGCGCGAACACGCGGAACAACTTAGCGCTTCGTGGGCCGCAGTGCTGCAGGTGGTGCAGCGTCTTTACTCAATCGCTGAAGTGTCCATTCGTCTGGCAAACGCCGGCGCGTTCCTGGAAGCCTTTGGGCACGTGGTGCTCGCCTGGATATGGCTCGAGCAAGCGATTGCCGCAACGAAGTTGCTTGAAGAATGCTCGGACGAATCTGAGCGGAACTTCTCTCTTGGCAAGTTGCAGGCGTGCCGCTTTTTCTATTTCTGGGAACTTCCGAAGGTGTCCACATGGTTACTTCTGTTGGACCCGGTCGAAATAACCTGCCTTGAGATGAAGAACGAATGGTTTTGACGCAGCGCCGGTGGTAGCCAATGTATCTGGTACTACAAGCTTGTGCGACCGGCGGCGAGACTTGAGATTTGAGGCGCTGTCCGCTACTGATTCCAGAATCCACTGTTCAGCAACTGTTGAAACACGAGCGCGACATGAGGAAACACACGAATACTCATTCGAGTGCGATCAACGAAGCCACGCACTCGCTTGGCTAGTAAGCAGCGGGGGGTCTTCCGATTGCGCCAGCGTCAGTGACCCGTGCCAAAAGCCCTTGCAGTACTATTGATGCCGGAGCTAGAGACCATCCGCTCCATGCGGTGGCACGGTTGATTTTCATTTTGGTTCTAGTATCATAGTCACAGGCAAGCAGGGACTTGTCCCGTCTGAGCGCTGAATAATTGCAAGTGCGAAATGAGAGGAGCGAATGCCTTATCTTGATTTGCACGATCACATCAAATTGCTCGAGGAGTGCGGCCTCCTCTACCGCATCTCACGTCCAATCGATAAGAACAGCGAACTGCATGCACTTGTGCGGCTGCAATTTCGTGGTTTGCCTGAAGACGAGCGTAAGGCCTTCCTATTTGAGAACGTGACCGATGCGAGCGGGAGACGCTATCAACAGCCTGTGCTGGCCTCAGCTTTGGCGCCAAGCCGCAAAATTTACGCCCTCGGTATGCAATGCGCGCCGGGAGAAATTGGTCAGCGCTGGGTTCAGGGTATTTCGCGGCCAATAGCGCCTACCCTCGTAACGTCGGCCAAGTGCCAGGAGCGCATCCATTGGGTGGCTTCGGATGCCGGGCCAGGAACTGGCCTGGATCTATTTCCAATCCCAATTTCCACCCCAGGTTTCGACCCCGCTCCGTTTACGACGTGCTCACACTGGGTGACGCACGATCCGGAAACGGGTACAAGAAATGTCGGGAACTATCGAGGGCACGTGAAGGCGCCCAACCGTATAGGCCTAGCACTGCTTGGTCCCAACCAGGGGCTCTATGCTCATTGGACCAAGGCGCGAGCTGCCGGAAAGCCATTGGAAGCGGCAATAGTGATTGGAGCGCCACCGCTGATCACTTATGCAGCAGCGAGCAAGGTCCCCGCTGGCCTTGACGAACTGAGTGTAGCAGGATCTCTAGCTGGTGAAGCCATACCCGTGGTTAGGTGCAAAACCGTCGATGTGATCGTTCCCGCTGACGCCGAGATTGTGATTGAGGGACGGATTTCGACTGAACACTTCGAGCCTGAAGGGCCCTTCGGCGAGTTTTACGGCCACGTGCATCCGATCGAGATGGCACGGTTTATGGATATCACTTGCATCACTTGCCGATCTGACTGTGTTTGGACTTCTTTGGTAAGCCAGCTTGCACCGAGCGAATCAAGCGTAATGAGGCGCTTGTCTACCGAAGCACTTTTTCTTGCCCACTTGAGAGACGCCATGGGCATCAAATCAGTCAAGCGCGTAATCATGACGGAAGAGCTCTTGTCGGTACGGAAACTTGCCATCATCCAGATGGAAAACCCGCACTCGGATCAAGCACGTCGCGCTCTTCTCGGGGCTGCTTCTTACCAGGCCGCCTGCGCGAAAATCGTCATCGCAGTCGATGCGGATATCGACCCGGAAGACCTAACAAGCATCATGTGGGCCGTCGGCGTAAGAGCCAAGTTGGATAAAGATCTCATCGTCGTGCCCGGTTTTGATCAAGGCATGATGCCACCCTTCGAGGTCGACGACCAAGGCCATGTTGCACATCTACAAAGAAACTCCAGCGCCCTGATGTTGATTGACGCAACGATGAAAGAGCCATTACCGCCGGTTGCCCTTCCGAAGCAGCATTACATGGACAAGGCGCTGGCAATCTGGAGCGAACTTGGTCTGCCTAAGCTCGATCTTAGGTCGCCTTGGTACGGCTATTCCCTTGGGCAGTGGAACGAACATCTCGACGAGGCCGCGGAAGCAGCAGTGCGCGGCGACTACTATCGCAATGGCGAACACCTATCGGCCCAGCGCAAACCCGTGGACAACAGGAAAGTTTGACGGCCGTGCATCCATTCACTTATCACTGCGCTAAGTCCGTTCGCGAAGCTTCCGAACAGTTAAGGCAGTTCCCCGACGCCAAATTCCTCGCAGGCGGCATGACGCTGCTCTCAACGATGAAGCAAGGGTTCGCAAAGCCATCGCATCTCATCGACTTGACCAGGATTCCAGAACTTTATGCGACCACGCACAGCAACACTTGCATCCAGCTTGGGGCTGCAATATGCCATGCCGACGTTGCAGCATCCGAGTTGGTCAGGGGGACTATTGGCGCCTTAGGCAATCTGGCTCTGAACATTGGCGATGCTCAAGTACGCAATCGGGGCACGCTCGGCGGATCGGTTGCCAACAATGATCCCGCCGCCGATTATTCAGCTGCGGTACTTGCGCTCGGAGCGACGGTCGTGAACGATCGCCGCAGACTTAGAGCCGACGATTTTTTCCAGGGGATGTTCACAACGGCACTTGAAGCCGACGAGGTTATCATCTCAATCGAGTTCCCAATTCCAAGGGCAGCAACGTACGCCTCCTTCCGTCATCCGGTCTCCGGCTACGCAATGGCTGGCGCCTTTGTAGCGAAGTTCGATGACGCGGTGAGGGTCGCCGTAACCGGCGCGGCACCATGCGCTTTTCGCTGGCGAGAGGCTGAGCAATGTCTTAGCAAGCGCTTTAGCCTTGCGGCGGTGGCCGCCGTTGCTCCACCCGAAGAAGCGACCCTCGATGACCTGCATGCGGCCGCCGAATACAGGGCGCATTTGGCGACAGAAATGCTCAAGCGGGCCGTCGCGCAACTTGCGAGTACTTAAGCAGGAGGATCAATGGGAGGGTTGCCCGGACTGTTTAGGCGCGAAGACTTGCGGCTCATCACTGGCACGGGTTGTTTCTCGGCCGATTGGAAAGTCGACGGTTGCTGCCACGCCTATGTGGTGCGCTCCGATCGCGCGCATGCGCTGATACGCAGCATTAACATCGACGCGGCAAGTCGCCAGCCCGGTGTACTCGTGGTCGTCACTTCGGCCGACTTGGCCGAAGCTGGCATCTGTCCGCAGCGTGCCAATCATAGTCGCCCTAACCTCGATGGCAGTCCCTTCGTCAGCACCGAGTGGTTTCCTTTGGCGATCGACTGTGTTCGATACGTTGGTGAGGCAGTCGCCGTCGTTGTGGCTGAGACTTTCCAGCAGGCCGCCCAGGCGGCAGAGGAAATATGGATTGACTACGAAGATCTGCCACCCGTGATTGGCGCTGAGTTTGCTCTGTCCAATGAGGCGCCGCGGATTCACAGGCACATTCCGGGCAATCGAATCTTCAACTACCAAGTAGGTGACCAAGCTGCCGTCAGCGCCGCAATCGCTGCGGCGGCGCATGTTACCGAGCTAACCATAGAAAGTCGACGTCTCGCGGGCAATCCGTTGGAGAGCCGCACCTGCATCGCTAGCTACGACGCAAAAAACGGAACGTACGACATTTATGGCAACTTTATGACGCCCGGGACGGTTCGCTTTTTCACGGCAGAAGCGCTATCGGTGCATTCCGAAAAGATACGGCTGCACGTTGACAATGTGGGAGGCGGTTTTGGGCTAAGAGGCTTGGCTTTCCCCGAGCAGATTGTCGCCTGCGTTGTCGCCAAGCGCCTGAAACGGCCGGTGCGCTGGAGTGCGACGCGTTCTGAAAGCTTTTTCGCGGACAGTCACGGTCGCGGCATGAAGTTCAAGGGCACCCTTGCCCTCGACCACGATAATAGATTTACCGCCATTCACTTCGACGTCTTGGGGGATCTCGGTGCCTACGCACTGCCTGTTGCCCCTCACATTATGACGCTGACCCCTGAGCGGGGCATGGCGGGAGTCTATGGGATCCCCTCTTTATCCGCGCACTTTCAACTTGCACTGACGACCACGGTACCGGTATCGGCCTACCGTGGTGCTGGCCGGCCAGACATGGCTTACGCGATCGAAAGACTTGTCGATGCGGCAGCCTTCGAGTTGCACGTGGACCGCGTGGAGCTGCGCCGCAGAAACATGGTGACAAGCTTTCCTTATAACACGCCGCATGGATATACCTACGATAGTGGCGACTTCATCGGCGCGATGCAAAAGGCTCTACGAATTGCTGCCTGGGATAGCTTCGAGGACCGTCGCAAAGACTCGTCTGCACGCGGCAAACTGAGAGGGATTGGTTTATCGACCTTCTTGGAGATCGCAGGAAACAACATTGCAACAAACGACAAGGCTTGGCTAAGTTTCGCGGCCAATGGCCGCGTGATGGCTAGCACGCACACTCAGAGTGCAGGGCAAAGTCATGACCTCGCTTTCCGGAGAATTGTCGCTTCGGCCTTGCAGATCGATGAAGCCGCCGTGGAGTTTTCCCCAGCGCCCGCATCGGAGCACTTCTTTGGCACCGGCACCTATGCTTCGCGGTCCACGCAAGTCGCGGGGAGCCTCTTACATCGTGCCGCCGAGGTTGCACTTGCCAAAGCAGTCGCGGTCCTTGCGCGAGAGTGGAAAGTTGAGGACGGCTCCATTTCTTTTGCAGGGGGCGAGTTCCGGGCGGGTGGGCATCGGGAGAGCCTTGCATCCCTCATCGGCAGATTGGCAGACAACACGCCACATCCGCTTGACTCAGAAGGAGAAGGTGTTCCACCAGTGAGTTTTCCCAACGGCGCACACATCGCTGAGGTCGAAATTGACCCACGAACCGGAGAACTAACCATCTGCAACTACGTGGCTGTTGATGACATTGGTGTCGTGCTGGACCACACGGTCGTCGAAGGCCAAATCATTGGCGGCGTCGTGCAGGGATTAGGGCAGATCTTTGGCGAGGAGTGCATCTACGACGACACCGGCCAGCTGCTCAATGCAAGCTTCGGCGACTATTACATGCCGCGCGCCGGACTATTGCAGCAAGTGCAAGTCGGGCACCACCCGAGCCCTTGTACAACCAATGCACTCGGCGTCAAAGGCGTCGGTGAATGTGGCACGACTGGCAGCCTTTCAGCCACGATGAACGCCATCGTTCACGCGCTTCAACCCGCCGGGGTGCGGCATATTGATCCGCCAGTCACGCCCGCCAAATTGTGGCGAGCCCTGCATGATGTTGGCTATGGAGCTCAAAGAACATGAGAGACGTCATATTCTCGGTCAATGGCAAAGAAGTGATCGTCGCCGTTGACGACAGCGACCTCCTGATTGACGTCCTGCGAGAGCGTTTGGGCCTTACCGGCACTCATTCCGGTTGCGATACGGCGCAATGTGGTTGCTGCACGGTGCACCTCAATGGGCGGCCGGTAAAGTCGTGCACCGTACTTGCAGTGCAAGCGAATGACGGCCGCATCCTGACGATTGAAGGACTGGCGCAGGACGGAAAGCTTCACCCACTGCAGACGGCGTTTTCGCAGCATCATGCACTTCAGTGCGGCTACTGCACACCCGGGATGATTATGAGTGCCCTCGCCCTTGGTGATAGTGCGCCGCCTGACGACGAGGCGATTCTTCGTGCCATTGAAGGAAATCTGTGTCGCTGCACCGGCTACGTCAACATCGTTAAAGCAATCAAAGGCTGGCTTGCAACCGACGGCACGTCCTGCGCTAACAAATCCACCTAAGCAAAGAGGTGCAACATGGAGATGGTCGGGGAGCGCTGCATACCGATTGCAAGGGAAGCACTCTGGGAGTTCTTGAACGATGTGAATGCGCTGAAGGAATGCATTCCAGGTTGCGAGTCGATTGAGCAGCTTTCAGCGTTCGAAAACCTCGTTACCTTGGTTGCGACCGTAGGTCCGGTCAAGGCTCGCTTCAAAGGCAAGATGCGCCTAGAGAATTTGAATCCGCCGGCATCCTACCGCATCGTCTTCGAGGGAGCCGGTGGTGCCGCGGGATTTTGCAAGGGTGAAGCGCTTGTGAATCTGAACGAAACAGCTAGTGACACGACGCTATGCTACGCGGTTAAGGCACAAATTGGCGGCAAGCTTGCGCAATTAGGCTCGCGGCTAATTGACGCTGCGGCCCAAAAGATCACCAATGATTTTTTTGCCTCAGTCATCCAGCTCGTTTGCGCGCAATCGGCTGCCGCAAGCGCGTCTTCGGTCCCAACGGCAGCAGACGAGCCGAACTCAAGGAGACGCTGGCACCTGTGGTGGTCGATTGCAGCGCTGGTGGCAGTGGGCGTTATGCTTGTCGCGTGGCTTATTGCCTAGCTGGCAGTTCGCCCGGCGCACTTGCGCCGGGCGTCAACTTAATGCTGCGTTCTCGCTATAGACGCTTGGGCGGCGTCAGATAAGCGGCAGTTGCTCCTCGCGTCTCTTGCCTTGCCCTGATCTCCATGCTGGCGATCGAGCGCAGGTGGACCTCGTCGGGACCATCGGCAAAGCGAAGAGCGCGGCCAAGCGTCCAACTGTCCGCTAACGGCGTATCCGGACTAACTCCCATCGCCCCAAAAATCTGAATAGCACGGTCGCATACGGCCGTGTGCAATGAAGGAACGACCGCTTTGATCATGGCGATTTCCTTCCGCGCCGCCTTGGCACCCACATTGTCAATCATCCAGGCAGCTTTCAGTACCAATAAGCGCGCCTGATCTATTTCCAGGCGCGAGCGTGCGATCCAGTCGGAGATAATCCCATGCTGGTGAAGATGCCTGCCGAAGGTCTTGCGCTCCTGAGCCCGTTCCACCGCTAACTCGAGTGCCAGTTCGGCCGCCCCGATCGAGCGCATGCAATGATGGATGCGCCCCGGCCCCAGGCGCGCTTGCGCCAACGCAAAGCCGCCACCTTCTTCACCCAAGATATTCGTGATCGGCACGCGGACGTTGCGAAACAAAATCTCGCAATGGCCCTCTGGTGACTTGTGGTTCATGACCGTGATGTTGCGAATCACTTCAAGCCCCGGTGTATCGCGCGGCACCAATATCATACTTTGCTGCCTGTGTGCTTCCGCACTCGGATCTGTTTTCCCCATCACGATGAAGATGCTGCACCTGGGATGTGCGGCATTGCTGATAAACCACTTGCGACCATTGATGACGTAGTTGTCACCTTGCCGCTCGATGGACGTCGTGATATTCGTCGCATCTGAAGAAGCCACATCCGGCTCCGTCATCCCAAACGCTGAACGGATCTCACCGTTCAGAAGCGGCAGCAACCATCGTGTTCGTTGTTCCGGCGTAGCAAAGAGATGCAGCAACTCCATGTTGCCGGTATCCGGGGCACTGCAATTGAAGACTTCCGATGCCCACTGGATGCGGCCCATAATTTCTGCTAACGGTGCATATTCCAGATTTGTCAAACGCGTGCCCGGCTCATCATCCTTGAGATGCGGAAGAAACAAATTCCAAAGCCCCTCTGATTTCGCAAGGGCCTTAAGGTCTTCGATAAAAGAGACCGGAAAGTGACCAGCCTCCACTTCTTCTTTGTACTGGCTGACACGCGGTACGATGTACGTGTCCATAAAGCTGCGCACGCGCGCGCGGAGCGCCTCGACTTTTGGAGCATACGCAAAATCCATGATTTGCCTTTCGCAACCTAACAACAATTGAGCTGAACGGGAAACGGGGGGCTGGCTCATTGCTAATAAGCGCCCCCTGGTTGGGCTATACTCTGCGTTTTGCCAATAAGCGAGCATATTCGTTCTGCTCGCGTTGCGATTTGGCGATTTGTTCCTTGGAAAACCACTTTTCCAAATCTACGGCGGGATATTCGCCGCGCCAGTAATGTTTTTGTTCTGCCTTCGGTGCGGTCAGGTCGAAGCCGATTCTGGCTGCTGGCTTCAATGGTCCCGCCCCTAGCCCGTGTCGCGGCTCCGGGATAACGAGCATGTTGCTCTGCGGATCCAGCCGGGTGTTTAACGCCCAAATAAGTTCGTCGGCGTTATAGATGTCGACGTCGTCGTCGACGACAAAAACGAGCCGCAGTGGAAAGATAGCTGCGAAGGCGGCGAGGATGAGGTTGCGCACAATTCCA
>Ga0172380_10005294_pt1 | contig 15756 bp, 19 predicted proteins | sample Leawe162metaG_FD_119747 | JGI IMG/M metagenome (GOLD analysis project Ga0172380, IMG submission 119747) | Leachate microbial communities from a municipal landfill in Southern Ontario, Canada - Leachate well 162 metaG | ecosystem: Engineered > Solid waste > Landfill > Unclassified | place...
GTCTGACCATCCCCAACTCCGTAACCTCGATTGGCGACAGTGCGTTCAGCAACTGCTTTGGCCTCACCAGTCTGACCATCCCCAACTCCGTAACCACGATTGGCGACAGGGCGTTCTACAACTGCACCAGCCTCACCACTCTGACCATCGGCAACTCCGTAACCACGATTGGCGACTATGCGTTCAGCAACTGCTTTGGCCTCACCAGTCTGACCATCCCCAACTCCGTAACCTCGATTGGCGACAGTGCGTTCAGCAACTGCTTTGGCCTCACCAGTCTGACCATCCCCAACTCCGTAACCACGATTGGTAGCTATGCGTTCTACAACTGCACCAGCCTCACCACTCTGACCATCGGCAACTCCGTGACCACGATTGGAAACTCTGCGTTCAACTACTGCTCTGGCCTCACCAGCCTGACCATCGGCAACTCCGTGACCACGATTGGCAGCAATGCGTTCAACTACTGCTCTGGCCTCACCAGTGTCAACTGTCGCATAACAAAGGCTGTATTTGATGCCACAGAAGGAGCAGTTGACATGTTCATGAACACCTCCGCAAGCCTTGTTCTGCACGCCCTTCCAGATACCGGATGGACTGCCGGAACCGGACTGACGATTGGCGGCAACACCAGCGTTGATGTCGTGCTTGACCTTACCTAATGAAAACCGTCCACTATACATCCGGCCTCCCTAGGGCTTGCAGCACCTTGTTGCAAAATCTCCTCGCACAGAATCCGCTTGTCCATGCCACGGCGACCAGCGGGGTGCATGAGGTCATGTATCTCTCCAAGGCGTTCTTCAAGACCGAGGAGTTCCGTTCCATTCCTGACCCGGCAGACGGGGAGAAGCTGTTCACGGACTTCATGCGAGCGGGAATCTCCAACTCCTTCGATTCCCTGACTGACCGTCCTATTGTCGTGGACAAGTGTCGCAGTTGGATTGGCAGTGCAGGGTTGCTGTTCAAGCTCTATCCTGATGCCAAGCTCCTTGTCCCTGTCCGTGACATTCGCGGGGTGCTTTCCTCTATGGAAAAGAAGTTTCAGCAACATCCAGAGTTTCAGCTTGAAATGAGCCAGCAAGATACCAGCCGCATCCAGACCATCGAAGGCCGTTGCGGGTTCTGGCTGGACACTGCTCCGGTTGGCATCGCCATCCAGCGTCTCCATGAGATTGCCCGACTCCACAAGGATAAGGTGCTTTTCGTCCATGCGGAGGATTTGACCGCTGACCCGCAGGGAACAATGGATAAGGTTTGGAAATACTTGGGGATGGAGCCATTCAAGCACAATCCTGCTAACGTCGAACAATATACCAAGGAACATGAACTCGGTTGGCCCTACGGCGAACACATCATCCGATCCGAAGTGAAACCGCTCAAACCCGATTGGCACGACACTCTTGGCCGTCAGCTTTCCGAAACGATCAACCAGAAATTTAACTGGATTTCCGACTTATGAAATACGCCGTCCTCGGCCCACAAAAGGGCATCAACCGAATATCCGACACCGAACCGCAGTCCGTTGGCGAACTGGCAACCGTCGAGCAGATCACCGACGAGCAAGCCGCTCTGGTTGAGTCTGGTCGCACCAGCACTCCTCCTGTCCGCTATTTCCTGATCGACGGAAGCCTTCTGACCATGCAGCAGAAGATCGCCGCCGACCAAGTTGCCCGACTCGCGGAACGCGCTGCCAGCATGACACCGGAGCAGAAGATCACAGCAGGAGAGCAACATGTTGCTGCCGCTGGCCTCACCGGATCACGCCTCGTCACCCTCATGGACTTGCTCTTGCAGGTCAAGGAAGCGAACGCCCTCGCCAGCAAGCCCAAGCTCGTCGCCCTATACACATGGTTGCAGACCGTGAAGGGCATGGCTGTTGCGGGGCAGGTTGGCTTCCCGCCCGCACCGTTCACCTTTGAGGAAGTTGTCAGCGAATAAGACTATGAACACCTTCATTCTGTAACGAAAGACCAAACCTAATGCCCAACACCGAGATCGATCAAATGTCCCCGTTCAAATCCCCCATATTCAAATGGTTCACAGGAGTTGCCGGAACCATCATTGCCGGATTCACGCTCTGGACGATGACGACGATTGCTACCACTGGGGCCGAGATTAACCGGAAGGTTTCCGTCCTTGAAGTCACCGTGCCTGAGATGAAGGCCAATCAGGAGAACAGCCGAATGCAGTTGGCTTCCAACATGGTGCAGTATCAAAAGGAACTGAAAGATCAGTTAGCGCAGTTGATTTCTCGGCCTGAGTTCGAGTCCCGCATGTCGGCGATTCAGCTCAAGCAGGCCGACATTGATCTGGAGATTTACAAGCTCAAGAATCCGAAGCCATGAAATGCACCATTGTCCTCATCTGCCTGAGTATGTTTGCGTGTTCTTCGGCACGGCCCCATGCTGCTGCATCGCCGGATCTATCGGCAGCGACAAAACGCTCACAGGACATCACCGAGACGATCAGCCTCGCGGAGAGCGACAGCAAGGAAATCAAGAAAGCGATCCTGTCGATGCAGGAGAGTGGAAAGGTTCTCCGGGGGCTGAACGGCAGGGCGATCATCCTCCTTGACCAGAATGACTACAAGATCAGGAAACTTCTCGGAAAATGAGGGCTATACAATTTCTTAAGCAGCTTGCAACTAATGGCGGCGCAATCGTCAGTAGCAACTCCTGCTCTGAGATGGAAATTGCGGACGCAAAAGCAACTGACCGATTTTTTGTGGACGAGGAAGGTTTTGGCTTTGTGTGGCGATCTGAAGATTGGCTTGCGATCAACAAAAACCGTGAACTTGTCCATCCCAATACGGATGGAAAGTATTCTCCAAAATGAAATACATCCTACTTTTTTCAATCTTCGCCTCAACGTGCTTTTCCGCCATGACGCCGCAGGAGAAGAAACTTGTCAGCGGCCTTTCCAGCCAGAATGACGAACTTCGAGAAATCGTCACAGATCAGGATAAGCAGATTGAGAAGTTCCAGACGGATGCTCGGTTCGCCAACCAGAAAATCGAATCTCTGGAATCGAAGTTGAAAGAGGCGGGAGACAATGAGAAGGAGCAACTGAAGGATCTCGCCGCGCAGCAGATCAAGATCCACGCCATGGCGAAGGAACTTGATGACGCCTATATTGGCTGGAACAAAGCCAAGGTCGTTGCTGATAAAAAGACCGCCGAGGCCCACCGGAATGCGGTAGAGCGGGACATCTGCCTGTTCCTTGCAGCCATCGCCGGGACTGTCCTTGTTCTGATTTACGGGGGACAGATCATCGGGTTTATCTGCCGCAAGTTCCCGATCCTGACTCCCTATGGGATTGGGCTTTGGATTGCGCTTGCCATCCTTTCCTTCGGAACCATCTTCGCCACCTGTCGCCTCACAGTTGCCCTCATTGCATCCAAATTATGAAATTCCTGAAACGCTTCTTCTCAAGTTGGGCGAACCTCCTCACGCTCGCCATTGCCGTCCTGCTGTTCCTCGTCTCTCCGGTGTTCATCCGGTGGTATGACCCAACCGCAGGGGTGTTCGACGCAGGGTTTCTTCAAGCCATTGTCCTTGCCGCAGTGTTTACCTTCAGCGAGGGATTCTTCGGATGGGTGCTATGGCAGTTGATCTTCGCTTCTCTCGACAGGAAGACTCAGGACGATGAGTCGAATTGGGGGTGGCTCGATAAAGCCACGGCAGCGCTTACAAACGCTCAGTTCGTGTTTCTCGTTCAGGGGTCGTTCATCTTCTGTGTGGTCCTGTTCGCGTTCAATCTCTGGCTCGCATTAACCAAATGAATCATGGCCTGCTCGCGATTTTCCTCCTGCTTGCGGGAAGCGCAAACACTCAAGTTGTCATCGGAGTTGAAACGTCGAGCGCGGGAGCGAGAGATCGAATTCTCGATGTGGCGAGAGCGTCTATTGGACTTCAGGAGAAAACCGGGAATAACGACGGCCCTGCGATTGATCGTATTCTTGCCAGCGTTGGCTTGGAAAGAACTGGAGCACCATATTGCGCGGCATGGAACAGGTGGGTCTATGACATGGCGGGATTTCGCTTGGTTGGGCCAAGAAGCGCGTTGGCGTCAAAATGGGTGTCAGACCCTACTTGGACCCGATCAAAGGGCGGGACTCTGCCGAAGCCGGGAGACGCGTGGGGGATCTATTTCCCAAGCAAGAAAAGAGTCGCTCACACAGGCTTGGTTGAAGTTTGGGGAACCAAGACTATAAGGACTATCGAAGCCAACACTTCACCAGACGCCGCGGCTGGCTCGGACGCGGATCGCAACGGCGACGGAGTGTGGAGGAAATATCGGCTGATCAATCAAATCTATTCTGCCAAGAACTGGCTGGATTGAAATCCGTGAAATATATTTACTTTTCAACCGAACTACCCTAACTTTTATCCTATGTCTTGCGGATGCACCTCAGCAGAAGTTGCAGCAGACCCAACCCGGGAATCTGTTTCTTCGCAATTGGCGAATTTAGTTCTCGCTCTCTTTGGCGAATTGACAAAGACAGTTGTCGACGGCCGGGTCGTCTGGTCGCAGCCTTGCTCGACAAGTTTGCCTTTTAATATCTATGGAGTTATCCCGCTTGAGGGAGAAGGTCTGCTTTGCTACATCATCCGGGCCCTAAAAGCAGTGCCTGGAATTTTTTCGCAGACAATCGCCGTTTTTCCTGACGCTGCCGCTCGTTTGCTAGCCGTCCCGGAATATACTGGTCAACTCGGTGTGGAGGAAGATACCGGCACCTTGTGGATCGCGGCGAGCTTGACTGCCGGCGACTGGGAAATTTATACGGCAACTGGAACAGCTTTGACTTTTGCTGATGCTGCTGCGCGAGCTGCAGCTACTCCGTTATACATCGGTCAACTTGCCACGCAGCAAGATACTGGAAAAATTTATATTGGGACAAGTTTGGTTGCAGGCGGTTGGACTTTGTTCGCTACACTCCCAGGCAATTTGGAAGTCACCACAGCGATGCTGGCAGCTCTGGGAGTGACAGCGGAGAAGCTCGCAAACACTTTGGATCTCAGCGGAAAAACGAGTGTCGTATTGCCCGGCGAAGCGATCAGCGGACGAGACACAATTGATCTGCTTGCTGATGTGGATTATTTCTTGGTATGGGATGCTTCGGACCCCACCCATCTAAAAAAAGTCGCCCGAACCTCGGTTGGAGTAACTCCTGTTGGCAGCGTTATCCAAACAGTCTATGCAGAAAATGCGGTTCACACGGCACTTTCTACAGTTATTCCATGGGATGATACTGTTCCGCAGACTACTGAAGGAACCGCTGTCCTGTCTGCTACTATTACTCCAAGCTCAAGTACAAATCCGATAATCATATCTGTCTCCGGTTTCGGAGAAGGAAATGGAAATGCAATTATTTTCGCTCTTTTTCAAAATACGGACACCTCCGCCATCTTTGCTACTGCACTTAGTTATATTTCTGGCGTTCCTAAGGGAATTTTTTCTTTTGTTTTTCAGCATAGTCCTGGAGTGATAACTCCTACGCTGTATACTTTAAGAGTGGGCGGAGACTCTGGCGCGACTTATTTAAACGGCCTAACAGCCGGACGCAAACTTGGCGGAGCGGCTAGAACGACAATGCTTGTTCAGGAGATTAAAGGATGAAAATTTTGTCTGCCGCTTATGCGAATGCCGAAAGAACAGCTGTAGTTGGAATTACGGAAAATTACGGGATTGTTTCGGTTTGTCTTTATCCGCAGAAAGAAAACATCGTAGGCGGTCAGCAAGCTTTCGCAGAATTTCTCGCCGCCGACGGGATTGTCCAGCCTTTTCAGCCGCAAGTGCCTGACCCGATCGCTCTCGCGGAATCTCACATCACAAAATTCTTCACATCAGGGCAACTTCAAAAGATCATGCTCTGGGTAATTCAGAAACAGCCCAACCTTCCGGAGAAACTTGCCGCCACTTATGTCTGGGAAGAAACAATTTCCTCGCAAGCGCTAACCGGGGTAACTGATTTTGCCGAAGCTCCTTTCACGTTTCTTGAAGTTGCCCGAGAAGTTTTACCGCAATAAATATGAAAACCAAAACCTACAACCTCGGTGCAGAACGTCCAGATTATGGCTCCGCGGAACCAGCTAATGAGAAGCCGGAAAAAGAACTTCCGAAGAAAATGGTATTCCCTTCGTTCTACATTTCAGAACTCACTGACAAGATGGAGATCCCAAGCGAGGGCGAGGCGACTATCAAGTTCAAAGTTGTTGAGCGCCGGGAGACGGAGCGGGATGGCAAGTCCACTTGCTCCTATGACCTGGAAGTTCACTCTCTGGCAATCACCGAAGCTTCAGGCAAACCGGAGTCCAACGACGACGAGATCGAGGCCGGCTTGAAAGAGGCTGAGAAAGCGCCGAAGAATCCCGCCAAGAAAACCAAAGAAGACGAATAATATGACCGCACCTATCGAACAAGCACTCGCCGACGCACAGCCCGAAGAGACTGTGACTCTCGAAATCCCACGGCCGATTTTCGACGCGGCCAAGGAATTCATCAAGTCCTTCGGCCAGACACTTGACGCGGCCGACTCCCAGCTGAAAGCCGGGCAGAAAGCTGTGGCCGCTCAAGGAAAGATGGCCGAGCAGCTCGGAACGCTTTCCGGCCAGCCGACAGGGCTCGAAGGCTTCGGCGATCAACTTACCGCGGCTTCTCAAGGCGGCATGGGCTTGCCGATGCAATAAAATGTTCGTTTCTGAAATCATCGAGGAAGTCATCGAGATTCTTGGCCGTAGCAGCCGAGAAAAGGCGTTGCTACGTATCACGGATGCCATCCAAGCTCTGCAGGACGAAGGCGATTGGAATGCAAATCTCGGCTATGCAGACATCTGTGTGGCAAAAGACGGCGTGACTGTTTCACTTCCGCCAGAAATTGAAACTCCACTTGCAGTCGCTGTGGACTGCCGCCCGGCTTTTATGCGAGATGAGTTTTATGAGTTCCATCTCAACGGCGACGGCATTACTGAGAAAGGAGTTCCATGGGCCTGGGATGACAAAGGACTTGCTCCGTGCTTTACAGACATTATTAACGCTTCAGAAATCGTCGCTGTTGGGCAGCTGCAATCTGATGCCGGAAAATTGGTCCGGGTTCTCGGCATTGGGACTGACGGCCGGGTCTTGAGAACGCAAGGAGAAACTGGTCTTTGGAACGACGGGATTTCTGTCCCTGTCAACTTGCTTTCGGATTTTCCTGGCGGAGTGATCGCTTTGCCGGACTTAAGGATTTTTTCTCGGATTTTTTCGCCGACCGCAATTACGAAATTTCTTGCTGCGACTGCCCATAATCTAGACTCTGGCGTTTTGATGAAGCTCGCTTTCACTTCCGGGTTTGCAAGCCCGCTGTTGAATAACGGGCTCTACTATGTCCGCGTCTACAGTCCGACGGAAGTCAGCCTGCATTTGACTCGGCTGGATGCCAAGACAAACCAGGCGCCGGTGCAGATCGTCTCCACAGAGGCTGGGGCTGGATTTTCTTTGACAGATACTCGGGCAGTAGAAGCCCGCACGAAATTTCTTTCGGCCAGTCCGATCACGCTGGAAGATTCAAGTCAGGTTGTTTTTGAAGCAGTCTCCACTCCGGGCAACTTGGCCTTGGCGAGCCCGTATTATATTAAGAAAGAAGGCTCGGATGGTTTCTTGATTTTCGAGTCGAGCTCGCTGGCCGAAGCGGGGGCGACGCCGGTCAATGTCTCTTCAGTCGGCGCGGACGTTGTGGCCCGGTCATTGACGGCGATCAACCCAAGCACGACGCTGACTTTCAATGTCAATCACAACTTCAGCACCGGAGACTCAGTCACAGCGAGAAATTCCGGTGGCAGTCTGCCGGAGCCGCTGTTGGCTGGTGTCTCTTACTACGTAAAAGTTTTGGGCGCAAAAGAACTTTCTCTGCATTCCTCTGCAGCTAATGCGTTTGCCGGGCTGAATGCCTTGGTGCTGACGACTCCTGGTGCAGGATCCAACTCCCTAGTAAAAATTATTCTTGCTACCGCGACTACCGGGTCTACCAGCAACATCTCTGCTCCAGGCCACGGCTTGAACTTGCCCTCCGGTTCCGGAGCGTCGGCGACGGCAGTGTTGACCGCAGAAGCTCTGACCGGGTTCACCTCGATTGTTGGCGGGACAAACTACCTCTTTCCGCCGATTGTGACTTTCACAGGTGGCGGTGGAACAGGAGCTGCTGCGACTGCGGTTGTCACGGCGGGTGTCGTTACAAGTTTTATCGTGACCGCAGGCGGCTCCGGATACACCAGCGTGCCAACTGTCGTGTTGACACCTGCCGCAGGGAGTTACGTTCAGTTCAGTTCTACCGGAGCTCTACCGGAGCCGTTAGAAGCTGCGACCGTTTACCGGGCAGAGTCTCCGATGACTACTGACGGATTCACCTTGAAAGATGCGACCGGGAACACGGCGATCAATCTGTCTTCGCTTGGCTCCGGCACTTTGTATCTCAACATCAGCCGGGCGTTCAGCGTCGGCTACAACGCTTCCTGGAAAACCGAAACGACCGGGAAATTGACCGGCGACACCATGCGGTTTTTTGTTCAAGACGGCGTGTTGCCGACAACAACTCCGCCGATCGACGCGACGACAACTTATTATCTCCGGGTCATTTCTTCCGGGCTGATAGAAGTTTACGATTCCGAAGTTCACGCGGAAGATCTTGCTGCGACGACCGGCCGGATCTTGATCGTCTCTATGGGCACGGGAAGTAACTTCGCGACCAAAGACATTCCTGTCACGGTTGTCATTCGAGACAGCTATCTTGATCTTGAATTCTCCGGGTTTTTGTTGAACTTGACAGCTGTCACTTTCACGACGGACGGGACGTTGCCGGTTCCGCTCGCCTTGGCGACAGAGTATCTTCTCGCCGTAGATTCTGAGAATAATTTTTCTTTGCTGACAACTGCCGGGGTGCCTGTTGTTTTGACCGGTGTCGGCAGTGGCGAGCATAATTTGCTGCTTACTCGAAACTTCACTGTCCCGTCGGCTTCTTCTATTGAAGTTCCAAACAATGAGTTTGAAGTCGGGGCCGCTGTGACTTTTAGCAGCTCTGACACCTTGCCTTCTCCTCTGGTTGCCGGGACGACTTACTATCTCCGACCGGACGGTGACTCGGTAGAAATTTTTGCACAGTATTCGCAAGCTGTCAACGGCACTTCTTTGGCCGGCCGTGTCTCAATGTTTAATATCGGAGCCGGCACGCACAAGCTCGCTCAATTGTTGCCGGCGATTAAAGTTGCGAAAGTGACAGCTATCGAAAAAGCCGAGACGGCCGGGTTTGTGGTGGTTTATGCTTGGGACAGTGGCAACCCGGATAGTTTGACTTTGCTCGCGGACATGCACCCTCGCGAAATCACGCCGAGCTATCGTCGGATCCGGGTTCAAAGCCGCTGCGGCTCAGTCCGGATGAAATATCGCCGTAAGAGTTTCAAGGTGACTTCTGAACGGGATTTCATTAATTTAGATTCCCGGCTTGCAATCACTATGATGGTGAAAAGTCAGGACCTACTGAGGAAGAATTTTTACGACGAGTCCGAGCGCTATCGTCTGCGGGCGGTAGACTACTTGAATAAACGCAACCGGGCTCTTGATGGTCCAAGGACTTCGCAGATTCAAATCAATGCCGACGTGATGACCGTCCCAGACGACGTGATGCTGTGAAAAGTCCAAACCTATCGGCAGGCCGGGATGTTAAAGTAGACGCCGGGTGGATCTATGGCATGAACACGCTGCGGCATCCATGGTTGTTGCGGGAAGACCAGTATCAGCGTGGCGTGAACATCGTTAATCGAGGCGGCGTGGTCCAGACGCGGCCAGGTTTCTCTATGCAATTGATCTTGCCGCCTGGAAACTTGCAAGGCTTCACGTATTTTCGCAAGACTCGGACCAACGAAAACTCCTTGGATGAAGTCGACTATTTGGTGGCCGCAGTAGACGGGAAAATTTACGCTTCTCCACACCCTTTCATTCAGCCTCGTGACTGGTCAATTTTTCAAGTCCCTGGAGTGTCTTTTGATCCGCTGGCCAAGATGGTGCATTTGGTGGTGGCACAGAAGAACGTGTCGCTGCTGCCCGACGACACTTTGTCCATAACACCGGCCTACAACGTCCTTATGATGCAGGATGGTATAAATCCCGCTGCATACTGGGATGGCCTGGAAAGTCGCCATTTGGACGAAAAGTCGCCGGCTCTGGAGACTCCGCTCGGAACCTGGATGGCTTACTCCGGCGGTCGGCTGTGGGTTGCCCGCGGGAAAGTCGTTTTGGCTTCGGATGCTTACGACCCGTTGAAATTTACTGAGAGAGTTTCCGGTGAGTCACGAGGTGACTTTTCTTTTCCGCGGGAAGTCACAGGAATTGCCCCGTTTATCGGAGACCAGCGGCAGGAGATCGTTGTGGTGTTCACCAATGAGCGCAGCGAAATCTTGCAGTCAGGTGTGAGAGACCGGGCCAAGTGGGCTTCTACCGCAAACTTTCAGTCAGTGCTGTTTCCTTCTGTGGGGTGCATTGCCGGAAGAAGCATTGCTTTCCAGTCCGGTCTCATGTGGTGGTATGGACTTGGCGGCCTTGTTTCGAGCGATACCGCGGCGACGACCTATCTCACCAGCCAGGTGAATTTTCGTGACGCGGAGATGGCTTTCTCCAAGCAGTATCTCGCTGAAGATCAAAGCGGGATTTGTGGAGTCAGCTTCGAAAACTTTTTGTTGATGTCCGTCCCGGTCAAACAGAATCTCAACAGTGAAACTTTCGTGATGGACTACGCGTCTGTTGCCGAGCTGAGCAGCAGTGAGAGAATTCCTGCGTGGGCCGGAATCTGGACTGGGATCCGTCCGGTGCAGTGGGCTTCGGCTTTTATTGGCAGCAAGCACCGGGTATTCGCGGCTTCTGTGGACTATGCTTCGGTATCGCTGGGCTCGCACAATCACATCTGGGAAGCATTCACTCCGGACCGGGAAGACCGATTTTTTGTCTTGGAGAACGACTTTTCCATTACTTCCTATCGGCAGCCGATCTTCTGCGAGATGGAGACCCGGCTTCTTGGTGACGGCTTGGACTTGAAAAAGCTTTCCTACGCCGAAATCGATTTGCGGGAGCTTTCCGGATTTCCTGTTTTTCAAGTCCGCTACCGTGGAGTCCGTGGGGCCTATAAGCAGCTTTTATGTTCCTCACTGTCTTGTCCGACAGAGTATGACAACGCCGGATCGTCTCTGGCAATTTCGGAGCAAGATACTTTGGGTGACTTGCGGAAGCAAAGTCGCCGGGTTATTACTCAAAATACTGATGACGCAGACGGGCAGGTGACTTGCGAAAGTGGAAACGCCGAGAACATCGATAAAGCCTTTTCGTTGCTTCTTCGTTGGTGCGGCCAGCTCGCTGTCGAAGCACTGCGGGTTTTCCTGGACGTTCATCCCGAAGAGTCCGGCGGCCGCGCCGCTTTGGAAGACGGCGAACTTTGCTTTTCCGCGGAAAGCGGGCAAAACTATATTTTTCCGAAAGACGAAGGCTTTATACCGGCCGACGATCTTTACGCTTTCGCAGGACAAACTTCGCAGTTCGCATCGAAGCAGACTTATACGGCCGAGAGTGTTTGCCCGGACCAATCACTGCCGCTGGAGGCTACGGCCACTGCCCAGTTTGTGTCCAACATTTCGCAGGCTGACGCCGACGCCCAGGCTCTTCAAGCCGCCACAGAAACCGCGCTTGCCGCGCTTGCGGCCGAACGACTTCTCCATCCCTGTTCATAGCATGCCAAGCATCTCAGATTCCTTAGACTTTCAGCGGGCTCCGGCCAACGCTTTTGTCAGCCCGTTTTCTAACGTGGCTCCGGCGGCGCTCTATTCGTCGATCACAATTCCAGGGACTGCTCGGTCCAAAGGCTCTTGCTTGAAGTGTGCTTTGCAGGACTTGACAGCTCAGGACATTGAAAACTTTATCGAGCAGCTTGCTCTCCCGGTGCCACCTTCTGAAGTTCACAGCGGACTTGTTACTCTTCCAATCTCATGAGCCACCCCGTCATTCTCCAAGAAGTCTCCAGATTCGGAGACGATTTCGCCAAGCTCCAACTTTTTGCCAAATCGTTCGAGCATTATGTCAACCCGTTCGCTTCGGCCCGCATGTTCGAGCTGCGCCGTAAGGAGCAGACTTTCGGCTATTGCGACGTGGTTTATCTGCCAGTGGTTTTCCCGGCGTTTCATCCTGGAATCGCTTCGCCTCGCGACGTGGTAGAAACTCTTCAAGCTTTCAAACATGTCCATCAAGTTTCTCATGGCGGAGAAGGCCTTCTTGGAGTCCCAATCGCCGACGAGAGAAAGACTTTCCCCGAAGAGCTTCTCGGAAAAATGGGCTTCACTCGTATGAAAAGAGAAGTTTACAGTTCAACCTCTGGAGTATAAATAAAACCTATGGGCGGATCATTCTCACAACCAGCAATTGCCAGCCCGAGTTCTTCTTACACATCAAATATGCTTGGTGCGCTGCGGCTTTCCAGCGGCACGACCAGCCAGCTTGCCAACACGGCGCCCACTCTGCGTTCGGTGGACGTTCGGGCCCTGCAAAACATGACACGAGGCGAGTCGCTTCTCAATGCGCTTGCCTCTCAGGATGTCGAAAGCAAAGTCTCCCCGGATACACTAGCTGTCCGGAATCTTCTTCCCGCACAGGTTCGTGAAGACCTTGAAGGCGGTCCAAGCCAGGCGTTGTCCAACCAGTGGCTGAAAATGGGACTGAACGATGTGATCGCAACCGGAGCTATGACCGACTCCGGGTTTGCCCGCTCCGCTTTGGCAGACTCGACGCGGCGGGACTATTACGACACCCGGACTGCGCAGCAAGCCAAAGCGGCCGCGTTGCTTTCGGCAAATCCTGCTCCGGTTGCCGGCCTCGATCCAGGCATGCTGGCAACAACTGTTCAGTCCACGAAGAACGCAAACGCTGATGCGACTGATGCCTGGCGGAATGCCGTTCTTGCTTCCGGGCAGGTGGACAACAACAATTTGATCAACGCCATGCAGCAAAGTGCGCAGCGCTGGGGTCAGTATGAGAACGATCTTGCCTCGGCGACCAATGCGGCCCGGGCTTCGAAAGGATCTTTCTGGGGAGGTGCTCTTTCTGGAGCTGCTGCCGGCGCTTCTGCTGGCTCGATGGCCGGTCCTTACGGAACAGCTATCGGCGGAATTCTTGGCGCGGTGGGAGGCGGACTTGCCTCTAGGTAAACAATTAACTATACAAAACTATGGGCGGAGGATCACAACCAGTCACAGACCAAAAAGCCGTTGCTCGGCAGCAGCAGAATGAGTTCAAGCAATGGCAGTTGGCCATGGATACTCAGCGGCAGATGCAGAATGACCAGATCGCTGCTCAAGAGCGTATGGCCGCGAAGCAAGCTGCAGCTGAGGCCGCCCAACTTGCCGAGCAAGAACAACTTCGCCAGGCCGAGCTTCGCAAAGCTGACGAAGCCGCAGCAAAGAAACAGTCCGACGCCGCCGCGCAAGCCGCCGCGCAGCAAGCTTCCGGGGCTTCTGCCTCTATCGACGCCGTGAACGCTGCCAAGCTGGCTGCAGCCGCACAGACTGCCCCAGGACTTTCCCCCTACAAGGCCGCGATCGCAGACTCCGGGAAAGTCGGGAACGCTTTCTATGCGCCGGACAAACTTCGCTTTGGAGGACAATGATATGGCCGTTTACGCAACCGCTGGGACACCTTGGCTGAAGCCTGGCGCTTCAAGTTATGTGGCTACTGTCACTCAAAAGGACGCCAACAAAGCTAATACGAAAGCAGCTGCTTACTTGTCAAGCCAGCAGCAAGCTCAGTTTGCTCAGTGGCAGAAATCTGCCTTAGACCAGGTAAACGCGCAAAAAGCGCAACTGCGCGCGATCGCTACTGCCCAGGAAGCTGCAGAAACAGCAAAGCGAGAAGCCGAAGCGAAGAAGCAAGCCGATGCCATTCGGGTCGCCCAGGAAGCCGAGCAGCAGAAACAGATGCAACAGCAAGCGCAGAGCTCCGCGCAACAAGCTTCCGGCGGATCGCCCGGGTCTGTTAAGATGGCAGCTGCCGCGGCACAGACCGGCGCCGGCATGACTGCTTCTCCGTTCAAGTCCGCTATCGATACGGCTCGGAAATCAGGGAACCAATTTTATTCTACCGGACAATCCCGCTTCGGAGGCTACTAATATGTCAATTCAAACTGCAGGCTTTAATTTTTCTCCGGCTGCGCCAGCAGCCGCTCGCTTTGTCGTGGGCGACAACCGGCAGCCTCTGCAGTTTGTGGACGGCAACTCCTTGGGCGGCGGGGATACAGGGGTGAATACCTGGGCAGCCGGTGAAATTGCCCGTCGTAAAAGCATCCAGGACGGGCTGGCCGATGTCGGCGCGGCCGCGCTGAGCATTTACAAGGACCAGCGTGATCTGAAGCTGGAGCAGCTGCGGTATGACGAGAAGAAAGCTTCTGAGCAAGAGAAGTTCAAGTTCGAAAAAGAAAAATTTTATGCCGGCCGTCAGCCCAAGCCGCTTTCCGCCTTGGACGTCGCCCGAATGGAACAAATCAAGGCGGAGACCGCTACGCTGGGGCAAAATCCATTTGCAGAAAACACTGTGGAAGCTCCGGAAGATTTTGAGCCGGAAAAACCGCTCTCTTTGCTGAATGCGACAAAGGTCAAAGCCTATACGCCGGACATGCTTTCTAGCGAGACGCCAGTCAAGCTGACCGATATCCGTTTGCCGGAACTTCAAAATGAGGCCCTGATGCCGGGAGCATCTTCGGGCCCGCTTATGGAGATTTCTCCCGATGCAAGCCTGGCGTCGGTAAAGACTGTTTCGCCAAAAGCGCCGCAAAGAAAAATCACGTGGACGGAGCTCAGCCCCGGTATTTATGAGGGGACACTTCCGACCGGAAAAACTTTCTATGCGCGGCGGAATCCGAAAAGCCCGGCGGGATGGGATCCGATTCCTGGCATCCAGGAGAAAGCTTCCGATACGACTGCGAAAAAAGCCGACAACGGAAAAATCCTGCTTGACACCCAGCTGAAGTCCATCATCCAGATCGACGGCGCCGGGGTGACGCTCGACTCCATCGAGCAGAAGCTGAAAGACGTGGAGACACGCGGTCCGGTGACGGGTGCTGTCCGGGGAGTAAATCCTTATGATGCCGTCGCCCAGGCCATTGAAAACCAGGTGAATTCTTTGGTGCCGGGCTTGGCCCGCGGCGTCTTTGAAGAAGTCGGGGTGCTGACTGACGAAGACGTCAAACGCTACAAACGGCTTATTCCAAATATGCGGACGGACCCGGCTGTGGCCCAGCTTATTATTAAAGATCTACGTGAAAAACTGAGGGCCTCCCGGAGCATCGCGCTGAAAACTTGGGAAGCCGGCGGCTACGATGTTTCCGGTTTCAAAACCGGCGCAGCAGAAATTACTTCCAAAGAGGACTATGACAAGCTTGAATCAGGAACGCCTTTCCTCTGGCAAGGCAAACCTGGAATCAAGAAATGAGCGCTGCAAAACCCTGGGAACCACCGGCCGAAGATTTTATACCCAAAGCCTGGCAGCCTCCGGAGGATGAGCTGCTGAAGCCTGAAGAAACCTCATGGTCCCCACCTTTGGCCGACTTCGCCGGAGACGCAGAAAAAGACATTGACCCAGATTCTTTGACTGCCCGCAAAGCTGCCGGTGAAACCCTCTCCATGGACCAGGAGCGGATCCTGTGGAAAAAGAAACGCGCTCGTGGACTTGGTGGGCAGACGGCGGATATTTTTA
>Ga0172380_10005295_pt1 | contig 15756 bp, 10 predicted proteins | sample Leawe162metaG_FD_119747 | JGI IMG/M metagenome (GOLD analysis project Ga0172380, IMG submission 119747) | Leachate microbial communities from a municipal landfill in Southern Ontario, Canada - Leachate well 162 metaG | ecosystem: Engineered > Solid waste > Landfill > Unclassified | place...
TACGAGCTTCTCCGCGACGACCTGCGCGCCCTCGACGCCGGTCTCCGGTAGCAGCGCGGCGAACCGCGCCTGCCCAAGCTCGATGAGGGTGTCCACGGTGCGCAGGCGGGCGAGCAGGTGCTGAGAGAGCTCCGCTGTCGTCCGATCCGCCTGCTGTGCGCCTACCCGCGTCGCGTACTCGCTCCAGTCGTCCGGACCGATCATCAGGAGCGTGAACGGGCGCCCGTACCGTCGCGCCCGGTCAACTTCTGTGTTCAAGAGCCTGTCTGCATGGGTGCGCTTCGTCGCGCCGGTCCGCGGGTCCACGGTCTCGATTTCCTCGATGACCCGCGCACGCGCGTTCAGCTCCTCGTCGTAGGACATCAGGGCGTTGCGGAGGAGGTCGCCCACGATCGCGGTCAGGACGATCGCGAACGCACCGGCTGCCGCCGCCGGGAGATAGGTCGCCTCCGGGTCGGCGTCTGGCGCAGCGGCACGGAGGCCCTGGACGCCGGCGTATGCGGAAGCGGCGATGCATGCCATCACCAGGTGGCTCGCAGGGAACGGACGCAGGATCGAGAGGCCTGCAACGACGGCGATCAGCATCGCGGCGGCGGCGGACGTATCCCGCTCCGGGTCCAGGACCATCACCCCGCCGATAGCGAGGGCGAGCCAGATGCAGACCATGAAGATCCGTACCCAGATCTCGCGTGTGTACTCGCTCACGAAAGCGCCTCCGTCTTCATGGTAGGGCCGGACCTGTCACGGAATAGAGCCGGTAGTCGCCAGCCTCGAACGCCAGCGAGAGGGATGAGGCGCCTTCTGTGAACAGGTCGTCATAGGCGCGCTCGATGCGCCCCTCCCCCTGTCCCGCCAGGCGCCGTCGCACAAGGACGAACTCCGCCGTACCGAACGGCTCATAGAGCACGGCTTCCTCGCCGCGGTCGGCGTCCGTCTGGAAGTACAGAAGGTTGCCGACCAGGAGCATCACTTCCGCGTGACGCTCGACGTCCACCAGGACACCACCGGGTCCAGCTTCCTGCCTGATGAACTCCGCCGCCGCGAGCGCGTCCGAGGAGTGCGCTGCGGGTGCGACGCGCGTCTCCGCCAGCGCGAGGAGGTCGCGTGCGGGGCGGTCGCTCGCGGGCATGAAGAAGAAGACGGCCACGGCCAGCGCGGAGAACAACAGCAGCCCGCCCGTCCAGACGAGCTGCGCGCGCCGCCGCGGCCCCTCGAAGGATGTCGGTGCGATGGCGCGGGTGAGCTGCCGCTCACGCATAGCGACGAACGCGAACGCCGGGACGATCATCACGAACAGGTGCGGGACATGGGCCTGGCCGTGGCCGGTGAGCAGCGCCACCGCTTCCGGCAGCGCCAGCGACGCGAACACGACGGCCAGCGCCAGTTGCTGCTTCGATCGCTCGTATGCGGCGTCGACGGCGACCGCGACGATCGCGAGCACAGAAGCCGGCGCGACCAGGAGCGTCCAACCGCCTACCCAGAGCGCGACGCCGAGCGGATCTCCCTGGAGGTCCTGCATTCTCTTCAGGACCTCGACACTGTCCGCGCCCAGCGCTGAGAGGTCACCCGCAGCGCGCAGGTAGCCGAAGAGCTCCCCCTGGGGGAACCAGGACACCAGCGTCCAGAGGCCGCTGGTGAACGCGGCCGGTACTAGGAACGCGAACATCGTCGCCTGCGCCGCTTCCTGTTCCGTCCCCTGCTCACGGTTGCGCTCCACGAACCAGAACGCCCAGGCCATCGCCGCGACGACCAGCATGACGTTGTAGCGGATGAGGAATGCGATCCCCAGCGCCACCCCGGCACCGATCACGGAGGCGACTGTCTGTCGCTCCAGCCACATCCCGAACTCCGAGAGCGCGACCATGACGAGCGATGCGTAGACCGCCTCGGGCAGGCCGAACACGCCCGCGTAGACCATGAGCGGGTTGAACGAGAACGCGAGGACAAACAGCCAGGTGGCCGGGCCGGAGAGGCCAGACCGGCGCGCGAGGCCGATCGAGACGATCACGGAGATCGCGGACGCACCGGCTGTCCCGAGGGCGGCGGCAAGCCCGTTCTCGCGCAGGCGCTCGCCGATGGCGAACGGCAGCGTCAGGGCGCTCAGGAGCGGCGGGCGGTCGAACCCGAAGGCGACCAGGCTGGTGTCGTATCCGTTCCAGAGCGTGCCAAGGCGGGCGGTGCGGGCGAGCGCCTCATTCGAGGTGAGGCCGAGCTGGCCGACGAGGTAGAACGACGCCGTGCCGATGAGGATCGCGACGATGGTCGCGGCAAACTCGACGCGCCCGTAGCGCAGACGGAGTAGCGCCTCGCGCCGGGGCGCCTGTCGCCCACCGGTGCGTGCGCCAATGCGCAGCGTCGACACCTAGTGCCCTTCGTCGAGTCCGGCGGCGGAGAGGCCGTTGACGTTGGAGAGCCCGTGGACGGTCTTCTCCCAGTAGAAGGGGCGGTAGAACAGCTGCAGGAAGCCCTTCCAGGCCGCGATCGACATCAGCACCCAGTACACGGGAGAGAGCAGTGCCCACTTCACGAGCGAGTAGTACCGCCGCCGCAGGCACCCGGCCACGTTCATGTACGCGAAGGCGAAGTTGCCGACGTACAGCGACACGGCGCCCATGTAGTAAACCCAGGTGGGGAATATCTCCTGGATGATCCCCCACTCCGTGACAAACCAGACACCGGTCAACGTCCACAGCACGGGGTTCAATAGGAACCCGAAGAACGTGCCGCCGATGACGAGCTGGAAGGAGATGAACCCGGCCGGTCCCAGCTGGCGCCACAACATCACCGGATTGCGCATGTGCACCAGGTAGGTCTGGATGTAGCCCTTCACCCAGCGGGACCGCTGGCGGATCCAGTTGTCGACGACGGAGTTCGCTTCCTCGTACGTCGTGGAGTCCACGACGACGGTCGCGCCACCGAGCTTGAAGATGCGCAGGCCCAGGTCGGCATCCTCCGTCACGTTGAACGGATCCCAGCCGCCGACGTGGCGGAGGGCGTCGAGCTTGAAGTGGTTGGACGTCCCCCCCAGCGGGATCGGTGCCCCGGAGGCGTCCAGGCCGGGGAGGAACAGGTCGAACCAGGTGGAGTACTCAGTGGTGAACCACTTGGTGAGCGCGTTCTGGTTGCGGTTGAAGTAATTGAGCTTCGCCTGCACGCACACCACGTGCTCCGGGGAGCGCTCAAATGCGACCAGCACCTTCTTGAGCTGGTCCGGCTCCGGAATGTCCTCTGCGTCGAAGATGACGACGTACTTGCCGCGGGCGTGCAGCAAGCCGTAGTTGCACGCCTTCGGCTTACCCTTCGGCTCGCCGTGCGGAACGATCGTGATATCGAAGAACGACGGCAGGTTGGAGGCCCGTGCGACGCGGATCGTCTCCGTATCGTCCTCCTCCAGCAGCAGCTTCACGTCCAGCTTCTCCAACGGGTAGTCCAGCCGTGACAGGCCAGCAACCAGCGCCGGGAGGATCTCTGACTCTTTGTAGAGCGGGACCAGGATGGTGTAGACCGGCAGCATCCGGTCATCGAGCAATGCGAGGTCCTCCTCTGTGACGGGCACCTCGAGAGTGTGCGAGAGGGCCTTGTAGATGAGGTAGAACTTGTAGCCGGAGAACGACAGATAGAACATCGTGCTCAGTGCCATCATCACCGTCAGCGTCGGGATCGGGAAGAAGCCGAGCGACAGAACGATGAAGATCGAAAGGCCGATGAAGAACACCTTCTGATTGCGACTGAGCACCTTATAGGCAGACTCCGAGGGTGACCGCCGCATCAGGTCGCCGGCGGACATGTCCAGGTACTGCTCGTGGAAGAGCCGTTCGAGCGCGTCACGGATGTCCGAACGCGTGGTCGCGACGAAGTTCACTCGCCCCTGCACGAGGTTCTGCGCCTCCGCCTGTGCTTCGCGGTCGGCGGGGTCAGCAACCGCAACGGTCATCGATCCATCTGCCTCGCGAGACACGGGGATCATCTGCCGGTCGCGGCAGAAGGCCTCCGGGAAGAGGTCTCCGACCGATCGCTCCAGGTCGAGTCCCCGGAGGGTGACAAAGGGCATCCCGGTCTGGTTGGCGAGCTGCTCACCCAGTTGCTCCTCGGACACGACACCAAGGGAGATCAGCGCCTCACCCAGGCGTACGCCCGTCGACTCCGACAGCTCGATGGCCCGCTCCAGATCGGCGCGGGTGAGGATGTCGGCTTCCAGCAATAGGTCACCGATGGTGCTCTTCCCGTGAGAGCGGTGCGCAGCCTCTCGGATGTCCTGACGAGTCGCGGGCTGCACGTAGAACTGCGCGCCCAGGCGCCGGCGGAGCGCGGCCACGGCACGCTCGTCCAGCGGATCGGCCATCGCCAGCACCATGACGCCGCCGTGCTGGCGCACCGGGAGCGCACCTGTCGCCAGGCTGTCCTCCAGCGGAAGCAAGCGCGCGAGGTCCTGGTCCACGGGGTCATCGAGGACGCGCCGCGTCACCATGTGGCCGCCGAGTCCGGCGCTGGTCTCCAGACGGTCGACGCGAGCCAGGGTCAGCGGGTCCGTCTGGAGGTACTCCGCGTAGGCGCGTGCGAGTTCATCCGGTTCGATGAGGTTGAGGCGAGATGCGGCGATGTCCAGCGCCTCCCCCGTCTCCTGCATGCGCCGGAACAGTCCCAGGATGCGCACACGCCGAATCGCGTAGCGCTGCTCCAGGAGGCGCCCGAAGGCGATGTACGCCTCCGTGATCGCGCCGACATCGACGGTTGCGAGGTCAGCACGCGCGTCGCTCAGGTCATCTTCGCGCGCTACGGCGAGGCGCAGCGCCATCTGATGCTCGCCGGCCAGACGCCGCGCCGGATCGACCTGGTCGGGTGAGGAGATCGCAACCGTGAGGACGTCACCCTCGCGCAGGATGGGGAGGATCGCCGCCGCATCTGCACCGACTGCTCGCAATCCTGCGGCTTCCGGCTGCGGCCGCAGGAGCAGCTGGTCGATGCGCGGGAGCAGAGCATCCAGCGCGACCGCTTCGGAGCGCGAGTCGTTATCGATGATCTCCCAGAGGCGCTCCAGATCCACGGGCCGGAGCAGCTCCAGGTCAACGTCCACAGCCTGTGCGTCGGCGGCGAGGACGAATGAAGCTTCCGCAAGGAGGCGGATCGTGCGCTCCGGGTCACCGATGCGCATCAGGACCGCCTGGCGTCCGGCTGTGTGCGCCTCCAGGAGCTCGTCTAGCTGGCTGCGCTCCATCAGTACGGGGCGCACCTGCCGTCCGAACAGGGCAGCCATCCCACGCCGCGTGCGGAGGTCCCACGGATCGGTCATCGCGATCTCGACGTCCGACTCTGTCAGGCTGATCGTCGCGATTCCGAGCCTGGCACACATGCGCCGCGGGAGGACCCGCACCGCGTTCCCGTCGATACTGCCGTCGAACGTGCGCGCACCGGTCATTCGCGCCATCGCCGTCCGGATCTCGCCCAGGCTCACACCAGCGACGCGCGCTATCGCGACCTCGACGGGCTCGCGAGTCTGGCGTGCAATCTGCATAGCGCCTGTGGCCTGCGCCTCGCTGGTGAGGCCAAAGCGCGTGACTGCGCGGAGGATGTCTCCCTGATCCTGCTGACTGTCGTCCACCAGCTGACCCAGGCGCGCGCCCAGCTGCCCGGGGCTGACCAGCACCGGACGGATCACCAGGCCGAGCATGGCCTCGGTTTCGGCCATGGTGCTGGCCGTGGGGGGTTCGTCGACCGCCAGGAACAGCTCGTCGTCCAGCGACCAGAGGGGGAGGATGCGCCGCTCGCAGATGAAGGAATACGGAAGCAGCCCGTCCAGGTCCTGGCGAGGGGGGTGCTGATCGAGGTTGATGCTGGGTAGGTGGAAGGCGAGGCCGACTGCCTCGAGCCGTTCCTCCTCGGTGATCATCCCTGCGTCGACGAACGCCTGACCCAGGTGCGCTTCACCCTCCGCTGCCAGTGCGTACGCCGCGACCTGGTCAGGACGGACGACCTGCAGCGACTCCAGCAGGCTCGCGAGGACCTCGCGCCGGTCCGCGTCAGTAGTCGGGCGAGTCAATGCGCGCAGCGCGAGCGTGAGTTCAGCGCGGCTGGAGATGCGAAGCGCGACCGGACGCCCGAAGCGTTGACGGAGTTCGCGTTGCAGCGTCACCTCGCGCGTGTGCGTGGTGACGCAGATCACGGACCCCTGGGCCTCACCGACCGGGATGACCTCGTTCTCGCGGCAGAACTCGACACCGAGGCGTGCGATCAGGTCGTCGCGACGGGGCGTGCGGCTGACCGGGACGTAGAGGCCCGCGGTCTGTGCAGAGGTGGCTTCGAGGAGCGAGACCGCCACAGGCGACTACTTCCGGCGGCGCGCTGTGAACCCGGCGTACTCGCGGAGCGTGCCGCTCAAGCCGAGGATGCCAAGGGCGAGCAACACGAAGATGAATGGAAGGACGAAGTAGCCCAGGAACGCGACCAGGAAGAGGAGCATCGCCATCGCTACCACCACGCCTACCCGCATCAGGACGGCACCAGTAGTGACGACGGTCATCAGGACACTTAGCGCGGTTCGTTCCGGCCCGGCCATGCTGTCCCCTAGTTCTCGCCTGCGGCGACCAGCGATCCAGACTCCTCAAGGACCAGTTCGATCTCGGTCCGCGACTCGGAAGCGATGGTGAACTTGAATCCGCGGAGGTCCCGCAGCCGTTCCGGCAGCGGAATCATGTCCTCGTAGTCTACCGCCAGGTGGAGCGTGCCGCGGTAGAACCGACGCACACGAGTATTCGTCACGCCATGGAGGGTGCGAATCGCCCCCTGGAACTCGTTCAGCGCAGCGAAAGAGTGGAACGGGTACGCGACCAGCGTCAGGTGCTCCACGGTGAGCACTGCTCCTCCGGGGCGTTCCTCGGGGATCACGCGCTCGTCCAGCGCATCGAACTCCGCGTGCGAGGTCGAGGAAGGCGGTGCCGTGGTCGGCGCAGACACGGGCGCTGAGGCCTGCGCAACCGGTGGCGTCGCAGCAGGCGTGGGAGTCGGCTGAGGCGGCATCTGGGGGCGGGGTGCAGCAGGCGCAGCCTGCGGTGGCGCGAACGGTGCTGTGGTAGCCGCTGGAGGGACGTAGCTGGGTTCCGGCGAGGTGCGGGGCGCCGGAGAGGGCGTTATGGGTGGCGTCGCGACCGGCAGCGTCGCAGCCGGTGCGAGTGGCGGTGTCCCTGTGGCCGGCGCGGGCTGGGTGGCCGGCGCGGGCTGGGTGGCTGGCGTAGTGGTCTGCGGCGGCGCAACTTGTGGCGCTGCGACCTGAGGCGGGGCGGCTTGTGGTGCCGGAGACTCCCCCGGCTGGCGGAACACGCGGAACCGCGGCCGCGGTGGCAGCAGATCATCCGTCGCGGCAGGTTGGTTCGGTACTGTGGCTACCGCAGGTTCCGGCGGCATTGCTGCGGGCTGAGTGATCGGCGGCGCGGTCGGTGCGACAACGGGCGCAGCCGTGGGCGCGGCGGCGGACACGCGAACCTCCACCAGGTTCTGATCGATCGTCGCCTCGGTGTGGAAGCCGGGGAAGCGCTTCAGACATTGGGCGACCTCCTGTGGGGATGTCGCACGGACCGCGAACCAGGCTTCCGTCGCGCTGACGCGTGTCAGCGAGACTTCGCTGAAGTCCGTCGACGAATCCATCAGGGATGCGAAGGTCAACAGCTCTCGCTGCGTGCTGAACCCGGCGGCATGCACCGCGATCATCACGCCACCGGGACGGCGGAAGGGGATCGGAGTGCGCTGCTCACCAGCCTCCGCGAACGGTGGAGACACAGGCGAGGGCTGAGGCGCGGGGGCGCTCGGGGCTGTCCGCGCGGGCGTGGGCGGGGGTGGTACGGGCCGTGCGGTAGCCGGCATGTTCGCGGCGGGCATCCTTGGCGTCGCGGGGACGGCGGGCGCTGCGTGCGGTGCGGAGGGCGCCGGAGCAGGCGGGGCGTTCGTCGGAGCTGACGGGACGGGCGCGCCCGGGGCCGAGGGCATCGGCGAAGGCGCGGTGTTGGGCGTCGCGGGCGTGGGCGCGCCGGAGTCGGGCGCGACTGAGTAGGAGCAGAGGCACGGACCGCCCGCGACACAGCCGACGCAGCAGAACGGCCGCCCGTCGAAGTAGACGGGCGTGTGCCAGATCGGCTCTTCGCAGTTGACGCAGACTTCCGCAGCCATGTCCACAGCATGCCGCCCGAGTCCGAGTGACCGCCGTAGAGCGATCGTTGAGATCGGGTAAACGAGACGTAATTCTACGATCTAGCAGGGATCCTGATCAAGCACCTGATCTATTCCGTTCGCCGGGTGCCCTGTTCAGCCCCACCGATCGCGGTACGTGAACGCTGCGATAGGCGGACGCTTGCTGCGACCGAGCGGCTGGTCCGTGTAGCCGAGCGGCGTGATCGCGGCGATCTCCCAGCCTTCCGGCACACCGAGGACCGCGCGGATCGCGTCGTTCTCGCGTCGCCAGAGGGTCGTGAGCACGCTGCCGAGGCCGAGGGCCCGCGCCGCGAGCATCAGGTTCTGCACGGCGGGGTACACCGACGCGCCGGTCATCATGCTCGTCCGACCGTTAGGCGCCTCCACGCACGTGGCGATCAGGACGGGGACGGCGCTCCACGGCTGCCGGCCGTCTGCCCGAGCCGGTGCGCCAGCACCATACACGCCGTCGTAGCAGCGCTCGTAGACCTTGGACAGCGCGTCCTTCTGACCCTGGTCGGTGACGACGACGAACCGCCAGGGCATGCCGTTCTGCGACGAGGGCGCTCGGACCGCGGCTTCGAGGATCTTCGTGATCGTGGCGTCATCTACGGGCTGTGACGTGAACGCCCGGACGGCGCGTTGCATCGGGAACAACTCCCAGACGTCGTTGATGGGTTCCATGGGCGCTTCCCTTCATGGCACCGGCGGACGGTTAGAGGTCCTGGAGATAGGCGATGGTGACGCCTTCGCCACCCTCGGCACGCTCCGCCGTGTCGAACCTTGTGACCAGTGGGTGACGATCGAGGAGGTCGCGGACGGCTCGCCGCAGCGTACCTGTGCCCTTGCCGTGGATAATGCGCACACGGGCACGGCCGGAGCGCGACGCGCGGTCCAGGAAGGTGTCGACCAGGGGGAGCGCCTCCTCGATGGTGTGCCCGCGCAGGTCGACCTCTTCCCCGATGTCTGCGACGGGGACCATCGTGACGCGCCCCACGCGAGCGCGCTCAACCCCCGGAGGCTCGGCCCGAGCGACCTGTTCCAGCCGGACTCGCGTCCGCAGTGATCCGAGCTGCACCTCGATCTCGCCGTCCTCGTCTGGCTCGCCGAGCGCCTCACCGGCGGTATCCATGCCGCGCAGCCACACGCGCGCGCCCGCGACGATGTCTTCGACGTCGATGGGTGGGCCGATGCGTTCCGGCTCGGGATCGGCCGGGAGCTCCTCCACCTGCGTACGCGCGCGGGCGAGGTCCACCCGTGCCTGCTCCAGTCGTGCGGCCTCCACGTCGCGCCGGGTCTTCTCCAGCGCCCGTTCCACGTCGCGCAGTTCGCGGCGGATGCGGGAACGTGCTTCCTGGCGGAGGCGGGCCTCGTCGGCGACCAGTTCGCTTCGGCGCCGGTCCACGTCAGCGAGGATGGTGTCGGCTTCCGCCGCGGCGATCGCCGCGTGTTCCGCGCGCTCTTCGGCGGCCGAAAGCTGCGTCCGCAGGTCGCCCAGGAGCGACTCCAGGTCACGCTCCTCGCGCGATAGCCCGGCACGTGCGCGATCAATCACGTCGCTCGGCATGCCGAGGTTCGCGGCAATCGCAAGCGCGTTCGACTGGCCGGGGAGGCCGATCGTGAGCTTGTACGTCGGGCGCAAACTCTCGAGGTCGAACTCAACCGAGGCGTTCCGGACGCTGGGTGTCTGATGCGCGTAGACCTTCAGCTCGCTGTGGTGGGTCGTAGCGATGAGTGAGGCTCCGGCCTCGATGAGTCGCTCCACGATCGCGATTCCGAGAGCCGCGCCTTCGGTGGGGTCCGTGCCGGCGCCGATCTCGTCGAGGAGCACCAGCGACTTCGGTCCCGCCCGCTCGATGATGTCGATGATCGCGGTGATGTGGCCGGAGAACGTCGACAGCGACTGCTCGATCGACTGCTCGTCGCCGATGTCCGCGAAGATCGAGTCGTACACGGGGATCTGTGATCCGGCCCGCGCCGGCACCGGAAGGCCGGCCAGCGCCATGACGCACAGCAGGCCGGCGTTCTTCAGGGCCACGGTCTTGCCGCCGGTGTTTGGGCCGGTGATGAGCAGCGCCTGGAAGTCGGCGCCGACGTGCAGTGAGGTGGGCACTACGGGTTCGTGCAACAGAGGATGGCGCGCTTCCACCAGTCGGAGTTCGGCGGGCGCTTCCACCAACCATCCGACGCGTCCACGGACCGCCAGCTCGCGTGCACCCATCGCGGCGGCGAGGCGTGCTTTCGCCTGCGCAAGATCGATCTCTCCCAGGCGCTCGACAGCGTCTCGGAGATCGGGTTCGTCGTCGCCGACTGCCGCGGAGATCTCGCGCAGGATGCGCTCCACCTCGTGACGCTCGTGAACCTGGAGCTCGCGCCAGTGGTTGGCGAGCTCGACGACTGCGAGCGGCTCGACGTAGACCGTCTGCCCAGACGCTGAGGTGTCATGCACCACGCCGCGGACGGAGCCGCGGAAGTCTGACTTCACCGGGAGCACGTAGCGTCCGTCGCGCATGACGATGATCGGCTCTTGCAACGCGTTGCGCACGGACTCACTGCCGATGAGCGCCTGGAGCCGCTGCTGCAGTCGTGCGTGCGCCTCCACGAGTTCGCGGCGGATCTGAGCGAGCTCCGGGCTGGCGCTATCGCGGACCTGGCCGCTGTCATCGATGGAGTCCTCGATGAGCGTGCGCAGGCCGCCGAGGTCGGCGAGCCCCGCACCGCGGGCGCCGAGGAGCGGCGCGTCGGCGGCGACGCGTGCCAGTAGACGGGATGCCTGTTGCACAGTGCGGCACAACGACGCCACATCCAGCAGATCACTCGCGGCGAGCACCTGTCCGCGTGAGGCTCCTGCGGCCGCATCGCGCACGTCGCGCGCACCGCCCATTGGGACGGTGATGCCGAGCCGGTCGAGCTCCACAGCCTCTGCTGTCTCGCGCTGACGGCGTGTGACGGCCTGGATATCTGCCAGCGGGCGCAGTGCCAGCGCGGCCGCGCGCCCGGCAGAGAACGCAGTGTGACCGGCGAGCCGCTGGAGCACCGCAGGAAACTCCAGGACCGCGAACGTCCTATCGTCCATGGTGCTCATCGCCGCTTAACGGAGAGGTGAGATTCCGAGTAGGTAGTGGCGGGATCGGCATATGTTCGTTGATCGTACTCTGCTCCCCCGTACCATCGGGCTATGCCCGCGTTGTCCGCACCGGACGACCGATCTGATCCGTCCCTATCCAGCCAAGGAGCCATCGTGAACCTGCGAATTCCCGGTCCTACCGCCGTACCCCCGGAGGTCGCCGAGGCAGGCGCCGCTCCCATGATCAACCACCGCGGGCCTGAGTTCGCGGAGATGATCGCGCGCACCACCAAGGGTGTGCAGCAGGTCTTCCAGACCAAGAACGAACTGGCGACGCTGACCGCATCCGGTACCGGCGCAATGGAAGCCGCGGTCGTCAACATGATCGCGCCCGGCGACCACGTGCTCGTCGTCACCATCGGCGAGTTTGGCGACCGCTTCGTCAACCTCGTGAAGACGTACGGTGGCCTGCTGACGGAGCAGAAGTACGAGCAGGGCCAGGCTGCCGACCTCAACCGCATCGAGGATGCGCTGAAGGCGGACCCGCAGATCAGCTCCGTGTTGATCACGCACAACGAGACGTCCACCGGGGTGACGAACCCCGTACTCCCGCAGCTCGGCAAACTGGTGCACTCGCACGACGCGCTGCTGATCGTCGACGCGATCTCCTCGCTGTCTTCGATCGAAGTGAAGACGGACGAGTGGGACCTGGACGTCGTGCTGTCCGGATCGCAGAAGGGCTGGATGACGGCGCCCGGCCTCGCGTTCGTGTCCGTGAACGAACGTGCCTGGGCGAAGGCGGCCGCGACGGAGAAGGCGCAGCCGCGGTTCTACTTCGACCTGAAGCGGCACACCGAGGCCGCCAAGTCCGGCCAGACGCCCTGGACTCCGGCGGTTTCGATCTGGTTCCAGCTGGACAAGTCGCTGGAGCTGATGCTGAAGGAAGGCATGCCGAACATCTTCGCGCGGCACCACAAGTACGCCTCCATGGTGCGCGATGGCGCTCGTGGCATGGGCCTGGAGCTGCTCGCGGACGAAGGTGTCGAGTCCGACACCGTGACGGCGATCAAGCTGCCTGCCGGTATCGACGGCAACGAGGTGATGAAGGTCGCGCGCGACGACTTCCAGACGGTATTCGCGGGCGGACAGGGTTCGCTGCGCGGGAAGATCATCCGCTTCGGCCACCTGGGGTTCATGACTGAGGACGACATCACCAGTGGCCTGGACGCGCTGCAAAAGACGCTGGACAAGGTCGGCTTCAAGAAGTAGCCGCGAGACGGAGCCCCGCAACTTGCGGGGCGGGCCGATGGTGAACACGGTTGTGGACGAGGGAGTCGCGCTGCGTGGCGAAGATTCTGATCGCGGACAAGATCGCCCAGCAGGGTATCGACCTCCTGAGCAAGGACCACGAGGTCGTCGTGAAGACGGGCCTCAAGGAGGATGAGCTTGCGGAGGCGGTCCGCGACGCAGACGCGCTGATCGTCCGCAGTCAGTCCCAGGTCACCGCGAAGGTCATCCAGGCCGGTCAGCAGCTTCAGATTATCGCGCGCGCCGGCGTCGGCGTAGACAACGTGGACGTTGGAGCAGCGACGACGGCCGGCGTGGTCGTGGTCAACGCGCCGCACGCGAACACGATCTCGACGGCCGAGCATGCGTTCGGCCTGATGCTGGCGCTCGCGCGCAACGTGCCCCAGGGGCACTCGTCACTCAAGGACGGCAAGTGGGATCGCTCCGCACTCCAGGGCGTGGAGCTGGCGGGCAAGACCATCGGCATCGTCGGCCTTGGACGCATCGGCACTGAGGTCGCCCGCCGTGCGCGCGTCTTCGAGATGCGCGTGCTGGCCTATGACCCGTACCTCTCCGACGATCGTTTCGCCTCGCTCGGCGTGGAGCGGCGGGACCTGGACGCCCTGGTCGCTGAGTGCGACTTCGTCACGCTCCACTCGATCCTGAATGCGGAGACGCGCAACCAGATCAACAAGGAGCGGCTGGCGAAGTTCAAGAAGGGCGCGCGACTCATCAACGTTGCGCGCGGCGGCCTGGTCGACGAGCAGGCGCTCTTCGATGCTGTCGAGTCCGGGCACCTCGCCGGCGCTGCGATCGACGTGTTCTCGGAGGAGCCGGCGGTCGGCAACATCCTCACCACCAGCAGCAAGATTGTCGTGAACCCGCACCTCGCCGCCTCCACCAACGAGGCACAGGATCGCGCCGCCATCGACGTCGCGGAGCAGGTGCTGGAGGTTCTCGCAGGTGGCGCTCCGCGCTTCCCGGTGAACGTCCCGACGGTCGCGCCGGAGGCGATGGCGATCATCGGGCCCTACCTGGGGGCCGCGCAGCTGGCTGGACGTGTCGCCATGCAGCTTCGCGAGGGCAACCTGCAGCGCGTGCGCATTTCCTACCTCGGCAGCATCGGCAACCAGGACACGAAGCCGCTGAAGGCGGCGGCGGTCGTGGGCATGCTCGGCGAGTTCCTCGACCAGAAGGTCTCGGCGGTCAATGCGCTGAACGAGGCGGACGCGCACGGCCTGAACATCGATGAGGACACGGGCCCGGCGCAGGAGCCGTACACGAACCTCGTGGTGGTCAGCGTGACCAGCGACAAGGGCACTGAGACCGTCTCCGCGACGAACGCCGAGAGCGGCCCGGCGATTGTGGGCATCAATCAGTACGGTGTGGAGATCGACCTGCACGGGCCGACGGCCAACGTGCTTCTGATCGAGAACGTCGACAAGCCCGGCACCATCGGCCGCGTCGGCACGCTCATGGGTCAGAGCGGCGTGAACATCTCCTCGATGTCCGTCGCACCGGGCAGCGAGCGCTCCGACCACGCCCTGATGCTCGTCGGCGTCGAGCGCCGGCTCACGGAGGCGGAAGCTGCGGCGGTCGGCGCCCTGGACGGCATCCACCGTGTGCGCCAGATCGACCTGCGGTAGGGACTCAGCTCTCGAACGAGACGCCCCGAGGTGTGAGCCTCGGGGCGTCTCTGTGTTCGGCGGTCGGAACAATGCTCCCGGCTAGTCCAGCGGGTTGAACACCATCCCCGTCGCCAGCTTCGGGTAGAAGTACGTCGTCTTCTGCGGCATGACCTCGCGCGCGTCCGCGACGTGCGTGACCTGCTCCACGCGCGTGGCGTTTACGAGGAACGCGAGACGAGCCTCACCGGATTCGACGGCGTGCCGGGCCTCATCGACGCTCTCGGTGAAGGTGACACGTTCGCCCTTCGTCATGACCGTGCGGTCGATGCCGAAGATCGGCAGGAGCACAGTCTCCGTCAGGATCAGCGCGTCGAGGCCCTTCGATGCGGCGGAGATCGCCTGTGGCATCGCGGAAGCGATGGCGTCCTGCGAGTGCGCCGTGAGCACGTGCGCGGACGTCGTTCCGGCGGCGCCGAGGAGGCCGAAGGCCGTGGGCCCCAGCGCGTTCGCCTGCACCTGCGCCCACGCGTCGGCAGCGTCGGCTGCCACCTCGATGCGGTAGAGGCTGCTCAGGCGCTCCAGGAGGCGCTCCGGCAGGTCGCCGTGGATGAGTCGGTGGATCGGGAGGATGACCAGGCCGGGGTCGTCCTCCGGGATCAGGCCCATGAGGACGAAGTTCTCCGGCTCGTTGCCGGTCCAGCGCGACTTCGCCGCGGCGGCCCGCTCGTCGCGGTAGTCGAGGGCGGTGTGCGTGCGGTGGTGGCCGTCCGCGATCGTGACGTTCGACGCGGCGACCGCATCCGTGAGTGCCTTCACCTCGGCGGCGCGGTCGACGACCCAGACGCGGTGCCGGTCGCCAAGCGCGTCGTGCGCCTCGAAGGCTGGCTCCTGCTTCGCGATCGTCGCCAGCAGGGCCTTTGCCGAGCCCTCGGGGTCGAGGAAGGTGGCGAAGACCGGCGAGATGTTGGTGTGGGTGGCGCGCAGGAGGCGGAGGCGCTCCTCGCGCGGGCCGGCGAGTGTGGCCTCGTGAGGCCGCAGTATGCCCTCTTCGGGGCGGTGCAGGCGCGTGCGTGCGAAGAAGCAGCGACGCGAGACAGTGCGGCCCTGGATCAGGGCGCGCTGCTCGTAGACATAGAACGCGGGCTTCGCGTCGCGCTCCAGGACGCCCTCCTTCGTCCACTCGCGGATCAGTCGCGCGGCGCCCTCGAAACGGTCTCGCTCGGATCCGGCGGGGTTCTCGAGGTGCGCGGCGTTGTAGGGCGAGCGCGCGTGCAGCGCAGCGACCGCGTCCGCACCCACTACGTCGTACGGCGGCGCGACCACGCCGTCCGGGTCCACGCGAGAAGGGTTGTAGCGCAGGCCGCGGAAGGGTCGGATCTCGGTCATTGCGCGGAGCTCCTACTCGCTCGATTGGTGTCGAGTTGTCACAGGTTCGGGCGCGTTCCTAGACTGGCGCGACCCGAGAACATCACGAAGCACGGTCTTGCGCCAGTGTGAGGCGCGGAGTCCCGACAGGCTACCGATGCCCCGCTACTGCGTCTTCTGCCAGATCGTGGCGGGCACCGAGCCCGCTGATGTCCTGTACCAGGACGACGA
>Ga0172380_10005296_pt1 | contig 15752 bp, 13 predicted proteins | sample Leawe162metaG_FD_119747 | JGI IMG/M metagenome (GOLD analysis project Ga0172380, IMG submission 119747) | Leachate microbial communities from a municipal landfill in Southern Ontario, Canada - Leachate well 162 metaG | ecosystem: Engineered > Solid waste > Landfill > Unclassified | place...
TTATGGGAAGGGTTCGCGCTGGCATTAGCCGAAGCGATGGCGTGCGGAAAAATAGTGGTAAGTACGCGTGTTGCCGGAGTCTCAGAAATTGTGCGAGAAGGCGTTTCGGGTTTTTTGGTAGAATCAAAAAACGTCCCGCAACTTGCTGGTGCTATTGAAAAGGCCTTGAGTTTATCACCCCTTGAAAGGAAGAAGATGGAGGAGAGCGCAACCGCTATTGTGCAAGAAAGGTTTTCGGTGCAGAAGATGGTGAAGGATTACCAAAACCTGTATGAAGAAAGTACGCGTACCACGCATTAGCGAGAACGCGCCACTGTGGTGGTGGGTTTTTTGCGCCACTTTCTTTTTACATACGGTAGTGATGTTAGGAGCGCACATTTTCGGTTTTGACGAGCTTTCTTCCCTGAGCGACCCCGCCACCTACCATTCATACGCGGTGCAGATTGCGGAGCGTTTCCAGAATGGACTGTTTAGCGCGCGCGGCATTTACCAGGAACACTGGTATCCTACGGCACTTGCCGCACTCTATGTGGTTGCGATCCCCTCTATTTTAGTGGGCAAGATGGCGAGCGTTCTTCTCGCCGGGTTGTCCGCCGCGCTGCTCTACGGGCTGATGCGCGAGCTGGGTGGGAGAAGGGATGTGTCATTTTGGTGCGCGCTCATCGCGGCGAACGTATACCCCGCTTTTCTGCTTTTTGGGAGCACGCTCCTCAAGGAAGTCTTTATTGTGCCACTGGTTCTTGCCGCCCTTATTATATCGGCGAAGATGCTGAAGTCCTTTGAGCCCTACCTTTTTATTGTTTTTGCAGCACTCCTTGGTTTAACCGTAACGCTGCGGCTGATGGTGGGCCAAACGGTTTTGATTGCATTTCTTCTCTCGTGGTTTGTCGCCCCCCCCATTCCTATAAGGAAACGCGTTATCACCGGCGCACTCTTTCTTTTTATTTTAGGTGTGGAAATATTGGCGCTCGGGTTTGGTTTTTTAGGGAGCATTCCCACGCAGGAGATAGCGCGGCCAGCGTACATAGAGGAGTATCGCTTTATCGCGTACTCACAGCAGAAAACAGTTTCTACGGGTTCAACAATGAATATCGATATTTTTAAGGAGGGTGCATTCCGCGTGGCGGGTTTCTTCTATTCGTTCGCCACGGTAGCGCTCGGCCCCTTTATTTGGCAAGCGCGTAAAGTAACGCACATACTGGGAGTAGCGGAAAGTATTTTGTGGTTAGGAGCCCTGGTTCCCATCACGGCGAGCCTATGGGGTCGCGTACAGTGGCGGGCGGCTCTGCCTGTTATCTTATTTAGTGGCGCGTGGTTGGTTGTAGTTTCTTTGGGGAGCGATAATATCGGGGCAACTATGCGCTACCGTATTCCTGCCTTTTTAGCATTAACAAGCCTTGCGCCCTTGGGGGTGGCGGTGCTTCAATCAAACTATGCGCGTTTTATACATCATCACAAAATCTGACACGGGAGGGGCGCAGACCCATTTATCCCAGTTAAGCGCCTATGTGGAGCATAAGGGCGGCTCTGCGGCTATTATGGCCCATCCAGGGGGGTGGCTGGAGCAGAAGTGCGCGAGTATGGGCGTGCAGTTCTACCCCAACGAATATCTTTCCAATTCCCTCAATCCGGTGAATGATATTCGTGCGGGACGTATGGTGAAGGCGGCGGTCAACGATTTTAAACCCGACATTGTAAGTTCCCATTCTTCGAAGGCGGGGGTGGTGGCGCGCCTGGCAATTCGCAACCGCGTACCAACGTTGTTCACTGCTCACGGGTGGGCATTTACCGACGGCACTGCTATTTTACGGAAACTGCACGCCATAATTTTTGAAAAAATTGCGGCTCCGTTCTGCGAACGTATCATCTGTGTCTCAGAGAAGGATTACCAGTTAGCTTTGCGTTACCATATTGCGAGCGCTCAAAAATTACTCACCGTGCATAATGGCGTAGAAATAGATAAGCCCCAGGCGAGTGTCGCCCCTCTCGCGCGCCGAATTGCGTTTGTGGCGCGCCTTGCTCCACCCAAAGACCCGATTGCGTTTGCTGAAGCGCTTTCGGCTGTAGAGAATGTGGAAGGACACTTTATAGGAGGCGGTCCGCAGGAAGAAGAGCTGAAAGAAAAAATTGCCCAGCTGGGCATTGGTAATCGCGTTACGCTCCATGGGGACGTGCCGCGCGAGGAAGTATTTTCGCTCCTTGCGACGATGGACGCTTCGGTACTTATTTCAGACTACGAAGGCCTTCCCCGTTCTATCCTGGAGGCGATGAGTGCGGGTCTTCCCATTATTACCTCTGACGTGGGTGGTGTGCGCGAGCTGGTGGATGAGCGAAACGGATTCGTCGTGGCTCGCCACGACACGGAGGGCGTAGCTGCTGCGCTGGCACGACTGGCAACGGAAGAAGGCCTTGCCGCGCGCCTGGGGCGCGCCTCACGAGAGCGTAGTGAAAAAGAGTTTTCTCTGCAGACAATGCTTACCGCAACGTACAGCGTGTACGAGCGCATGCTTGCTACGAAATAGCCACGAAGAAGAGTTTGAGAGTACGCAGAAGCACGCGTACATCCAATAGGAGTGAGCGGTGTTTTATATAGAAGAGATCTAATTCCAACTTTCGTTTCGCGTCTTCCACGGAGGAGCCATAGCGGTAGTGGATTTGCGCCCAACCGGTAATGCCAGGGGCGACAAGGTGGCGAATGTCGTAGTACGGAATTTTTTCTGCAAGCTCGCCTGCGAATTCGGGGCGTTCAGGACGGGGCCCCACGAATACCACCTCGCCCTTGAGGATATTGAAGAGTTGGGGCAGCTCGTCCAGGTGGGAATGGCGCAGCACTCTTCCAAGGGGCGTTATGCGAGCGTCATTTTTTTCGCTCCAGCGGGCACCATCCTTTTCGGCATCCGCGCGCATTGTGCGGAACTTATAGAGTGTAAATTCGCGTCCATTTTTACCGATGCGTTTTTGCTGGTACATCATCCCACCGGCAGAGGTGAGCGCCACCGCCACACCAATAAGAATAAAGAGCGGAGAGAGGATAATAAGGAGCGCCAAGGCGCCCAGTCGTTCAAGCGGTCGCAGGAGTTTTTCATACGAGGTGCGACGGTTTGCAATATTTGAAGTGAGCCACGATATACTGAGCTCTGAAATGAGTACGCGCTTGAAGATATACTCGTAGAAGTCAGTGAGGGTAGTGAGGGTGCTCGCGTAGGCGGCACGGGCGTAATCGGCGTGGGAGAACGATGAAGAATTGGGCAGGGGAGACGGAAGCACTACAATTGCGCGTTTATGAGCAGGCAATTTTTCGAGCTCTTCGTACCAATTGTCTTCGGATACGATTGCGCTTACGCGGTACCCGAGTTGGGGGTAGCTATTGAGGGCTTCCTGTAGCTCCAAGGCGGCAGGGCTTTTACCTACGAAAACGACGGAGAGCGAGGGGGCGTGGCGGCCCACAACCATATTAAAAACACTGCGCCAGTAGTATCCGGCGATGGCAAAGATGCCAAAAAATACAATGAGATTTGTTTTTGGAGATATGTCAAAGAGAGGGAAGAGCAGGTAGAAGAAGGCAATGCTAAGTACAAAATTAACCGCGAGCGCCGAGGCGAAGAGCTGGGAAAACGAGAAGCTATTTTTGAGGCGCTGGATGTCGTAGCACCCTGCTACATAGAAAACGAGAATCCAGGCGGCAAAAAGAAAGCTGAAAGGCGAAACGTGGTCAGAAAAACCCAGGGAGGTGTCGGTACGCAAAGCAAGCGCAAAGGCGAGGGAAGCGTATAGAAGAATAATGTCTCCGGCAACGAGAATAGTTTGGCGAGCGTTCATATTGGGGCTCAAAAGCAAGAGGATATCGTACTCTTGCTCTTAGTATAGCGCAAGCGCGGCCGTTGAGAACGGTAAGACAAGGGGGCTGCAACCGTCTAGGTACATAAGAGCGATTAAGTACATATATGAATGCTACGGATTAGTGCGCCCCGTTGCGCTTTTGCACGACGGCGGGCCACGCTTTTCGCGCCCTTGCGGTCGAGCCGTATTCACGCGGCGGGAGCGGAAAAACCACATTACAACATTAATACGTGACGCATTATGAACACACTATTCTCACAACCATCAATCGTAAGTAAGGTTTTGGGTGTGGTTACGGTGCTTGCCACACTGGCAGCCCTCAGTGGCGTCACCGCTGTGGCACCCGCAAACGCACAAGTCATTATGGACGGCGCGCTCGTTAAGACCGCCGATAATCCTGATGTCTACGTCATAAAGATTGAGGGAACCAAAATATTCAAGCGACTTATTTTGAACCCGCAAATCTTTAACTCCTATGGCCATCTGCGGTGGGAGAACATCCAAATAGTTCCTCAGGTAGTCTTGAACAGTTACACGAACTCCCAACTCATCATCGAGGTAAATCCTGATGGCGCTCCGGTAACCGGCAGGGTCTTCCAGATTTCCTCCAGCCCGGGAGCTGATATGGGTATAAAGCGCTGGCTCAATATGACCCCAGCGCAGTTTGAAGCGGCTGGTTTTGACTGGGATGCGATATACCAGGTAAATCATTTGGAGGCTGCTGAAACATTTTACCCAAGTGGCACCCCAATTACGGCAGGTAATGTAGACGATGGGGACGGCACACCAGGCGTTGAGGGTAACCTTCGAGCCGAGTTACGCGCCACCCCAGCCGCGGTAAGCGTTGAAGAAGGAGATAATGACGTAGCAGTTGCCGGATTTGAAGTAGAGGCGGAAATGTCCGACATTACCGTGCAGCGCGTGGATGTGCGCTTTGAGGTAACGGCTGGCGATGACCGCCCGTGGATTTACTTGGACGAAGTCGCGCTGCGCGTGGATGGCACTGTCGTCGCGCGAGAGCAAATCTCGAGCAGTGATGACTTTACCGAGGTGAGCACCGATGTGCACGAGCTCCGCTTCTCCGGCCTCAATGTGAACCTTGATGCCGATACGGTAAGTATGATGGAAGTGCTTGTAGATGGAAGCGATGTCATTGATTCTGCCGACTTGCCGGGCACTATTGAGGTAAGCATTCCTACCAATGGTATCCGCGGTGTGGACGGAGCGGGTATTCAACAGCACGCACCGACAAGTACGATTGGGCGTCCCTTCACAGTGGAGCAGGATGCCGGTGGGGACCTGAACGTATCTTTGGCGGCAACTTCCTCTGAAGAGAGAATTGCCGTCGCTTCTACGGACGGGGCAACCGACGACATTGAAGTACTATCCTTTGAGGTAGAAACCGAGAATGATGCTGTAACAATTGATGATGTTACCGTTGACTTCACCACATCCGTTGGGGATGAAACGGACGACGTCTTCACGACGGTGCACCTCTTTATGGGTAGCACGCTTATCGCCAGTGAAAATGTTCCGGTTAATGATGCCGACAACGTGGTATCGATTACCTTCGATACCTTGAACCGCGAACTGAACGCCAACCAGACTACTGCCTTTAGGGTTTTGGTTGACGTGCCCACTATCGGCACGGCCACCTTCCCTGAAGGAGCCACCATCCAGGCAACAGTTGGTGTCGGAGATATTACTGGTGAGGCTGACAATGGCGATGACGTAACTTCAACGGGAAGTGCCACGGGCTCTGACGTGCACCTCTTCAGTGTCGCGCCTGAACTCGACTTGGTATCCACATCGTTCGTTATTACTCCTGATTCGGGGGGTGACGAGGCTGATGCAACAATCGTTGTGGATATTACCGCTCGCGGGGGTGATGTATTCATCGCCCAAGCTGGGGACGCTGAAGAAATCCAGGTGGTAGGAACTGGTGCGGCCGCGGGAGACGTAACGTACACCTATACTTCCAACGCACCTACGTCGGCGAACGACACCTACCGAATTGCCGAGAGTACTACCCGTCGCGTGACACTATCAGCGCACGTAACCAATGATGAGCTGACAGGCGGATTTGGTACGGTCGCGCTCGATAGCGTCATCTGGGATATTGTCGCCGATGCAGTGCTGGACTTCGGCACAGTAGACTTCGGCTTAGAGGACTTCCGAACGAGCAGTATCTTCTTACAGGCTGCCAATTAGGAGGGGTTGGTAGTGAGTAAGAGGCCTGCGTACACGCCGCCGCCCGAATGGGCGGCGGCGTTGTGTACCCCCTAAAAGCCATCTTTTCTTTTAAAGGCCCCCCACGCTATAATAGGAATGGTATGAAAAAAGTTTGCTCACTACGAACGCTTCTTTTATTTCTATTGGCAGTAACGCTCGTGGGCGGAGGTATGCTTTCGTTCACCTCACGTGCCGCGGCTCAGGAAATAGAGCATTTTTTCGTAGAAGAAGGATACGATGCCGATTCGGATGATTCAGTCGGCGCGATAGAGCTCTTGGTGGGTACCCATGGGCGTTTTTTTATAGAAGAAGAATACTGGAGTAGTTTATCGGCGGCGAAGCAGGCAAAACTCCAGAGCCAGCTGCAGGTACTTTTATCTCTTTTTGATGCCACCATCTACCCACGTGTTACTGCCGCGTATGGAGAGCCGTGGAACCCCGGCATTGATGATGACGCGAAGATAACGTTGCTTTTTACTGAAATGAATAACGGCGTCGGCGGCTATTTCCGTTTTGATGATGAGAGTTCAATCGCGCGCGAGAGCCGCAGTAATGAACGGGAGATGCTCTATATGAATGTTCTGTACGCGGACCAGTATGTAACGCGGGAGTTTATGGCGCATGAATTGGTGCACCTCATTCAGTACAACCAAAAAACGCGCGTAACCGGTGTGCGGGAGAACGTGTGGCTCGGCGAGCTACTCGCCGAATTAGGCCCGCGTCTAGCGGGATTGAACGACACTCGCTACACGGGGACGAATTTGGAAGATCGGGTGCAGGAATTTATAAAAGACCCCAATAACTCCCTTACCGAATGGGACAATACCAACGCGGATTATTCGGCCGTTGCCCTCTTTGGCCACTACCTCTACTCCCAGTATGGCATCGCGCCGTTACGTGAAGCCCTGCGCTCTCCTTTTAAGGGGGTAGACGCGCTCAATGATGGGCTCGCGAAGGCGGGAGTGGGCGTAACCACATCACAGGCGTTTGCGAATTGGGCCATTGCCAACGTAGTAAACGATTGCGCGGTAGAAGGTGGAGAGTATTGCTATGACGACCCACAGTTATCGTACGGTCGTGTGCATATTGCATTTCAGGAATCGGGCCAGAAGGTAGAGGATGGAGCAACATTCGCCGCCCCCATTGAGCCCTGGAGCGTCCAGTGGTTGCGCGTAGACTACGACCAAGAAAGCGAAGCAAAGGATGTTCTTGTTTATGAGCTCGCCGCGTCGGTACGCAATGCGGTTAAAGTGCCATACGTTGTGTATGAAGCTGATGGAGATGTTATTGTCCAAGAATTTACACTCACCTCAGGTAGCGCGAAGTTTGCTATCAAAAGTTTTGGTGAAGACGTTAACTCCGTTATATTTGCGCCCCTCAATACAACCGATACTATTGCAACATTTCGTTCAGAATTATACACGGATGACGTTGTGCCCGTTGGAGCGCAGGTATACGCAGGTCTACAGCTCGTGGATGTTTCAGGAAGCCCACTTGTGGATGGGGACTTAATGCGCGTGTCTGGCACGGATGACGTCTATATTGTGAAGTTTGTGGATGACCCCGCTGATTCTTCAATAGAAATGAGCCGCTATCGTCGGCTCATCCTCAATCCTGATATTTTTAATTCCTACGGCCACTTGGATTGGGGAAAGATAAAGACGGTATCGCAGGATGTCCTTGATGCTTTCGTGGATTCGCAATTTGTAATGGAAGTGTATGCGGACGGTACCCCAGTAAATGGAGTTGTGTACCAACTCTCCTCTTCGGCGGGAAGCGATACTGGCACAAAACGCGTTGTTTCGGCGGGTTCCTACAATTCTTTGTCCGTGTACAAAATTAATCACTTGGAAGCCGCGGATACGTTCTACCCAACCGCGCCATAATATGGAGATTCAAGAGAACATTGAACTAAAGCCTTACACGAATTACAAAATTGGCGGTCCAGCCAGATACTTTGTGAGCGCCAAGAATGAGCAGGACGTGGTTGATGCTGTGGCGTGGGCTAAGGACAAAGATGTGCCAGTTTTTATCTTGGGAGGGGGGACAAACCTCTTGGTTTCGGATAGTGGATACGATGGCCTTGTAATAAATGTCGCACTTGATTCGTCCTCTCTTAGAGGAGCCCGCCTCGTAACGGGTGCAGGCGCAACGGTAGCTGCGCTCGTGGATACCACTACTGAGGCGGGCTTGTCGGGGTTTGAGTGGGCGGGAGGATTGCCAGGGACCATTGGTGGGGCAATTCATGGCAATGCAGGCGCCTTTGGCGGGGAAACCAAGGACCATGTTGTATTGGTACGGGCCCTTTCCCCAACGGGCACCATTAAAGAATTATCTGCCGATGAGTGTCGTTTTTCCTACCGCACGAGTATTTTCAAGCAAGAGGAGGGGTGGGTCATCCTTTCGGCTATTTTTGAGTTAGTAAAAGGGGACGTAGAGGAACTTAAGAAAGTAGCGGAAGGGTATCGTGAGTGGCGCCGCACTAAACACCCTTTAGAATATGGCAATTGCGGAAGTGTGTTTAAGCGAGTGGCTGTTTCATCGTTGCCAAAAGGATTAGTAGATGCGCATCCCGATATTACCCAAGCAATACGCGGAGATCAGGTGGCAACCGCATACTTCATTGATGCGTGCGGGCTCAAGTTGCGCCGCGTCGGCGATGTGCAGGTGAGCGAGAAACACCCCAACTTCTTAGTAAACCTTACCGGCAACGCACGCGCGGAAGACGTGGTAATCCTTCGAGGAATTGTGAAGCATGCGGTGCAAGATACATTTGGGATTACGCTAGAGCAGGAGGTAGAAGATATTGGATTTTGAGTGCTAAAGAAGTGGTATGCTGTAAGGAGAACTTTTATCATTAATATGGTTTGTATTTACTAACTAAGAATCGCCTTTCTATGCAAATCAACATCAAAGCCACTGACCTTGAGTTGACGCCAGCACTAAAGGAATTCATTGATGAAAAAGTTGGGGATTTGGAGCGGCTTGTCAAAAATAGTGGGAGCGACACCGTGGGCCAGGGAAAAGAAAATCCCGTTGAGGCATTTGTTGAAGTCGCGCGTACTACGAACCACCATAAAAAAGGAGATGTATTTTCGGCGGAAATCCAAGTAACCCTGCCGGGAGCCGAGGGTATTGTCGTGAAGGCTGAAGAATGGGATGTCCACCGCGCCATTAATAAAGCGCGTGATGATATGAAGGACCGCCTCAAAAGCCATAAAGATAAAAAACGATCTAAGTTTTTCGATAGCGCGGCCGCATGGAAACGAATTTCGCGCATCGACCCGCTTGCACGGTTTCGAGGAGAAAAATAAACCAACCCCGTAGGTTTAGGGGTATACTAAAAGAAATAATTGCAGGTAGTGTTATAAGATAATTTATTCGTATGGTACGTTATGGTTTTATTCTAAGTTTGGTGTTCGCCGTCGCGGTAGGCGTGCACGGCGCAAGCGCGCAGGAGGCGGAAGTGAATTCGGAATTTACTAATCCCGGCATCACTCCAGATAGCCCCCTGTATTTTTTTGACGACTTGACTGAACGCGTACGCCTGCTCCTCACGTTCAATGAGGAGGTGAAGGCGAAGCTAGAGCTTTCTTTCGCGGATGAGCGCGTCGCCGAAATATGGGCGATGGTGGAGGCAAAGAATGAGGATTCTGCAGGGAAGGCAAGCGCCCGGTATGAAGCGCTGCTAGAGCAGATAGAGGATGGTACGCTTTCCCCCGAAGTGATAGCGCGTATTGCGGAGGCGACCGGAAAACATGAAGCAGTCTTGGAGCGCGTACTCGCTAACGCCCCAGAGGCGGCAAAGCCCGCCCTTGAGGCTGTTATTGAGCGCGCGAAAGCACGGCATGAAGCACGTTTTGAAGAGCTTTTAGAGCAAGATGAAAAAGAAGCGGGGCAGGTTGCTGGTGCTGTTTTGGAAGCGCGAATTCTTGCGCTAAAAGAGGCGATTGAAGCCGGTGTGTTGACTGAAGAACAAGCGACCGAGCTTGCGAGAAAGTTAGAGGACCAAGAAAATTTCTTCTCCGGAAAAGAGCGAATCAAAATAGAGTTTAGGAATGAGTTTGCCGCCCGCTCTTCCGATGTATTTGAGGACGTTCTTGAGATGGAAGAGGATGATGAGGATAGTGAGGTTGATGATGACGTTGCACGTGTTTCCTCGCGCCTGCGCGTAAAGTTTGAAGCACGTCTTGAGCAGTTAGTAGCAAGCGACCCGGCGCTCGCGGCCGAAGCGGTTGCAACTGCTTCCGAGCGAATTCGTTTGCGCATTGAGCAGCGCATAGAAACAGAAGGTAATGTTGACGGACTTCTCAACGCCACAGAACGCTTAGAGCGTGTGCGTGAGCGCATTGAAATCCGTATCGATCAAAAGATAGAGGATGATGAAGTTGAGGTCGAGGCTGAGATAGGAGATGAGGATGGGGATGACGATAGGCTTAATGGCGCACTAAAGAGTTTGGAAGGCGCGGCCGAAAATCGTATCAAGGTTTTGGAGCGTTTAAAGGAGGTGAGCGATTCAGAGCAAGCTCGTACCAAGATTGAGCAAGCCATTAAGCAACAGGAGAAAAAACGCGAAGAATTAAAGCAAAGTATTAAGGATCGCGAAGACCAGCAAAAGGAAGAGGAGGATAGAAAGAAGGAGGAAGAGAAACAGGATGAAGATAGGAGTGGGAATGACAATGAATCGGACGATGACAGGGGGAGTAATAGCGGTTCGGATGGCGCGGATGACTAAGTAATAGCAGAAAGCAATGAAAAACGCTCCTGAGGGAGCGTTTTTCATTGCTTGAAGGAGATGGTAATTCAGGGTACCATAACGGAACTATGGCACTTTTTTCAAGCCTTTTTGGAGGGACCAACGACAAGGCGATCGCCCAGCACAACACGACAGTTGACCGTATTAACGCCCTGGAGGAGGAGATGGCGGGTCTTTCTGGTGCGGGGCTAAAAGAGCGCTCCAGCGAACTGAAGGAAGAGTTGGCAGGGGGCGCCACCTTGGACGATATTTTGTCCGAAGCGTTCGCCTTGGTGCGCGAGACTGCCAAGCGCAATTTGGGCCAGCGTGCCTATGACACGCAGGTACTGGGCGGTATTACGTTGCACCAGGGCAGAATCGCCCAAATGCGCACTGGTGAGGGTAAGACGCTTGCCGCGACCCTACCTACATATCTCAATGCCCTCTCTGGCAATGGGGTACACGTTGTGACGGTAAACGATTATTTGGCTCGCCGTGACGCGGTGTGGATGGGTCAAGTGTACTACGCACTCGGACTCTCTATCGGTGTGATTACGCATGATAGCGCATACCTGTATGATCCCGCGCACGTTATTGAGGAAGGAGGGGAAAGTGAAAATAAAGCAGATGAGGAGCGCGATGAAACAGGCAGCTTCCGCGTGGAGCAGAGTTATCTGCGTCCCGTGGCACGCCGTGAAGCGTATGCGGCTGATATTACCTATGGCACGAATAATGAGTTCGGCTTCGATTATTTGCGTGACAATTTGGTGCAAGAGAAGGAGGCAAAGGTACAGCGAGGCTTCCACTACGCTATCGTGGACGAGGTAGACAGTATTTTAATTGACGAGGCGCGTACCCCACTTATCATTTCGGCACCCGATACCGAGTCTTCGGATTTATATACGACATTTGCGGGGATTGTTCCTCAGCTCAAAGAAGAAGAGGACTATACGGTAAACGAGAAGCTGCGTTCCGTAGTTATTACCCAGCATGGTCTTGAGAAGGTTGAGCGCACACTGGGTATCGATAACCTGTACGATGAGACGGGCGGGGGAGGCGTTCGTCACGCCCACGCGCTGGAGCAGGCCCTGCGGGCCGCTGTTATGTTTACGCGCGACAAAGATTACGTGGTGCGCGAAGGAGAAGTTATCATCGTGGACGAGTTCACGGGCCGCCTTATGCCGGGCCGGCGCTATTCAGACGGTTTACACCAAGCGATTGAGGCCAAGGAGGGCGTGGCGATACAGCGGGAGAGCCGGACTGTGGCCAGTATTACCTTCCAGAACTACTTCCGTATGTACGAGAAGCTCTCCGGTATGACGGGTACGGCTATCACCAACGCCGAAGAGTTCGACAAGGTATATAAACTGCCCGTTGTGCTCATTCCTACCAATAAGCCGCTCGTCCGTGAGGATTTGCCGGACTTGGTATTCGCCACGGAAGAGGGAAAGTTTAAGGCGGTTATTGAGGAAGTAAAGCGCCGAAATGGGACGGGCCAGCCCGTGCTTATCGGTACCACTTCCATTGAGCGCAACGAATACTTGAGTGCGCTGTTAGGCAAAACAGGAATTAAGCATGAACTGCTCAACGCCAAAAACCACGAACGAGAAGCAGAAATTATTGCCCAGGCCGGTAGGCGGGGCGCGGTAACGGTTGCCACCAACATGGCAGGGCGTGGAGTTGACATTATCTTGGGGGGCAACCCCAGTAACCCCGATGAGGCCGCGGCTGTGCGCGCGGCAGGAGGACTGTTTATTATGGGTACCGAGCGCCACGAGGCGCGCCGTATTGACGACCAGTTGCGCGGACGCGCGGGACGCCAGGGAGACCCGGGGGCCTCGCAGTTTTTCTTGTCGCTTGAAGACAAAATGTTGCGCGTATTCGGCGGGGACCGCGTTCAGCGCTTAATGAAGACCCTGCGCATTCCAGAAGACCAGCCGATTGAAAGCAAAATGATTTCTGGCGTTATAGAGAACGCGCAAAGCAAGATTGAAGGTATGAACTTTGATACCCGCAAGCACTTGCTTGATTACGATGAGGTATTAAACAAACAGCGCACCTCAATGTACCGCCGCCGAGACCTGGTACTTGAATCTTCCGTGGAAGACTTGGTTGCGCTTGCGAATGGATACTTAGAGGAGCACATTCGTGGGCTTGTCGCCGCCTACACGACGGGTGAGGCAGCGCGTGAGTGGGATATGGAAGCGCTCCAGAAGGAGTTGGCGGCGTTAATGCCTGTTCAGCTCGGAATAGTTTCGGAGGGAGAAAAAATACTGGAAGCCGAAACCGACTTAGAGGAGGCGCGAGAGCGTTTTGAGAATTGGGTAGTGGAGCAGGTAATGGCCGCTCTGAAGACGCGCCAGCAGGAGTTAGGAGATGCGATGTTTGCCACTGCGGTGCGTTGGTTGATGCTTCGTACGATTGATACTCTTTGGATGGACCACTTAGATGAAATGGAATACCTGCGCGACTCAGTGCGCCTACGCGCCTACGCGCAGCGCGATCCGCTCGTGGAATACAAGAACGAGGGCTCGCGAATGTTCAGCGATTTGGAGGCGGCAATCACGGCAACCGTTGCCTCATCCTTGTTTAAGGTGCAGATACACGAGGCGCCACAAGCCCACCAGCACCTGCATGCCCAGCACAAGGGTGGCGAAGGTGAGGCCGTCCCAGCGGTTGTCGCGGGCCCCAAAGAACCCGGCCGCAATGACCCCTGCCCGTGTGGAAGTGGTCTTAAATGGAAGAAGTGTGGAATGATAAACGCACCGGAGCACAAAGGATAATATTGTGGGTATGACTCAATCCGATAATGTAAAAATTGTAGTATTTGTACCGGAGTCGCACGCGGACGCCGTTCGAGAAGCTATGGGTGCTGCTGGCGCAGGTAAAATTGGTAACTACACCCATTGTAGTTTTTCTTCGTCAGGCATGGGTCGTTTTAAGCCAGAGGAAGGCGCTCATCCTGCAATAGGTAGCGTGGGTATTCCCGAAGTTGTTTCAGAGGAGAGAATAGAGGTTGTATGTAGCCGTAACCTCTTAGGGGATGTGGTAGCAGCAATTAAAAAAGTGCATCCCTATGAAGAGGTTGCACTTGATATTTATCCCCTTGAAGAATTTTAATTTCTTCAGCAGTACTGAGGAATATAAGAATAGATAATGGAGACGACAAAGATTCTTCTGGGCAAGTACCGCCACTTTAAGGGCAACGAATATGAGGTACTTGGCGTTGCGCGGCACAGCGAGACGCTTGAAGAGGTGGTCGTATATCGCGCGCTCTATGGTGATGGCGGACTCTGGGTGCGCCCACTGAAGATGTTTACGGAAGAAGTGGAGATGGGCGGAAAGAAAGTTCCGCGGTTTGAATATAAAGGCAAATAGCTTGTTAAAAAAAGAAGTGCCACGGCAGCCGTATAGGGTAGTAGGTTGTACCTACCCCGGCTGCCGTGGCGTTGGCTGGGATCCAGGTTCCACTACGGGGTTTCTGGAGCCCAGTGCGACCGGACGCGTTTCTCGCTGTAGCGGCAGTATGGGCCGTAGCGATAAATATGGGGGTTGGTCATTCCACCCAACCGCTAGGCTGTAGTATAGGTGAGGATAGAATAAGTGTAAAGAGCATCCGCTATATGCCAAAGAAACTCACCCTTTGCATTCCCCATAAAGAAAACCGTGTTCTGCTTGGTATGAAAAAGCGGGGATTTGGGCAAGGGCGATGGAATGGATTTGGCGGTAAACTGGAAGAAGGAGAAACGATTGAGCAAGCCGCACTGCGGGAAGTGCGAGAAGAGTGCGGCATTGAGGTTTCCGATATGGAAGAGCTGGGAACCGTTCAGTTTTCGTGGCCCAGGAAAGAGAGTCAGGAAGATTTGGAGGTGCACATCTTCAAGGCGCGTGCATTTGAAGGCGAGCCGGTAGAAACAGAGGAAATGAAGCCGCAATGGTTTGGGTTGGATGAGATTCCATTTACGGCTATGTGGCAGGACGATCCCTATTGGTTCCCCTATTTTTTAAAGGATAGAAAGTTTGAGGGGAAGTTTTCGTTTGGCGAAGGAGATACGCTTATTGATTTTGAAGTAAAAGAAGTATGACCGAAGAACAACGACCCAAAGTTGGCGTAGGAGTGATGATCTTGAAAGATGGCGCCGTGCTGTTGCACAAGCGGCGAGGTTCGCACGGGGAGGGCGAGTACTCATTTCCGGGAGGGCACTTAGAGTATATGGAATCTATTGAAGACTGCGCTCGCCGAGAAACAAAAGAAGAGTGTGGAATTGAAATACAGAATATTCGCTTCCAGTTTCTTTCTAACGTTACAAAGTACGCGCCGAAGCACTACATCCATATTGGCATGATTGCTGATTGGGAGAGTGGCGAGCCGCAGCTACTTGAGCCAGAGAAGGCGGAATCATGGGGTTGGTATGAGTTAAACGAAATACCACAGCCGCTATTCGCCATGTGCCAACAGGCAATGGAGAGTTATAAGAGCGGGGAGGTTTATTTTAAGCAACTATAATCTATGGCGAAGAAACAAATTGTCGTTGCCACTTCGGGCGGATTTGACCCGGTACACATTGGGCATGTGCGTATGTTTGAAGCGGCGAAAAGATTGGGCGACAAGCATGTTGTGATTCTGAATAATGACAACTGGTTGATGGCGAAAAAGGGCTACGCCTTCATGCCGCAGAAAGAGCGTAAAGAGGTGCTCGCCGCTCTGCGGGCCGTAGATGAAGTCGTCTTAACCCGCCACCCCGAAACGCCAACCGATATGAGCGTTGCCAAGGAGTTGCGTCGTTTGAAACCGGATATTTTTTGTAACGGCGGCGACCGCAAAGGACGTAGCGACACGCCGGAAAGTCGCGTGTGCGAAGAGCTTGGAATTGAGATGGTATTTAATGTGGGTCGTGGCGGGAAAGTGCAGTCTAGTTCATGGCTCGTGGATAAGCACCGAAAA
>Ga0172380_10005297_pt1 | contig 15752 bp, 15 predicted proteins | sample Leawe162metaG_FD_119747 | JGI IMG/M metagenome (GOLD analysis project Ga0172380, IMG submission 119747) | Leachate microbial communities from a municipal landfill in Southern Ontario, Canada - Leachate well 162 metaG | ecosystem: Engineered > Solid waste > Landfill > Unclassified | place...
GCGAAGCAGATGTAGAAGCGCGTCTGGTGCTTTTCATCGTTGCCGCGCATGTAGCCGATCGAGTAGAGCGAGTTGACGATCCACAATCCCGAGGCGACCAGGGCGAAGAGCATGCCGAGCGGTTCGACAACGAAGGCGAGGTCGAGGCCGGGCAGGACTTCCAGCAGGCGCACGCCCGGCCGCGCGCCCGCCAGCACGCCGGGCAGCAGCGCGGAGACGCAGGCGAACAGCAGCGCCGCGGTGGCGAGCGTAGCCGCCTCGCGCAGGTTCGGCGCGCGCCGGCAGGCGAGGATGGCGAGGCTGCCGGCGACGGGAATCGCCAGCGCGGCCAGGATCAGGTTCTCCGGACTCACGACGCCACTCTCAGGAGCATTCCTGCCGCCCGCGCGGCGGAGCCGACGGTGACGGAGGTGTCGAGGCCGAACCAGATCGTGGCGCCGACCATGATCCAGGCGGGGATCGCCAGGCCCGCCGGCGCCTCGCGCACCGCGGCGAGGTCGGCGCGCGGCGCGTGGAAATACGCCGCCTCGACGAAGCGCCAGACGTAGGCCACCGCCAGCAGCGAGGAGGCGACGATGAGGAACACCAGCCACCACTGGCCCTTCTCCAGCGCCGCCAGGATCAGGTACCACTTGCTGACGAAGCCGGCCGTGCCGGGCACGCCGATCAGGCTGAGGCCGCACAGCACGATGCCGAAGGCGGTGAGCGGCATGACGCGGCCGAGCCCGTGCACGCGCGCCAGCGTGATCCCGCCCATGCCGGCCATCGCGGCGCCCAGCAGCAGGAACAGCCCGCCCTTGGTGACGGCATGGTTGACCAGGTGCGCGATGGTGGCGGTGAGCCCCGTCACCGAATCGAAGGAGATGCCCAGCACGATGTAGCCGATCTGCGCCACGCTGGAATAGGCGAACAGGCGCTTGAGATCGCGCTGGAAAATGGCCACCGTCGAAGCGACGAACATGCCGGCCAGGGCGAGGATCAGCATGAAGTCTTCCATCGGCAGGCGCCGGAAGACGGCGGTTTCGCCGAACACCGAGAAGTAGAAACGCAGCAGCGCATACACCGATACCTTGGTGGCGGTGGCGGCGAGGAAGGCCGACACCGCCGAGGGCGCGTAGGCGTAGGCGTTGGGCAGCCACTGGTGCAGCGGGAAGAGGGCGAGCTTGAGCGAGATGCCGACGGTGAGGAAGGCCAGCGCCGCCAGCACCGGGCGGTGGCTGGTCATCTCCTGCAGGCGCACGCCCATGTCCGCCAGGTTGAGGGTGCCGGTCTTGAGATACAGCAGGCCGACGCCGATGACGATGAAGGTGGCGCGGATGGTGCCCATGATCAGGTACTGGTAGGCCGCCACCAGGGCGCGGCGGTCGCGGCCGAGCGCGATGAGCACGTAGGAGGAGAGCGAGGAGATCTCGAGGAAGACGAACAGGTTGAAGGCGTCGCCGGTGATGACGATGCCGAGCAGTCCCGTCAGGCACAGGGCGAACATGGCGTAGAACAGGGCGTGGTTGTCCTGGCGGATCTCTCGCTCGATGCTGGCGCGGCCGTAGGGCAGCACGACAGCCGCCACACCCGAGACCAGCATCAGCAGCAGCGACGAGAGGCTATCCACGCGGTACTCGATGCCCCAGGGCGGCGCCCAGCTGCCGAGGGCGTAGGAGATCGGCCCCGACTCGCCCACCTGAAGCCACATCAGCACGCTGATGGCGAACGCCGCCCAGGTCGCCGCCAGCACCGGCACGAAGGCTGCCACGCGATCGCGCAGCAGTACCGCAAGGGGGGCGGCGGCGAGCGGCAGGACGACCTGCAGGGCAGGAAGGTGCTCATGTGCGTTCATTGCTGCGCTTCTTCGCCTGCCGGCTGCACGTCGCGGCGCAGGACCTCGTCCTCCTCGATCGTGCCGTAGGCCTCGCGGATGCGCACCACCAGCGCCAGGCCGAGGGCGAGGGTGGCTACGCCGACGACGATGGCGGTGAGGATCAGCACGTGCGGCAGCGGGTTGGAGTAGACCTTGAAGGCCGCGTCGACGATCGGCGCCGTGCCGCCGACGATCTTGGCGGGGCCGAGGTAAAGCAGGTAGACCGAGGTCTGGAAGATGCCGAGGCCGACCAGTTTCTTGATCAGGTTGCCGCGGGCGATGACGATGAAGAGGCCCGCCATCGCCAGGAAAAGCATCGCCCAGTAGTCGAAGTGGCTCCAGATGTGGGCGAACATGCCTATTGCTCCCCGTCGGTGCCGCGGCCGGCGAAGAGGTAGAAGATCTTCAGCATCACGCCGGAGACGGTGATGGCCACGCCGGCCTCGACCCAGAAGATGCCGCGGTGCTGGCCGGCGACGGGCTCGGGATCGAGGACGAAGTAGTCGAGGAAGTTGCCGCCGAGCAGCAGGCCGGCGAAGCCGACGCCGAGGTAGAGCAGCACGCCTGCTGCGATCATCGACTCGACCAGCCAGTCGGGCAATACGCGGCGGGCATTGTCCAGGCCGTAGATGACGGCGTAGAAGACCATCGCCGCGGCGAAGATGACCCCGGCCTGGAAGCCGCCGCCCGGGCCGAAGTCGCCGTGGAACTGCACGTAGAGGGCGAACAGCAGGATGAAGGGGATGAGCAGCTTGGCCACCACCCGCAGCACCATGTCCCGTGTCACGGCGCCTCCTTGTCGGCCGCCGAGCGCCGGCGCCTGCGCAGCAGCGCGATGATGCCGGCGCCGGCGGTGAACACCACCGTCGTCTCGCCCAGCGTGTCGTAGCCGCGGTAGCTTGCGAGGACGGCGGTCACCATGTTGGGGATGCCGGTCTCGCGCGGGCCTTCCTCGAGATAGCGCGGCGCCACGTGCTTGTGGATGGGCGCTTCGGCATCCGAGAAAGCCGGCAGATCCCAGGTGCCGTAGACCAGCACCAGGCCGGTGGTCGCCGTTACCGCGAGGGGCAGCCAGGGCTTGTGCGCCGGCTTCGCCTCCTCGCTTCTGCACAGGTGCAGGGCGCCGAGCAGCAGCACGGTGGAAACGCCGGCGCCTACCGCTGCTTCCGTCATGGCCACGTCAACGGCGTCCAGCGCCACCATGACGGTGGCCATGAGGAAGCTGTAAAGCCCCGCGAGTACGATCACCGCGAACAGGTTGCGCGTGCGCGCCAGCACCACCACCGACACCATCATCAGGGCGAGCAGCGCGTTGACGATCAGGGCTTCCATACGATCCCAGTCGCTCCGCGACTCACGCAGCTCCCCTCTCCCCGCCGGGGAGAGGGGCCGGGGGAGAGGGGAACGCAGGGGTTGAAGAAGGGACATCGGGCTCCGCCAGCTTCGGCGCCAGGCCGCGCATCATGGCCGCCCGGGTCAGGGCGTGGGCGGCGACCGGGCCGGTGAAGAACAGCAGCAGTCCTATCATGACCAGCTTGGCGGCGACCAGCGTGACGCCCGCCTGCAGGATCAGGCCGAACAGAATCAGGCCGGCGCCGAGCGTGTCGGTGACGCTGGCGGCGTGCATGCGCGTGTAGACGTCGGGCATGCGCAGCAGGCCGAGCGCGCCGACGGCGCAGAAGAAGCCGCCGGAGACGAGGCAGGCCCAGCTCAGGATATCGATGGCGAGGTTCATCATGCCGCACCCGCACCATTGCCATTGCCATTGCCATTGCCGGGATCTCCGAGCGCGCCGTAGCGGAAGAACTTCAGCACGGCGACGGTGCCGATCACGTTGAGGAGGCCGTACACCAGCGCCAGGTCGAGGAAGTCCGGCCGGCCGGTGAGGAAGCCGATCACCGCCAGCAGCAGCACCGTGCAGGTGCCGACGGTGTTGGCCGCCAGCAGGCGGTCGAAGACGGTGGGCCCGAGCGCCGCCCGCGCCAGCGTCAGGGCGAGCGTCGCCAGCAGGGCCAGGGCGGCGGCGGCGAACATCAGGCGGCCTCCCGTTCGAGGGCGGCGACGCGGCGGTCCATCTCGCTGCCGGCCAGCCCGGCGGCGGCCTCCTGCATCAGGGCGTGCACCAGAAACTCATCCGGCCCCACCTCGACCGCCACGGTGCCGGGCGTCAGCGTGATTGAGTTGGCGTGGATGACGAGGCCCAGCTCGCTCTTTTGCATGGGACGGAAGCGTGCCAGCGTCGGCGAGATCGGCAGGCGCGGGTCGAGGATGCGGCGGCTGACGTCCCAGGACGACTTGACGATTTCCCAAAGCAGCCAGGGCCAGTAGGAGACGAGCGCGCGCCAGCCCAGATGGATCGGATGACCCTCGCGGTCGATGACGTCCATGCGGCGGGCGAAGACCAGCACCGCCAGGGCGCTGCCGGCACCTGCCGTCAGCATAAAGGCCGTGAAGTAGCCCGACAGCAGCAGCCAGAAAGCGCACAGTGCCAGGAAAGCGCTGAGGGAATGGAACACGCTGCCTCCATCGCAAAATCGGGGAATCGATCGTCAATGGGTGCCCGCCCGGGGCACGCATTTCCCCATGAATGCTAGAGAGGAAGGAAGCGTTTGAAAATTCGGGCGCCTGCGTACGTTTGCGCCAGGGCAGGGCGACATCCTTCCGTGGCGGCAATTCATTGCCGGGCGACGGCGGATTCGGAGGAAAATACGTGTTCCACGTACGGCCCCGGGCGAATTACGCCAACCGCCATGCTTGCGCACAATGAACGTTCGACAAACCGGATCGACTTCTCCAAGCCGATGCTCATCGCACGCCGCCCGGGCTGGACCGATGCGCTGCTGCTCGTCGCGGGCTATGTCGCCCTCGACTGGGCAAGCTTCTTTCATCCCCTGCACGGGCTCAACATCACGCCGTGGAATCCGGCACCTGCGCTGGGGCTCGTGTTCCTGCTGCGCTACGGCTGGAAGGCGGCGCCGCCGCTCGCCCTGGCCGTGCTGCTGGCCGAGGTGTGGGTGCGCGACCTGCCGGTTTCGCTGCCCGTCCTGCTGGCTATCGCCGTGATGCTGGCGGTCGGTTACGGCGCCATCGGCGATATCCTGCGGCGGCGATTGGGCGGTATCGGCATCTTCTCCGACCGCGTCGGCATGCTGCAGTGGTCCGGCATCGTCGTCGCAGGCACATTCTTCACCAGCCTGGCCTTCGTGCTGGTCCTGATCGCGCTCGGCCTGATCCCGGCCGGGGACTGGCAGCAGGCGGTCGGCCGCTACTGGATCGGCGACGGCGTCGGCATCCTCGTTTCGATGCCGCTGCTGTGGATGCTGTTCGACGAGCGCGGGCGCACCGTGCTGCGGGCGACCGTGCTGCGGCACGACACCATCGGCCTCGTGCTGGCCGCCGGCATGGCGCTGTGGGTGGCTTTCGGCCTCGGCGCCGAATCCGACTTCAAGTATTTCTACATCCTCTTCCTGCCCATCATCTGGGCTGCCGCGCGGCAGGGTCTGGCCGGGGCGGTGATGAGCGCTGCGCTGATCCAGGTCGGGCTCATTTTCTCCGTGCAGTCGCTCGGCTTCGCCGCCGTCACGGCCTTCGAGATACAGGCCCTGACGGTGGTGCTGGCGCTGGTCGGCTTCTTCGTTGGCGTCGTCGTTGACGAGCAGCAGCGCATCAGCGCCGAACTGCGCCAGACGTTGCGGCTCGCCGCCGCCGGCGAGATGGCCGGCGCGCTGGCTCACGAGCTGAACCAGCCGCTGACCGCGCTCTCTGCCTACGGCACGGCCTGCGAAGAATTGCTCGCGCAGGGCGATACCGGGGAGCGACTGAAGAACGCCATCAGGTTGATGGTGTCCGAATCCTTCCGTGCCGCCGAAGTGGTGCGCCGCCTGCGCGACTTCTTCCGCACCGGCACGACGCACCTGGAGCCCGTCTCGGTGGCTGAGCTGCTGCCCGCCGCCGCCGCCTCCTTTCAGGCCCGCGCAGTCGAGACCGGAGTGGCTCTGAGCGTGGCGCCGGTGCCGGAGGGCATCGTCATGGCCGACCGGCCGCAGATCGAGGTGGTCATCCGTAACCTGCTTGCGAACGCGTTCGACGCCGTCGCCGGCCAGCCCTCAGGGCAGCGCAGCGTGCGCCTTTCAGCCGAGGCAGAGGGTGCCGACCGAATCTGCATCCGCATCGAGGACAGCGGCCCGGGTCTGTCCGGTGCCGCAGCGGCGCGTCTGTTCGAACCGTTCAGTTCGACGAAGGCGAGCGGCCTCGGCCTCGGCCTGGCCATCAGCCGCGCTATTGCCGAGGCGCATGGAGGCAATCTCTGGGCGGATGTCGGCCCCCATGGCGTTTTCCGCCTGTTACTTCCTTTCGACCGGAACCCGGCCCATGCCTGAAACCACAATCTTCATCGTCGACGACGACGCCTCCGTGCGCGATTCGCTCGGCCTGCTGTTCGGCCTGCGCGGCTATCGCACGGCGATCTTCGCAGACGCCCGGAGTTTCCTCGATGCCTACCAGCCTGACTGGCACGGCTGCATCCTCATCGATATCCGCATGCCCGGCATGGACGGACTGGCTCTACAGAAGCGCCTGGGCGAACTCGGCTGCGAACTGCCCGCCGTGGTCATGACCGGGCACGGCGACGTGGATTCGGCGCGCGAGGCCTTCAGGGCGCATGCGGTCGATTTCCTGGAAAAGCCGCTTGACCAGGCCAGGCTGATGACGGCCATCGGCGAAGCCTTGTCCAGGTACGAGGCGGCGCACAAGGAGAGCGATCAGCGAGAGCGTTTCGTCGCCCTGCTGGCGTCGCTGACGCCGCGCGAGCGCGAGGTCATGGAGAGGATCGTCGCCGGCGACCACAACCGCGACATTGCCGAGAAGCTCGGCATCAGCCCGCGCACCGTGGAGGTGCACAAGGCCCGCGTCATGCAGAAGCTGAAGGTGGAGGGGGTGGCGCAATTGGTGCGTCTCAGCCTGGGAAACAGCTGAAATGGCGCCGTCCTGCGGCGACTGACTTTTTCCGCGCTACTTGACCAGGGTCACTGGCACGTCACAGAGGTGGATGACCCGGGAGGTGACGGAGCCGAGCAGGGCGCCGGCCACCGCGCCCAGTCCGCGCGTGCCCATGACGATGCCGTCGCAATTCTGCTCGAGCGCGGCCCTGGCGATGGTTTCGGCGACCGGGCCGATCAGCACCTGCGGCGTGTAGCGCACCTTGGCGGCATCGAGCAGGGCGCGGGCGGACTGCAACGCATCGCCGCCCCTGCTCTCCGTCATGGCCTCGATTTCTTCCTTTTTGAGGAAGCTGCGCACTTCCCAATCGTCGACCGGGGTCTGGACGTTGAGCAGCACGATCTCCAGGGCCGGGTTGATCCCGGCCAGGGCGACGGCGTGGCGCACGGCGCGGTCGGAGTTGGACGAGCCGTCAACGGGGACGAGGGCTTTGCGCATGGTGCGGATTCCTTCGGGAAATATTCGGTTGGCGCGATTATCCCATTGTTCGCACGGAAAATGTCCGCCCCGGCCGCATTGCGGAAATCCCGTACGCGATTCCCGCGACCGGGTGATAAAATCCCGCGCTGCCGAATCCGGAGTTCCTCATGTCTTCCACGCGAATCAGCCTGATCCGACACCTTGCGGCCGGCGCCCCGTTCCTCTTTGCCTCGGCTGCCCGGGCGGCCGACGGCCCGGCCGTGGCCGGCATCCCGGTCGACTTCATCCTCTTCGCCGCCACCCTGCTCGGCGTGGCGATGTTCCATCATCACGTGCTGAAGGTGGCGCTTGCCGGCCTGGCGGTCATCACGGTTTACAAGATCGCATTCACCGGTTTCAAGACGGGCGAAGGCCTTGCCGGTTTCGGCCTGCACATGGCCCACGAATGGGTGCTGCTGGTGAATCTCCTCTGCCTGCTGGTCGGTTTCGCCCTGCTGGCACGCCACTTCGAGGACAGCGGCGCGCCGGAGGTGCTGCCGCGCCTGCTGCCGGAGGGCTGGCGCGGGCCCTTCATGCTGCTCCTCATCGTCTGGATGCTGTCCGGCTTCCTCGACAATATCGCCGCGGCGCTGATCGGCGCCACCGTGGCGGCCAGCGTCTTCAAGCGCAAGGTGCATATCGGCTATCTGGCGGCGCTGGTCGCGGCCTCGAATGCCGGCGGCGCCGGCAGCGTGGTCGGCGACACCACCACCACCATGATCTGGATCGCCGGCGTCAGCCCGCTCGAAGTGCTGCCGGCCTATATCGCGTCCGCCTTCGCCCTGGCGGTGTTCGGCGTGCCGGCCGCCCTGCAGCAGCACAAGCACCAGCCCATCGTGCGTGATTTCCAGGCGGCGCATCATGTCGACTGGGCCCGCCTCGGCGTCGTCGGCGCCATCCTGGTCGGGGCGATCGCCACCAATGTCACGGTGAACCTGAAGTTCCCCGAAGCGGCCGACCATTTTCCCTTCCTCGGCGTCGCCGTGTGGGTGGTGCTGCTCGTTGCCATTCCCCTGCGCAAGCCGGAGTGGAGCCTGGTGCCGGACGCCCTCAAGGGCTCGGTCTTCCTGCTGGCGCTGGTCACCTGCGCCTCGATGATGCCCGTGGAGAAACTTCCCGCCGCCTCCTGGCTGTCCACGCTATCGCTCGGCTTCATCTCCGCGGTGTTCGACAACATTCCGCTCACCGCCCTGGCGCTGAAGCAGGGCGGCTACGACTGGGGCTTTCTGGCCTACGCGGTCGGCTTCGGCGGCTCGATGCTGTGGTTCGGCTCCTCGGCCGGCGTGGCCGTGTCGAACATCTTCCCCGAAGCCAAGTCGGTCGGCCAGTGGCTGCGCCACGGCTGGTACATCCCGATCGGCTACGTCGTCGGCTTCTTCGCCATGCTGCTGATCCTCGGCTGGCAGCCGCACGAGAAGCAGAAGGAAGGCGTTGCCGCCGCGCAGGTCGTGCAGACCACACCGGCGACGCAGAATTAGGCTACTGTAGGCCGGGCTTCAGCCCGACGACCGCAGGATGTCTCTGCGGGACAGCAGCGCCCATAGTCGGGCTGAAGCCCGACCTGCAATAGCGGCCCGGGACTGGATCCATTCATGCACGAAGGCTTGCGCATCGTTCTCGTTCTGCTTACCGCCGCCGTCCTCATGGTCGCGCTGGCGAAGGCCGTCCGCCTGCCCTCGATGCTGGCCTACCTCGCCATCGGCGTCGCCGTCGGCCCGCATGCCCTGGGCTGGCTGCACGAGAGCGAGCAGACCGGGCGCCTGGCCGAGTTCGGCGTGGTCTTCCTGATGTTCTCCATCGGCCTCGAGTTTTCCCTGCCGCGCCTTGTTTCCATGCGCTGGCAGGTGTTCGGCCTGGGCGGCGCCCAGGTCGTGGCGACGATCCTGGCCACCATGGCGATTGCCTATTTCGGCGGCATTCCCTGGCAGGGCGGGCTGGCGCTGGGGGCGATCTACGCCATGTCGTCGACCGCCATCGTCGGCCGCCTGCTCGCCGAGAAGCTCGACCTGCACTCCGCCTCCGGGCGGCGCACCATGAGCGTGCTGCTGTTCCAGGATCTCATGGTGGTGTTCATGCTGATCCTGATTCCCGCCCTGGTCGACACCTCCCACCTCGCCGCCGCGCTGGGCAAGGCCCTGCTGCAGACGCTGGCCGTGCTGCTGCTGGTGATCGTCGCCGGGCGGCCGCTGATCCGGCGCTGGTTCGACATCGTGGTGCGGCGCAAGTCGGCCGAGCTGTTCATGCTCAACGTGCTGTGGGTCACCATCGCCCTGGCCTTCCTCACCGACTGGGTCGGCCTGTCGCTCACCCTCGGCGCCTTCCTCGGCGGCATGCTCATCTCGGAAACCATGTACCGCCACCAGGTGGAGGCCGACATCCGCCCCTTCCGCGACGTGCTGCTCGGCCTGTTCTTCATCACCATCGGCGCCCAGCTCGACCTCGTCCTCGTCTGGCAGCGCATCGAGTGGGTGGCGCTGGTGCTCGCCGGACTGGTTGCCGGCAAGGGCCTGCTGATGCTGGCGGTCACGCGCCTGTCCGGCGCCGACACCCCGGTCGCCTTCCGCACCGCCGCGCAGCTGGCGCAGGCCGGCGAGTTCGGCTTCGTGCTGCTGACCCTGGCGAGTGCCAACGGCCTGCTTTCGCCCGAGGTCGTACAGCCTTCCCTGGCCGGCATGCTGCTGTCGATGCTGGCGGCGCCCTTCGTCATCGAGCGCGCACGCACGATCGGCGAGCGGTTGTCGCGGGACGAGTGGCTGCGGCATTCGGCCGCCCTGCAGGAGGTGGCGGCCCATGCCTTCGGCATTCAGGACCACGCCATCATCTGCGGCTACGGCCGCACCGGCCAGAGCGTCGCCCGCTTCCTCTACAAGGAGAAGATCCCCTTCATCGCCCTCGACATGGATGCCCACCGCGTGCAGCAGGCGCTGACGGCGGGCGAGAATGTGGTGTTCGGCAACGCAGAGCGGCGCGAGGTGCTGCTCGCCGCCGGGCTCGAGCGGGCACGCATCGTCGTCGTTACCTCGCCGGATCTGCCTTCCGCCCTCAAGGTACTCGGCGCCGTGCGCGCCCGCCGTCCCGACCTGCCGGTCGTCGTGCGGGCGGCCGACGACGCGCACCTCGACGAGCTGAAGCGCGCCGGCGCCACCGAGGTGGTGCCGGAGGTCATGGAGGGCAGCCTGATGCTGGCGGCACAGACGCTGACCCGCCTCGGCGTGCCGCTGCGCCGCGTGCTCCGCGACGTCGAAGACGCGCGCGAGCGGCGCTACGAGTCGCTGCGCGAGCGCTACCACGACATTCCCCGGGAAGGGGAGGGCGCTGCCGCGCCGACAGGAGAGCGTTCGCCGTGATGCGCCTCGCCATTCTGTTGCTTCTGCCGGACTGTGCCCACGCCGCCGGCGCCGGCGGCGTCGGCGAGAACCTGGTCTGGCTGGCACTGATCCTGATGGCGGCGCGATTGTTCGCGCCGCTGGCGCAGAAGCTCGGCTTCCCAGCCGTGCTGGGCGAGCTGCTGCTCGGCGTGGCGCTCGGCAACCTCTCGCTGTTCGGCTTTCATTACTTCGACAGCGTGGCGAAGGACCCCATCATCGCCTTCATCGCCGAGCTGGGCGTCATCGTGCTGCTGCTGCAGATCGGCCTGGAGACGCACCTGGGCGAGCTGGTGCGCGTCGGCGGCCGCGCCACGGCGGTGGCGGCCATCGGCATCGCCGCGCCCTTCGCGCTCGGCGCCTTCCTCGTCGGGCCGCTGCTGCTGCCGGGGCAGTCGCAGAACGCCTACCTGTTCCTCGGCGCCACCCTGGCGGCGACCTCGGTCGGCATCACCGGCCGCGTCTTCCGCGACCTCGGCAAACTCGATTCGCGCGAGGCGCGCATCGTGCTCGGCGCGGCGGTGATCGACGACGTGCTCGGGCTGGTGATCCTCGCCGTGGTCTCCGGCCTGGTGCAGTCGGGAAAAGTCAGTCTCGGCGGCACGGCGTGGATCGTCGCCGAAGCCGGCCTCTTCCTCGGCGGCTCGATCTGGATCGGCCGCCTGATCGCGCCGCACTCCAGCCGCTGGCTGGCGCAGCTGGATGCCGGCCCCAGCATGCTCTTCGCCCAGGTGCTGGCGACCGGGCTGTTCCTCGCCTGGCTGGCGCACGCCATCGGGCTGGCGCCCATCATCGGCGCCTTCGCCGCCGGGCTGCTGTTCGAGCCGGTGTTCCTCAGGCACTTCGAGACGCCGCGCATCGTGCAGGAAGCCGCACCGCTGCTGCCGCCGGGCGAGGCCGGGCGCGACTTGCGCGCGCTGATGGAGAAGCACGCCCGCCACCAGCACGAATCCATGATCGAGACGATCGGCTATTTCTTCGTGCCGGTGTTCTTCGTCCTCACCGGCATGCAGGTCGACCTGCGCACCCTGGCCGATCCGGCGCTGGTCGCCATCGCCCTCGGCATCACCGCGGCGGCGGTGGCGGGCAAGCTGGCGGCCGGCTTCGCCGCCGGGCGCGGCAGCAGCCCCTGGATCGTCGGCTGGGGCATGGTGCCGCGCGGCGAGGTCGGCCTCATCTTCGCCGTCGCCGGCCGCCAGCTTGGCGTGCTGAGCGAGTCGATGTTTTCCATCATCGTAATCATGGTCATTCTGACCACGCTGCTCACGCCTCCCGTCCTGACATTCCTGCTGAAGCAACAGGCCAGATAGGGGTTATCCCTAGGTTCCGGCCTATGGCCAGCCCGATAGTTTAGGTTCAAACTGTCTCTGCAGAAGAACAGAGGGGCGGCAGCCCCCGTTTCCAATCACACACACAGAGGAGAAGATCATGAGCAACGACAACAAACCCGAAGACAAGAAACTGTCGCGCCGTTCCTTCCTGAGCAAGGCCGCCGCCGGCACCGCCGGCGCCGCTGCGCTGGGCTTCCCGATGATCTCGGTGGCGCAGTCGCCGATCACCATGCGCTGGCAGTCCACCTGGCCGGCGAAGGACATCTTCCACGAGTACGCGCAGGACTTCGCCAACCGCGTGAACGGCATGTCCGGCGGCCGCCTGAAGATCGAGGTGCTGCCGGCCGGCGCCGTGGTGAAGGCCTTCGACCTGCTCGACGCGGTGTCCAAGGGCACGCTCGACGGCGGCCATGGCGTGGTCGCCTACTGGTACGGCAAGAACTCCGCCGTGGCGCTGTGGGGTTCCGGCCCGGCCTACGGCATGGACCCGAACATGGTGCTGGCCTGGCACAACTACGGCGGCGGCAAGCAGATGCTCGACGACATCTACAAGAGCCTCAACCTCGACGTGCAGTCCTTCCTCTACGGTCCGATGCCGACGCAGCCCTTCGGCTGGTTCAAGAAGCCGGTCACCAAGGCCGAAGACGTCAAGGGCATGAAGTTCCGCACCGTCGGCCTGGCCGTCGACATCTACAAGGACATGGGCGTGGCGGTGAACCCGCTGCCCGGCGGCGAGATCGTGCCGGCGATCGACCGCGGCCTGATCGACGGCGCCGAGTTCAACAACGCATCGAGCGACCGCCTGCTCGGCTTCCCCGACGTCAGCAAGGTGTGCATGCTGCAGAGCTTCCACCAGTGTTCCGAGCAGTTCGAGATCCTCTTCAACAAGAAGAAATACGACTCGCTGCCGGCCGAGCTGAAGACCATCATCAACCATTCGGTGGAGGCCGCCTCCGCCGACATGTCGTGGAAGGCCATCGACCGCTACTCGAAGGACTACATCGAGATGCAGGAGAAGCAGGGCGTCAAGTTCTACAAGACGCCGGACGCCATCCTGCGCCGCCAGTTGCAGGCCTGGGACAAGATCGTCGCCGCGAAGAGTGCCGAGAACCCGACCTTCAAGAAGGTGAACGATTCGATGAAGGCTTTTGCCCAGCGCGCCTGCCGCTGGCAGAACGACACCAACGTCGACTACAAGATGGCCTACAACCACTTCTTCGCCAGGAAGGGCGCGCCCGCCAAGAAGAAGGGCTGATCGTTCCTGATATCCGCCCGGCGCCTGCCGGGCGGATTTTCCTCTCCGGGATTTCCACATGCAGAAGCTGCTGCTCCTCGTCGACAAGGCGAGCACGCTGGCCGGCCAGATCTTCGGCTGGGCCATCCTCGCCCTCACCCTGCTGATTTCCTGGGAAGTCTTCTCCCGCTACGTGCTCAACGTGCCGCATGCCTGGGTGCTCGACGCCCAGATCATGCTCTACGGCCTGCTCTTCATGATGGCCGGCGCCTATACCCTGGCCAAGGGCGGCCACGTGCGCGGCGACGTCCTTTACGGCTTCTTCGCGCCGCGCACCCAGGCGACCATCGACCTGGTGCTCTACATCCTGTTCTTCCTGCCCGGCATCTTCGCCCTGACCTACGCCGGCTGGATCTACGCCAACGAATCGATGGCCATCAACGAGCAGACCTTCAGCCCGGATCCCCTGCCGCTGTATCCCTTCAAGTTCGTCATCCCGCTGGCGGGCATCTTCCTGATGTTCCAGGGCGTGGTCGAGATCATCCGCTGCATCGTCTGCCTGCGCGACGGCGCCTGGCCCTCGCGCGAGCAGGACGTCGAGGAGGTCGATGTCGAGAAACTCAAGGAGATGGTGCACGTCAAGGACGAGGACATCGCCAAACTGGATGAACTCGTGGTGAAGCACAAATGAAGAAGGAACTGCGCTTCGGTTTCGGCCTGATGGCCATCATCCTCCTCACCACGGCGGTTCTGATGCCGTGGACCAGCATGAGCGACGGCCACCTCGGCCTGCTCATGCTCTCGCTGGTGGTGGCGGCCATCATGCTCGGCTTCCCCACCGCCTTCACCCTGATGGGCATGGGCGTGCTCTTCGCCTGGCTCGCCTACAACAGTTCCAGCCCGGAACTCGCCGTGCGGCAGACGCTCGACCTGATGGTGCAGCGCGCCTATTCGGTGATGAGCAGCGACGTGTTGATCGCCGTCCCGCTGTTCGTCTTCATGGGCTACCTGGTCGAGCGCGCCAATCTGATCGAGAAGCTGTTCAGGAGCATTCACCTCGCCATGGCGCGGCTGCCCGGCTCGCTCGCCGTGGCGACGCTGATCACCTGCGCCATCTTCGCCACCGCCACCGGCATCGTCGGCGCGGTGGTGACGCTGATGGGCCTGCTCGCCTTCCCGGCCATGCTGCGCCACGGCTACGACATCCGCCTCTCGGCCGGATCGATCACAGCCGGCGGCTGCCTCGGCATCCTCATCCCGCCCTCGGTGCTGCTCATCGTCTACGGCGCCACTGCCGGCGTCTCGGTGGTGCAGCTCTACGCCGGCGCCTTCTTCCCCGGCCTCATGCTGGCCGGCCTCTACATCGGCTACGTCATCATCCTGGCCAAGTGGAAGCCGCATCTGGCGCCGCCGCTTTCCGTCGAAGAGCGCATCGTGCCGCTGCCGCCGCACAACCGGGCGCTGTCCGACGCCATCGGCCGCAATGCCCTGGCGGCGCTGCTCTCGGCGCTGAAGGGGCGCGCCAACCTGGATGTCTCCGCCGCAACGATCCTCAAGCAGCTCGTCATCGTGCTGCTGCCGGCCGCGGTCTGGTTCGGCAGCATGGGGCTGGCGTACCGCTCGGTCACCGCGGCGCCGGAGCAGGTGGACATTTCCGGCCTGCAGGAGATGGGCAGCGGCGCCGCCGTCGAGGAGGAGGAGGGCGGAGAGGAGGAGAAGGCCGAAGGCATTTCCGAACCGCCCGCCGAGGAAGGGGAAGAAGGCGCCGAAGGCGTCAAGGAGCCGCCGGCGGATTCTCCCCCCCTCCCGCAAGCGGGCGAGGGGAGCACACCGCCCGAACGCGTTCCAGCGCCGCCGAGCTACTGGATCGTGTTCGCCGCCGGCACCGCCGCCGTGCTGTTCTTCTACTGGATATTCGATTTCGCCCGGCTGGAAATCTTCAAGATGCTGCTGGGCTCGTTCTTCCCGCTCGCGGTGCTGATCCTTTCCGTGCTCGGTTCCATCGTCTTCGGCCTCGCCACGCCGTCGGAAGCGGCGGCCGTCGGTTCGCTCGGCGGCATCCTGCTGGCGGCGGCCTACGGCCGGCTCAGCCTGGGCGTGCTGAAGGAGTCGGTATTCCTCACGGCGAAGACCTCGGCCATGGTGTGCTGGCTGTTCGTCGGCTCGTCGATCTTCTCGGCGGCCTTCGCGCTGCTCGGCGGGCAGGCGCTGGTGGAGCAATGGGTGCTGTCGCTCGACATGACGCCGCTGCAGTTCATGATCCTCGCCCAGTTCATCATCTTCATCCTCGGCTGGCCGCTCGAATGGACCGAGATCATCGTCATCTTCATGCCGATCTTCATCCCGCTGCTGGCGCACTTCAACGTCGACCCGCTGTTCTTCGGCCTGCTGGTGGCGCTCAACCTGCAGACGGCCTTCCTCAGCCCGCCGGTGGCGATGGCGGCTTTTTATCTCAAGGGCGTCGCGCCGCCGCACGTCACGCTGAACCAGATCTTCGCCGGCATGATGCC
>Ga0172380_10005298_pt1 | contig 15750 bp, 14 predicted proteins | sample Leawe162metaG_FD_119747 | JGI IMG/M metagenome (GOLD analysis project Ga0172380, IMG submission 119747) | Leachate microbial communities from a municipal landfill in Southern Ontario, Canada - Leachate well 162 metaG | ecosystem: Engineered > Solid waste > Landfill > Unclassified | place...
TTTAAAGATTTAATTGATTTGGGCGATTTTGTCCGGGTGAAAGGCACGTTATTTACCACAAAAACCGGAGAGAAAACTTTGGAAGTGGAGGCACTTAAACTTTTAACAAAAACTTTGGCGCCCAGCCCTGAAAAATGGCACGGACTTTCCGACGTGGAAATTCGTTACCGCCAGCGATATTTGGATTTGATTGCCAACCCCAGTGTCCGGGAAATTTTTAAAAAGAGAAGTTTGATTGTTAAGGCAATTCGAGATTTTTTAGAGAAAGACGGATTTATGGAAGTGGAAACGCCGATATTGCAGCCGATTCCCGGTGGAGCGACGGCAAGGCCGTTTATAACGCATCATAACGCGCTTGGCAGTGATTTTTATTTACGTATCGCCCCTGAGCTTTATTTGAAGAGACTCGTGGTCGGCGGATTTGAAGGTGTGTATGAAATCGCGAGGTGTTTTAGAAATGAAGGAATTGACTGGTCGCATAATCCGGAATTTACCCAAGTTGAACTTTATCGCGCTTATGCCGATTACAATGATTTGATGAAAATGATGGAAAAGTTTTTCGTTTATCTGATGAAAAAAACAAATGGCGGAGAAATGAAAACGGTTTATGAAAAAGACACAATCGATTTCACGCCGCCTTACGAGCGAATTACTTTCCGAGATATTTTGATTAAACTCGGCAACTGTGATATTGAAAAATATCCTGACCGCGAGAGTATGGCGAAAAAAGCGAGAGAACTCGGGCTTGATGTCTTGCCGTCCGATGATTGCGGAAAAATAATGGATGAAATTTTTAAAAAGGTTGTCCGGCCGAAAATCGTAAATCCTATTTTTGTTATTAATCATCCGATTGAACTTTCGCCGCTCGCTAAAAAAGTTCCTGAAGATCCGCGCTACGTGGAGAGATTTCAACTGCTCGTGGCCGGGACAGAACTTGTTAATGCTTTTTCCGAGCTGAATGATCCGCTGGATCAGCGGGAAAGATTTGTTGCCCAACAAAAAATGCGCGAAGCTGGAGATGTTGAGGCGATGCGAATTGACGAAGATTTTATTGTCGCTCTAGAGCATGGCATGCCGCCAACCGCCGGGTTTGGTATGGGAATTGACCGCTTAACCGCGCTTCTCACAAATTCACACAATATTAAAGAAGTAATTTTATTTCCAACTTTAAAACCAGAAAAATAAAGGGTATTGACCCCGTAAAGTGAGGATAAAATTTATGAGAGAAAAACTATCAGAGAGGGAAATAATTTCTGAAGCCGAACTGAGCCGCTTGCGGCAAGAGCTTGAGGCGGCAGAGGCCGAATTGGCAAAGGTAGAGGAAGAATATGGCCAAATAGTAAGTGATCTTGCGGCTGGTAAAGAAAATGCGGCGAAAAAATTTAACGATTATTTGGAAAGATTAGAAAAATCCGAACAAAAAGCATTTGCTGCCTTGAAGGTCTGGGGTGACGCCGCAGCTAAATTTCATAATTTAAAAGATTAAAAAATATGGATGGAAAAGAAAAAGAATTTTCTCCGGAGGCTACCGCGGAAAGAGAGCAGTTTATAACTGAGCAATTTGAACGGGCGAATTTCGATATTCGGCAATACCCGGAATTATTTGAAAGATTTAAACGTTTACACAATCCGCCAGAGTCAAAACACTTTGAAGACGCGGCGCAGATCGCCGATATTATCGAAACAATTTGGGATGAACTTGACGCAGAACTACCATTTAAATTAGAAAAAGAAAGAATGATTTTGGCGGCACTTTTGCATGATGTTGGAAAATCTGGGCCAAAGGAAGCTGGCGCGGACGAACAAAAATTAATAGTTGCTCTTTTTGATCCAAGCCATTACGAAAAAATTACGGCAGACGGGAAAAATGTTGCTGGAGAAACTATTCTCCATGCTCTTCGCGATTCTGATTTAGCAGGCAGTACTCAACAAAAAATTGCGAAATATTTGAATAGATTAGGTATTGATATTGTAAATGAAACAATGCTTTCATTTTGGCGCCGGCACGCGGATTGGACTTTTGATGTTTTAAAAATTTATAAAGAAGATAAAATCGATGAGAAGCTCGCGATAATGGCCGCATCACATCATATTTTAGAAGGAAAAAATCCAGCCGGGCTTAATCCAGAAGATGTTCCGCACGAAGCACAGACAATTGAAATGGTTGAAACATATGAAATTCTGACTATGGTTGATCAATTTCAGGCGTACATAAAACGAAGTGGTAAAAGTCACAAAGAAGCTGTGGAGGAAGTGAGAAGTAAAATTAACAGACAAAAATTTTCGGATAAAGTTAAAAAAGAATATCTTGTAATTCTCGCTATAATAGAAAAATCGGAAGGTAAATTGCAAGCAAAATTAAAAAAATAATTATGGCTAAACTGGGGAAAAAAGTAATGGTTTTTGGCACTTTTGCGATTTTGCATCCCGGCCATCTTTATTTTTTTCGTGAGGCAAGAAAATATGGAGATAAATTGATTGTGGTTATAGCGCGAGATGCGACGGTTAAAAAAATTAAAGGATTTCTGCCGAAAATAGATGAACGGGCGAGGCAAGAAATGGTTAGTGCCATAAAATTTGTGGATAAGGCAGTTCTCGGCGATAAAATTGATTGGTATAAAATTATTTTAAAATATAAACCGGACGCAATTTGCCTGGGCTACGATCAAGTATCGCCGAAAAATTTTAAGGAAGAATTGTGGAGAAGGGGAGTGAGCGCTAAAATTTTTAGATTAAAATCTTACAAACCAAAAAAATATAAATCTTCTAAAATTTTGAATAAATAAAATTTATGATGGATATAAAATTTATCCGAGAAAACACAGACTTGATGAAGGAAGTTGCAAAAAATAAAAATAGTAAAGTTGATATTGATAAATTGCTCGCGATAGATGACAAGCGGCGTAATTTAATTTCTGAAGTAGAAAAATTAAAGTCAGATTTAAACAAGCGGTCAAAGACGAAACCCGTCCCCGAAGAGATTGCGGCGCTCAAAGATTTAAGCGGGAAAATTAAAGAAATGGACGGGGAATTAGTAAAAGTAGAAAAAGAGTATCATGATTTGATGCTTTTTGTGCCAAATATTTATTCCGCGGATACGCCGGTTGGATCGGATGACACGGCTAATCGTGAAGTTTCCAGATGGGGTAACCCGACGAAGTTTAATTTCGAACCAAAAGACCATATAACACTCGGAAAAGACTTAAATTTAATTGATCTTGAGGCTGGGGCAAAAACATCTGGCTATAGAGGTTATTATTTGAAAAATGAAGCGGTCCTTTTACATTTTGCGCTTCTTTGGTATGCCATTAATAAAATGAAAAAATACGGGTTTGAATTGATGGTGACGCCGACTCTACTTCGAGATTTCGCCTTAATTGGCAGCGGACATTTTCCAGAAGGAAAAGATGAAATTTACCAAATCGGAAATCCTGGCCGCTTGGCTGACGGAAGTAATAAAGAATCCACTTTTTTGGCCGGTACTTCGGAGCCATCGCTTCTTGCGTATTTTTCTGATAAAACCTTGGAGGAAAAAGATCTACCAATAAAAGTTTGTGGATTTTCACCGTGTTATCGTTCGGAAATCGGCAGCTACGGAAAGGACATGAAAGGACTTTATCGTATTCATGAATTTATGAAAGTTGAACAGGTTGTAATTTGTAAAAATAATTTAGAAGAATCTTTGGGGTGGTTGGAAAAAATGCGCGCCATTGCAGAAGAAATTTTACAGGATCTAAAACTTCCGTATCGTGTAATTCAACTTTCTACCGGCGATATGGGAACCGGAAAATATAAAATGTATGATTTGGAAACTTATATGCCGTCAATGGCTTCACGCAATTTTTATGGTGAAACTCATTCAGATTCAAATTTAACGGACTGGCAAGCACGCCGGATGAATATTAAGTATAAAAATAAAGAAGGAAAAACTGAATTTGTTTATACTTTAAACAATACGGTTATCGCATCACCAAGAATTTTAATTGCAATTTTGGAAAATTATCAGCAAAAAGACGGCAGCGTGAAAGTGCCGAAAGTTCTGCAAAAATATTGCGGAGTGAAAGTGATTAAAGCTAAAAAATAAAAAAGAACCCCGGAGCCAGCGTAGTGGATTGCTCCACCGGCCAACTCACGGGGCGTCGGTCACGAACTAGGAACGCGGCGCCAGCGTCGGTTTGACATTGGGGAAAAGCCCGAGCGTCTGCATGAGCTTGGTGAGCAAATAGAGCGGGGAATAGTAATCGCCCCCGGCGCCTTGACACCGGAAGACATGTTCCGTCACCTCCAGGGTGAGCTGGAAATCAGGCAGGAGGCGGCTGTTATCCACACCGTCGTCATGGCGAATGAGTTTGCACTCTTTGATTACGACGAAACGTTGGAATCTTCCCCCGTCTTCAGGGAGCGACTTGTGGTTGGTGTCACTTTCGAAGAAATTGAAAAGTCGATCGAGTTGTCGAACCGTGACGTTTTCCAGTTTGATGATCATGACCGTTCCTCCTGCCATCCACGCGCTTTGGCTCTGGAACCTCCAGAATACCGGGCGGCACAGCCGCCTAGCGTGGTGACATTTTATTATGCAATATTTAATGGTTTTTGTCAAGATATTTTATGAAAACCTGGGTTGAAGTAAGCCGAGAGGCTTTGATTTATAATTTATCGCAATTTAAAAAATTGGTTGGTGATGGCGTGAAAATAATGGGCGTAGTGAAAGCCAACGCTTACGGCCACGGTCTAGTTGAGGTGGCTGGAGTTATTTCTGATAAAGTTGATTGGCTTGGCGTAGATTCAATCTCCGAAGCATTAAAATTGCGACAGGTCGCCATTAAAAAGCCAATTTTAGTTTTGGGCTATACCGAGTTGGCCGATTTGCGTGAAGCGGTCAAAAATAACATCAGTTTGACGGTTTATAACAAAGAAACAATAGAAAAGCTCGGCAAAATTCCAATCCATAATCCAAATTTAAATCCAAAAATTCATATCAAAATTGAAACCGGAACTTCACGGCAAGGCGTCTCGGAAAATGAAATTTTAGAATTTATAAAATTTGTAAAACAATTTCCCTCAATTGAAGTTCAGGGACTTTCCACTCATTACGCCAATATTGAAGACACAACTGATTCAAGTTTCGCTAAGTCACAACTTGAAACTTTTTCCCGCGTTGCGGAAATTTTAAAAAAAGAAGGTTTACTGCCGCTTAGGCATACCGCCTGTTCCGCGGCCACAATTTTATTTCCCGAAACGCGTTTTGAAATGGTGCGGCTTGGGATTAGTATGTACGGACTCTGGTCTTCAAAAGAAACAAAGGCGGTCGCGAAAAATAAAAATTTGGAATTAGAATTAAAACCAGTTTTGACCTGGAAAACAATTGTCGCGCAGATCAAAAATATTCCAGCGGGCACCTCAGTTGGCTATGGTTTGACCGAACGTGTGAGCCGTGATTCAAAAATCGCTATTTTACCAATTGGCTATTACGATGGTTATGATAGAAAGCTTTCAAGCATTGGCAGTGTTTTAGTCCGCGGTAAGCGTTGCAAGATTCTAGGTAGGGTTTGCATGAATATGATAATTATTGACGTGACTGATGTGGAAAAAGTTGAATTAGAAGATGAGGTTGTGCTTTTGGGCCGGCAGGGGAGGGAAGAAGTGAGTGTGGAAGATTTAGCGCAAAAAATAGGGACAATTAATTACGAAGTTGTGACGAGAATTAATCCATATATTTTACGACACATAGTGTAACTTCAAGAATATGGGGAGGATGAAAGATTATCATAAAAAGAGCTACGCAAACCCGTTTTTTGGAGGGGGAAAAGGGGGAGTTGGTTTTAGTAAAGGATCCAGGCGGCGGTACGGATGGCGCGGAAAGTTAATCGCGTTTTTATTTTTTATTTTTGTTTCGGGTTTAGCTTATTTTATTTTTTTCTCGCCATATTTTAGCATAAATAAAATTGAAATATCTGGATTAGAAAAAATTAATTATGACGAGATCCGCGCTATAGTTGATGAACAAGTTGCAAGCCATAGATTTTTTATTTTTAGCCAGAATAATATTTTTATTTTTGACGAGGAATCTGCTAAAAATACATTAAATGAAAAATACGCGCTAAATCTTTTAAAAATTAATAAAAGTCTACCAGGGGTAATCAAAGTTTTTTTAGAAGAAAAAAAACCAGCCCTGGTTTGGAAAACAGCGGAAAAATTTTATCTTATTGATTGGGAGGGAATGGTAATCCGCGAAATCGCGGAAACGGAGGTATCAGGATACCTAGGAAATCAACCTGGGGCCAAAATGGCGGTGGTTTTTGATGATAGTAACGCGTCTCTGGCAATTAAAAACAAAATTTTAACCAGTGAGGCAGTTCAGGCTATAAATGATCTACAAAATAATTTGTCACGCACCACAAGGCTTATTATTTCAAATTTTTCGATGGCAAACCACAATGATTCCACCATAAAGGTTCGGACTAGTGAGGGCTGGGATACCTACTTTTCGCTTACAAACGATTTAAACGCGCAGATTGTAAAACTCAGCGCATTTTTGGTAGAAAAGAACCTGGAAGAAAGAAAAGGACTACAATATGTTGATCTGAGGTTTGAAGATAGGGTTTATTATAAGTAATTAATAGGTGGGCACTTAAGATAGATATAAGGAAGCGTCGTATAAGGTACATTGTGCGACGCATAGTGTATAATAAAATGCCCCTCTTCCCTGCCAATTAAGTAACTAGTTTAACATAACAAAAAACCACGCTGCTTCAAGCGTGGTTTTATTTAATTATTTTTTTATGGTAAATAATCGAGCGGGTTAACAGGGATTCCGTCTAAACGAATTTCAAAGTGTAAATGCGGACCAGTTGTAAGCGGTCCGGCACCAGGCGTGCCGGGCATGCCTCCTGAAAGGCCAATCACCTGTCCCCTGATTACATACGTATCTTCCTGGACATTGATTTTTGAAATATGCCCGTAAACAGTAGAAATGCCATTAGCGTGGATTAACATAATATAGCTATATCCTTTTTGCCCGCCATTTTTTATTTTACCAACATAACCAGGAGCTGGCGCCTTAATTTGAGTCCCCTGGTAGGCACGAACATCAATTGCTGGATGTTCGAAAATATAGCGATAGGGGTAGTCGGGATCGTGAAAAGTCGCGGTAATTCCCCTACTCGGATCGACGGGCCAAGAAAGCGCCACAGATCCAGATTGTCCTTCGGAAAATGCTTTATCACTTTCCTCGAGTTTTTGTCTGATTGTTCTTTCGAGAGAAGTAATTTCTGAATTAATTTGGTCTTCTTCGTATTTTGATTGTAACAACCAATTTTGAAATTGTTTTTCCGAGGCGTAAGTTTTATCAAGCAAAACTTCTTTACTCATAATTTGCTCCTCAAGCGAACTTTGCATCTTTACCAAGTCATTTTTTGAATCCTCTGCTTCAATTTTTTTAGTTTCTCTTTGGATTTTTTGATCCTCAAGTTCAGTTTTCAATTCCTGAATTTGATTTAAAGAATTTTGTAGATCTGCTTGCAAACTTTCAACATATTTCATCTGATCAAAAACCTCAGAGAATGATTGATTGGTTGCTATAATTTCGAGGTACCCCTTTTGATCGTTTCGATAGATTAATCGTAAAAATTCAGAAATCCTATCCTTGTTTGTAGTAATTTCGGTTTCTTTTTCTTGAATTTTTGTCTCCAAGCTCCGTATTTCTAGAGTGATTGTCTCAATTTTTTTCTCCGTGGTTTCGATATCAATTTTTATTTTAGCAATTTTATTGGATAAAATCGCGAGTTCTGTAGCAAGGCTTGCGGTTTTTTTCTGAGCATCTTCAATTTGTCTTTTATAACTTGCTGACTTTTCTTGCAACGCTTCAATTTCCTTCTTTTTTGTTTCAATTTCCTTGTCCAAGCCGGAAAGTTCTTGTACAAGTTCGTTGGTACCCGAAGTCTCAGCTTTAACGGTAGATATTCGTAGAAAATTAAAAGGAACAATCAAAGAGATTGCCGTTAAAATAACCGCTATTTTTCTGATTTTGTGCGGCATAACTTAATTATAGCACTTTTTATCGCGACAGTAAATTTTTCGCCGAAATAATTCTTTGTAAGGTTTTTTCCTTACCTAAAATTTCAGCTACCTCAAAAGGCGGGGGTGAAGCTTTTAGGCCAGTCAAAGCAACGCGGAGAGGCCAGAGGGTCTCCCCCATTCCGAGTTCTTTTTCCGCAATTATTTTTTTGATATTTTCTTCCAAAAAAGATTTAGTAAAATTTTCTGGAGAAACTTTGGCTAGAAATTTTTCCATTTCTGACAAGTGTTCCGCGGTTTCTTCTGCTGTCATCTTTTTCCAAATCAAAAGTTGTTTGTCATAAGCGAGGTCTTTCTTGAAGAAAAAAGAAACGAGTTCTGATAAATCGCTAAGTTTGACTAGCCTTTCTTGTTCCAGAGCAATTATTTTTTTCAATTGATCGAAAATTAGTGATTCGTCCGTAGCTGTTATTTTCCATTCAGTATCTCCTATTTTACTGATTAGATTTGCGTTTTCAAGATATGAAACACATTTTTCCGTGAGAGCCGTTAAATCCATTTGTCGGATATAATGGCCATTCAGCCAATTTAATTTTTCAATATTAAAAATTGCCGCAGCCTTGTTCATATTGTCCATGGAGAAATTTTTCACCAATTCTTCTTTGGTAAAAAATTCTTGGTCGGTTTTAGGATTCCACCCCATGAAAGCTATAAAATTAATCATAGCTTCCGGGAGATAACCCATGGCACGATAATCGGCGATGGCCGTGGCGCCGTGGCGTTTTGATAATTTTGTCCTGTCTGGCGCGAGCGTGAGTGGAATATGGGCGTATTTTGGTTTAGTAAAACCAAGCGCCTCAATTATAGCAATCTGTTTTGGTGTATTGGAAATATGGTCTTCGCCGCGAATGACATGGCTGATTTTCATGGTTTCATCGTCAATCACTACGGCAAAATTGTAAAGCGGCGCATTAAAATTTTTTGCAATTGTGATGTCGCCAATCAATTTTGTATCAAATTCCAGGGCGCCCTTAATTATGTCGTTAAAAATTATTTTTTTAGCGGGCATTCGAAAACGAATAATTGGTTTTTTCCCTTCGTCCAAAAATTTTTTTATTTCCGCTTCGCTTAAATTAGCGCAATGGCCGGAATAAACTGGCGGCTCTCCCCTCTTCATTTGCGCTTGGCGTTCAGTTTCCAGTTCTTCTTCAGTGCAAAAACAATAATAGGCATTATTTTCCTTCAATAATTGCTGCAAATATTTTTTGTAGGTTTCTAATCTTTCACTTTGCCGGTATGGTCCGAAGTCTCCTCCGATATCCGGTCCTTCGTCATAATCAATTCCAAGCCATTTTAAACTTTCAATAATTTCTTTAGTAAATTTTTCATCAGAGCGTTCAAGATCAGTGTCTTCGATACGTAAAATAAATTTTCCGCCCTGGTTTTTAGCGAATAAATAGTTAAAGAGTGCGGTTCTTGCCGTCCCGATATGTAAATATCCGCTTGGAGACGGAGCTATGCGTACTCTAATTTCTTCTTTTTTAGGCATATTTTTTACCATTTTTAATTACTTTCCAGCTAAATTTTATTGTCGCTGTTAAAATTCTTTTTAGCCGCCAGGGCTGCATAAAAAGCCGCCAAAGCCACTCAAGTCCGACTTTTCTCATCCAGCTTGGCGCGCGTTTTATTTTTCCGGCAATGAAGTCAAATGCTCCCCCGACGCCCATAGCGATTTTTACTGAGGGAATTTTAGTTAAATTATTGGCGATAAATTTTTCCTGTCGACCGGCTCCAAGTGCAACAAATAAAATTTCCGGTTTTTTCAAATTTATTTTTTTAATTAAATTTTCTTCAGTTTCTTCCCGAGCTAAAATGTCACCAGAAATTTTTAACCTCGGAAATTTTTTAGCTAAAGCTTCAGTAACTTCTTCTGGCTTAGCCAATCCCTCTTTTGCGCCAACTAAAAATACTGAGTAATTTTTTTGTTCGGCTATTTTACAGATATCTAACATTAAATCAACGCCCGGAATTCTTTCAAGGATAGGGCGACGCAGATAGCGGGATGCTAAAACCAGTCCAAAGCCGTCGGGTACGGCAAGGTCGGCCTTGTTTAAAATTTCTAAAAATTCCTTATCTTTCTCTGCTGCGACAACCATTTCCGGATTTGGCGTAACAATATAATGTTGTAGATTGTCAGAAAAAAAATCTTCAATTTTTTTAAGCGCGTCTTGTCGCGTGAAATTGTCTATTTTAACTCCTAAAATATTTACTTTCATTTCAGCGGGAAAGATTTAATTACGGAATAAATTGAACCTTCTGGCGTAAGTTCACTTTCCATAAGCTCAATACTTTTTACAGTAAAATTCATTGGCATAATTTTTACGCCAGAAATTTTACATCTAGACCAATCCTTAACTCTGCCGAGAGTTAAGTGCCCTTGCCATGGTCGAGTGTCTACTTTATAACCGAAATTTTCGAGCATTACTTCAAGTTTTCCAATAAGATCGTGGAGAATTTTAGTAGCCTCTGCCGCAGCGAAAAAAACGCGCGGCTCCCGTTCATTTGGGAAACAACCAAAATCGCCTGTTGCCATTTTAAAAGATTCAATATTTTTTGTTATTTCTTCGATCCCCTCTTCTACAAGGGCAATTTGTTTTTCAGTCAGGTCGCCGAAAAAGTGCAGAGTCAAATGCAAATTTTCTGGTTCAATCCACTTTATACCGTAGTCGGGATTTAATTTTTTTAATTCTTCAATAACTAAATCAAATTTTGTTTTAATTTCATCGGGTAAATTTATAGCAATAAAAGCACGCTTATTCATGACCGCAATTATATTATGTTTAGTATAAAATTATAGCATTTTTTATAATTTTGAGCAAACTTTTAGAGATTGACAAAAAATGATATTTTAGATAAATTTTGCTATAATATACCCATGAAAGAAGCCCTATTCTATAAAAAATTGGCCGAAAATCGCGTTCAATGTCAGGCGTGCAACCATTACTGTCAAATCGCGCCAGGAGGTCGCGGAATTTGCGCTGTCCGGGAGAATCGTGACGGCAAACTTTATTCTTTGGTTTACGGAAAAATTGTCGCCAAAAATATTGATCCGATTGAGAAAAAACCGCTTTTCCATTTTTTGCCTGGGACAAAAAGTTTATCTATCGCCACGGTCGGCTGTAATTTTCGTTGTCTTTATTGCCAGAATGCCGACATTGCCCAACTGCCCAAGGAAAATGTTTTATTTAAGGAAGGCAATATTCCGGGGATGAATTTGACGCCAGAGGATGTTGTAAACGAAGCTTTACTCACAAAAACACCGAGCATTGCGTATACTTATAATGAGCCGACAATTTTTATTGAGTTCGCTCTGGAGACAATGAAACTGGCGCGAAAGAAAAATTTAAAAAATATCTGGGTAACAAACGGATATACTAGTAAAGAAGTTTTAAAAAAAGTAGTCCCCTTTCTTGACGCGGCAAATATTGACTTAAAGGGTTTTACTGAAGAATTTTATAATGAAATTTGCGGAGCGAAATTAAAACCGGTTTTAGAAACCGCAAAGGCAATGAAACGAGGCGGCGTATGGCTCGAAATTACAACACTTGTCGTTCCCGGGCAAAATGATACTGAAGAACATTTCAAAGGTATTGCTAAATTTATTGCGAAAGATCTGGGCAAAGAAACTCCCTGGCATATTTCCAAATTTTTCCCGACTTACAAATTAAAAGATCTCCCGCCCACTCCCCCATCTTCGCTGCTCCAGGCGTATGAAATTGGTAAAAAATTTGGTTTGCACTATATTTATTTAGGCAATGTATCATTGCCAGAATATGAAACGACTTTCTGCCCGAAGTGTGATGCAAAAATGATTGAACGCGCCAATTATGAAATTCTTCGCCGTGATAAAAATGGCAAATGCGCTAAATGCAATGAAGATTTAAATTTAATTTTAAAATAAAAATTTATGAACGAAGTTTCAAAAGATTTAATGAGGGAAAAACAAGAGCAAGTTGAAGGACTAAAACGTCTTTTTGAAAAACTTTTTGGAGAGTATTTCGAAAAACACCGTGAATATCCCCCACTCCGGAGCGGAGATTTGGTTGAAGATACAAGAAGAGTTAATCAGTTTATTGGTTCGAGGCCTGAAATTATGCGCAGTATTCAGGGTCTTCCTTCTGTTCAAAACATAGTTGTTGAGACTGCCCTTGATGTTTTAGAAAAATTGGCGAGAAAATAAAAATAGGAAGCGGAAGTTTTAAGATCGGCCCGTGCATTCTCGCGCGGGCTTTTTGATATTGACACATTTTTTAAATGCGCTAAAATATAGTTAGCACTCTAAACTTAAGACTGCTAATATATAAAATATGCCAATGCTTCCACAAAACTTTACTACTAAATCTCAAGAAGCGCTTCAGGCGGCTCAAGGTTTAGTTTTTGAATATAATCATCAATATCTTGATCCTCTCCATGTTGTTATGGCACTTTTGGATCAGGAGGGCGGAATCGTCACTTCCCTACTTAAAAAATTGGGCGTTAATGTCCCGGATTTAAAACAGAAAGTTTTATCCGAATTTATGAAACTTCCAAAGCACGCCGGAAAGCGGGTGGGTGGCGTGGCGCAAATGAATGTTGGCCAGGAAATGGTCCAGGTTTTTTACGCCGTAGAAAAAGAGACCAAAAAAATGAAAGATGAATATATTAGTACGGAGCATTTACTTTTGGGTTTAATTAGCGTTAGGAGTAAGGCTAGTGAAATTTTAACCAGCGCGGGCGTGACCTATGATGGCGCGCTGAAAGTTTTAGCTGAAGTTCGTGGTACGCAAAAAGTTGATTCTCCAGAACCAGAAGCTAAATATCAGGTTTTAGAAAAATATACAGTTAATCTGACAGAACTAGCGCGTCAGAAAAAATTAGATCCAGTAATTGGCCGCGACGAGGAAATCCGCCGCGTGATGCAAGTGCTTTCCCGCCGGACAAAAAATAATCCAGTTTTAATTGGTGAAGCAGGTACGGGAAAGACAGCAATTGTCGAAGGGCTGGCACAAAGAATTGTAGCGGGCGATATTCCGGAAAGTTTGAAAGATAAAGAATTGGTATCATTAGATCTTGGCGCGTTGCTTGCCGGAACAAAATTTCGTGGCGAGTTTGAGGATCGCTTGAAAGCTGTCATTAAGGAAGTGAAGCAAGCGAGCGGAAAAATAATTTTATTTATTGATGAATTGCACACCATTGTCGGAGCTGGCGCGCTTGAGGGAGCGATGGATGCTTCAAATATGTTGAAGCCGGCTTTAGCTCGCGGCGAATTGCATACGATCGGCGCGACAACCATCAAAGAATATCATAAATATGTAGAAAAAGACGCGGCGCTTGAACGGCGCTTCCAGCCGGTCTTTGTTGGTGAGCCCTCTGTTCTTGATACAATCGCAATTCTTCGCGGCATCAAAGAAAAATATGAAGTTCATCATGGCGTGAAAATTACTGACGCAGCAATTATCGCGGCCGCCACTCTTTCCCACCGGTATATTTCAGATAGATTTTTGCCGGACAAAGCAGTTGATTTAATTGATGAAGCAACCTCCGCTCTCCGAATGGAAATTGATTCTATGCCGACCGAACTTGATCAGTTAAAAAGAAAAATGATGAAATTGGAAATTGAGCGCCAAGCTTTAATGAAAGAAAAAAATGAAGATGTAAAAGATGAATTAAAAAAATTAACTAAAGAGCTGGCCGAGACGCAAGAAAAATCAAAAGAATTGGAAATAGGTTGGCGTTATGAAAAAGATTTGATTAGCCAAATTAGAAAAGCCCAAAAACAAATTGATGTGGCTAAACAGCAAGCTGATATTGCCGAACGAAAAAGTGAACTGGAAAAAGTCGCCGAAATTCGCTATGGAAAAATTCCTGAATTGGAAAAAGAAATTGTCACGCTTGAAAAGAAACTTAAAAAGACGCCGCGTGAAAAAAGAATTTTGCGTGAAGAAGTAACCGATGAAGATATTGCTAAAGTTGTTTCTCGTTGGACTGGCGTTCCAGTTTTCAAAATGCTCCAGGGTGAAATTGAAAAATTAGCTCATGCGGAAGCAGAACTTGAAAAGAGAGTCATTGGACAAAAAGACGCGATTAAAACCATTGCTAATGCTTTACGCCGATCTCGGGCGGGAATTTCTGAAGAGAAAAAACCAATTGGTTCATTTATTTTTGTCGGGCCGACTGGTGTTGGAAAGACTGAACTTTCTAAAGCTCTTGCTGAATTTATGTTTAATGATGAAAACGCGCTCGTTAGAGTTGACATGTCAGAATACATGGAAAAACATTCCGTAGCGCGGCTTGTCGGCTCCCCTCCCGGTTATGTCGGCTATGACGAAGGCGGACAATTAACCGAGGCTATTCGCCGCCGGCCATACTCGGTTGTGCTTTTTGATGAAATTGAAAAAGCTCATCCCGAAGTCTTTAATATTTTACTTCAAATTTTAGATGATGGACGTTTGACTGATGGCCGCGGCCGCACCGTGAATTTCAAAAACACAATTATTATTATGACTTCAAATCTCGGTAATCAAGTAATTCGCGATTTTTCTATTGGTTTTCAAGATGGAGAAAATCGCGAAGTAAGCCGCGACAACGAAATGCGCAGTAAAATCATGGAAATTTTGCGTGAGACATTTAAGTTAGAATTTTTAAATCGAATCGATGAAATCGTTATCTTTAAAAGTTTAGGAAAATCAGAAATCGGGAAAATTATTGAATTACAGCTAGCAGAAGTGCAAAAAAGGTTGGATACCAAAAAAATAAAATTAGAGATTGTTGAGTCGGTTAAAAAGATGCTCGCGGAAAAAGGTTTTGACCCGATTTTCGGGGCTCGCCCGTTGAAGCGCGTCATACAAAATCAAATTTTGGATGAGCTGGCCTTGCAGATTATTGAAGGGAAGATAAAAGATGGAGATAAAGTTGCGATCGGACTAGATAAAGATAAAAAAATTACTTTTGGAATAAAATAAAAAATATTTAAAATCACGGCTTGCTCGGCCGTGGTTTTTTATATAAAAAAAGACCCGACTCGGAAGAGGTTGTCAGTCTCCTCACGAGTCGGGGCGACTCCGGTCAGGGAGTCAACATGTTCCGAACGGATCGCGTTCGCGCCGTCGGCCAGAACCGCTGATCATCTCTTCGTTGCTCCAGGCGCCACCCTGCGCGTCATTCCGTGGTGCACCACGGACGACAAAAATCGCGAGCGGCGACGGGGACGAAAAGAGCCGTGCCAGGTTCCGCACAACGAAGTGCGCGAACAGTCCAGCATTCGGCATGCCAGACCTCCTCCTTCTCTTCTCCTCGGATTGAAGGCTGTGGCCCGCCATTCTTCATTTTGCCCGGGTTCGGTGCGACGGTTGACGCCGTCCCGGGCCAATTAGGCGAGCGAACACTCTCCCGAAGTCTTGCGGTTGATCTCCTCGAACGTGCAACGGGTGGCCGCCTTGGGCCAGAGCCCGGTCGCACCAGAAGCGTCGAAGAAGATGTCGGGAAGCAGTTCGAACCAGGGATCCGGAGCAAGCGTCACGGCTACCGCAACGCCGATCAGGGGCCCAAGGAAGTCCACCACCATCACTCTCTCCTCCCACTATTTCCACGCGGGCGAAATGCCTCGCGTTAAGGTTTCTAACCTTTTGGATAGATTAAGACAGGATTAATTTTTTGTCAAGAGAATAATTTATAAATAAAAAAGGCCGACCCAAA
>Ga0172380_10005299_pt1 | contig 15748 bp, 33 predicted proteins | sample Leawe162metaG_FD_119747 | JGI IMG/M metagenome (GOLD analysis project Ga0172380, IMG submission 119747) | Leachate microbial communities from a municipal landfill in Southern Ontario, Canada - Leachate well 162 metaG | ecosystem: Engineered > Solid waste > Landfill > Unclassified | place...
ATTCAGCGCCACTTTCGCTCGTTCGAGATTGGCGCGGAGGGAGTCGTTCTCGTCATGCAAATCGACGCTTTGCTTAATTAGGTCGTGAGACATGACCATAGTTTTGTATTTGTCCCTATCCTTTTCCAGCCTCTCATTCTCGGCGATATAATATGAGACGACCTCCCGCACGCTCGGGAAGCCTTCCGTCCGGCCAGTCTCGGCGAAAATCGCTTTCGCGGCGCGCTGGTCTGCGGCAAAGCGATCGTCGAGAGCCTTGCGGAGGGAGTCGCGTTCCTTCTCCAGCTCCGCGACTTTGCACTGGAGGTCAAACGCTCTTGATCGTTCGTCTAAACATTTGCGCATCCAATCTCCCTCAGCTTGGCGGTGCTCGTCTAACGCCTGCCAAGCGTCGACAACGGCTTCTTTAAGATTTTCAGCTGTCGCTGGACGAACGCTTGTCGCGTCTGGAACCATACCGCTGGTGATAGGATGTTGTTCGTGAAACTCGACCCCGGTGTCCGGGTTGTGGTAGACCCATCCTGCACTAGCCTCCTTCTCCAGCCTCGCAACTCTCGCCTGTAGGCGGTCGAGGGCGGCGCGCGCATCGTTACCAAACATTCTCCCGTATTGTTCCGCTTGCCGGATAAAACCCCGCAGCGTTTCAATATCGTCTTTCATTTCAGCCTCGCTTTAGCGAACGTATATCTGCTTCGTATCCAGCCCATGCCAAATCTTCCATTTTCATGTCGCGCTCAAGTTCAGCTTCGTTCGATGGGCCGTTCCATGCCCAAAACCCAGCCATGAAAGCGTCGCGTATCTTTCCATTCTGCGCGTCGCCATCAACAGCGTCGGCAGCGTCGAGTGCGGCACGAGCTTTTTTGAGCCAATAACGACGCGGGTCTATATCGTCACACGGGACGTCATCCCATGTCCATTTTTGGTTTCCCTGCGCATCCTTAAACGCGGGATCGGATTCAAACATTTCCTTTGCCGCCGCTCGTTCTTTCTCACTCCACGTCATCTTTCGCCTCCATATTTCGCAGCGCGGCGAGGGCGCTCTTTGCTGCATCAAATTCGATCGTCGCCCGATCGGCGACACGGATAACGCCTTCCAGCGCCTCTCTCATTTCCGCTACGATAGCTTCTAGCGTGGCGACGCGCGCGGCTTGGGATTCGAGAGCGGCGGCGGCATCAAATATCCGATCGCGGACGCATTTATCAGGATGTGCTTCTACCTCACGCAGCCGCTTCACCAGTTCCTCAATCTGCGTCATGGTTTTTCCTCTTTGTCGCGCGGGCAGCGCGCGGATGGCGGCAAGCGCATCGTTTCTCTGTTGTATGCCCGGCCAAATACATCGTGCGAGCGACGTCGCACCGTCATAGATAAGGCTTTCTCGGCCTCTTTCTTCCCGGCCTCAACCCCGCGTTCATAGGCAGTGTCGCCATCAACAGCGTCTATTTTGTAGGCTTCCCGCAAGGCTTTCTCCAATTCGCACAGGTTCCGCATAAGTGCCCGTGAACGCAAATCGAACCTAGCGCGCGGAAGCGCAGCGAAACCGCTTGAAATCCGGCATGGACGCGGGAGGTCAAGCCGCTCATAACGGTCTGGTTGGGGGTCATCGTTCTGTCCACAGGGTCTTTCCACAGGCTCAAGGTTTTCAGACTCGTTTAAGCCACGCATCGAAACCGAAAGCGTTTCCAGTTGCGTCAAATTTCTGAAAGTCGCGCGAAGCGCGGCGATCAATCCGGCCTGTCACGCCGGAGGTCGCGGGTTCAAGTCCCGTCTCTCTCGCCATTTTCAGACTGCCAGTCCGGCGTCGGTCTAAAAATTCAGACCAGCGTCCCTATTTTCTTCCACGCTTCCGCGCCTTATCCACAGCCCGCACGGCCTCCAAATCGACCGGCACATAGGTCCGTCCGAGCGACGGATTCGACCCGATGTCATTGGCGAGCTTCTGCCCGACCAGATCCAGGCTGGCGCCGCCGCGAACGGCCTCAACGGCGCCGCTGCGCCGGAAGTCGGCGAGCGTGCGGCTCTCCCCTTCCCCGAACACGATCGCGCGCACGGACCTGAAATCGTCGCCTAGCGTGTCTTTGCTGTAGGGCCGGCCGGAGCGATTTCGGAAAATCGGCGCGTCCGGCGTCAACGTCGCGCCTAGCGACGCCAGATAGGCGTCCAGAACGCGGCGCGCGGCGCGTGAGAGCGTCGCGGCGGCTGCCCTGCCCGTCTTCGCCCTGGCGACAGCGAACACGTCTCTGCGGCCCTCCCCGCCCCGCTGCGATAGAGTCAGCTTTCGCACGTCAACCGGGGAAAGCGACGAATCCCACGCCACGGCGATAATCGCGGCGAGACCTCGATAGCCAGACGCCCATGCGCCGCGAACAAGCAAGCGGGCGTCTTCGTGCGTCCAGACCGCCTGCCGACGCTCTGGCTCGCTATTGCGCACGCCCAGTGACGGATCCGCCCCGGCGACGCAATAGCGCATCGACGCTGCGATCCTCCAAAGCGCCCGCCAAATCTTGATGACCCGATGCGCCTCACGCTGGGACACGCCGATCGCGACGCGCTCCCTGAATAGGCTGATATGGTCCATGCGGACCTCTGACGGCGCGACGTCGCCGAATGTCGGGCCGATATGCCGCCAAGCCCGTTCCCATTCTTCGCGTGTCCGTGGCGCTTTCTTTCCCCACTCAGGCGTTGCCCGATAGCGCGCGAAAGCCTCGTCCAGAGAACCGCGCTTAGGGGTGGCGGGAGCCTGCGTCTTCTCCTGCGAGAACTCCTTCCACTTGGCGTTGAGCGCTTGCGCTTTGGCGTGCGCTTCTGGCCCGTCTGGCCCGCATGCCGTGCATTCGAAGCCGAGCGCGCGCATATTGGCTTTCGGCTGCCAGTAGCCGCGACCGTTCCGCACGACATAGTAAGGCACTCTAATTACGGCCATTTCCAGCGCCTCGCAGCCGTTCGTCGAGAACGTCAGCGCCATATGCGGCGTCCGCGTCCCGATGAGGCTCAGAGCTTATGACGATCGTCCAGTCCGGCAAAATGCGCACCTCAGCCACGCGCACGCCGGCCGCCTTAACGCCTTTGATGACGTTCTCAACTTCCGTTTGCGTGACGCGTGCCGCTCGTCGTGTCATTGCGCCTGCCCTCTCGCCCAGGCGGCGACTTTTCGGTCCATAAGGAACCATTCCCCGCTGAGCCGCGCGTGCGCGAAACGCCGGTGGAACGCTCTTTCGTCATGCTGGAAAGCCGGGAACGTCCGGTAGACCGTTAATCGCAGCGGGCACCCGCCTTGCAGCGTTTCAAGGCGCGAAGCAAAGTTCGTTGAGAAGCCGATTTTCACATACTTCAGGAAGCCGACAGCATAGACGACGCCAATGTCTGGATGGAGCAAAAGCTCGTCCATGTAGTCCTTGGTCAGGACGATCGTCCCTCCGAGGTCTTCATAAGTGACGTCGTTTCGATCCACAGCTGTCTGGAGAACGCAAAGCGGCATCCGATAAAGTTCGGCAGCCTCTTCGAATGAGAGGGGGCTGTTTGATGATAGCATGGACAACTCTGCTTTCATGCTTGCCTTACTCCGCAAGATCGGCGTCGGTCACACGCGCGGCGCGGCGGCGTCACGTTTCGCGCGAAACGCTTCCCAATCTGTTTCTCTAATAATATCCCATTGCTTTTTGAGTTCTCTGCGTTGTTTCTTCCGGCGTTCGAGACGAGCCAATATTTCCACCTCGTCAGTTGTTTCGAGCGCGGCAATGATTTCGTTATAGATGCAATTTCGCAGCGACAACTTGAACGTCGAAGAGCTAGCGCTCACCGCCTGCGGATACATCCTCTCGACATATGCGACGACCTCCTTGCCGATGTCCAGCGCAATTCCTTTAATGAGTGCGCGCGCTGGGTCGTCTGGTTCGGCAACTCGTTTATGAGAATGGTTGCTGCTCATCTAACGTCCTCGATCTTCGGGCGCGCGGCGAGAAAGGCTAGATATGTCCTTTCGAGCAATGTCTGCACTTTCCCCGATTTTCGTGATTTCCAAGCTCTATCGAGCATTTCCTCCGTCGCCTCCATCGGCGCGATGCAGTAGCCTAGTCTTTCAAGCTCTGCTGAAAAGCATTGCGCCCATCCGATTGGGCCTCGATTGTCTGCGTGGAACGCGGCATCTTCGATCGCCTCCTTAAGCGTTTTCATCCCCGCCTCCCTTCGCGCGTTCGAACGGCGCCCATTCCTTGCCGCATTCTTCGCACGGCTCTTGCGGATCTTCGCACCATTGGCGACCCTCTCCAGACCAAACTGATTTTTGGCAGTCCCGCCGCTCGCATATTGGCTGAAGATAAATGCGATCATGTTCTTTCCAGCCATCAGCCATCCCCGTTCCCCTTCGCGCGTTCGAAGTTGGCAATCATGGCGTTGGCGAAGCCTTCGATAAGATAGCTTGAAGGGGCGCCGCACATTCCACGGATTTTTACCAGCGCCTCTATCAGCTTCTCGGCCTGCGCCTTCCAGTCGATGGCGGAAGTCTCGTGCTGCGTCTTCTGCGCTGGCGCGTCGGCGGAGAGTTCGGCGATGACAGCTTCGCAAGCCTGATGCGTCGCCCACATATCAGTCAATATGCCGCTGTCTGGCGCCCAGGACATTGGTTGCTTGTGGCCGCGTATGTAATTTACCATCATTCGCATTTCTCGGGACGAATTGCCTAGCGCCTCTTTCGCTCTTTCGAGCTTGGCGCGGAGGGAGCCTGCTTGCTCCTTCCATGTGTCGCGATCTTCAGTAAGTGACGCGACATGCAAGCCTATCTCGCTTGGCAATTCTCCCATGAATGCGATGCTGCAATCGTGCGAAATAGCCGCCCCGTTGCCGAGCGCATCAGCACATTTTGATACGATGGCGCGGAGGGAGTCGCGTTCGGCGTTGCGCTCATTCAAGCCATGCGTGAGAAGCTTTATACACGCTCGATCGTTTTCTGATTCCTTCTCCAACCTCTCATTCTCAGCGATGTAATACGCCACGACTTCCTTCACGCTCGGGAAGCCCGCCGTGCGGCCGGTCTCGGCGAAAATCGCTTTCGCGGCGCGCTGGTCTGCGGCAAAGCGATCGTCGAGAGCCTTGCGGAGGGATTCGCGTTCGGCAGTTCGCTTAACGACAACGGAGTTATAGCCGGAGACATTCCCTGCAAGGCGCGTCGCCTCTTTCTCCAACTCCGCGATGCGCGCATGGATGCGGTCGAGGGAGGCGAGGGCTTCAATTTTACCTTCCTCTTCGTTGAGCCACCCTAATGCTCCGCGCAGCGTCTCAATGTCATCTTTCATTTTATCCTCGCATTAGCGCGGTCCAGCCGTTCGATTTCAGCGACAATGAGCGCTCCGGCGCGCACGAGATCGCGGCGACGGTCTTTCGGCTTCCACCATTCGCGCGACCAAGGCCAAATGCCGATGGAGATTGCTTCGCCACCTTCGAGACCTGCTACCGCATAAGCTGCCGCAGCGCTCGCTATTTCACCGCGCACGTGCTCATCGTCGTGTTCTGGCGTCCAGCCCTCTACTGATTGCTGTCTCGCGCGCTCAGCCATAATATCGCGAATAGCAGCGTTATGAGCCATTCGCGCCTCAAGTTCCGCGAGCAAGCCAGCGTGTGTGTCGCCGTGACCTGTCGAGAAAGAATGCTGCATCATGAATTGCGCTAGCTCTTCTCGCTGTGCATCTAGTTGTGCCTCAAGCCCGTCGATGCGGGCGGACAGTTTTGCGCCGTCCTGGTTTGAAACATTGAAGTCATGTGTCAGCTTTACATTAAGCGCTTCCAACTCCTTCACGCGCGCGGCTTGGGCTTCAGCTTCCTTGCAGATGTCGTTAAGATTGGATTGAAGCTCTGCGATAACGTAGTCTTTTGAGGCATTAGAAGATTCAAGAACCTTTACCCGCGCGGCTTGGGTTTCGAGAGTAGCGGCAGTCTTGCGAAAATTTTCAGCATTTTGGTGGTTAGCCCAAAACGCCATATCTTCTCCTAGAGGGTCACGCGTTTCAAAATAGTGTGCGGCTGCGCGAAGGAACGTAGCTTGCCACTTCACCAAGTCCTCGATCTGCGTCATTGCATCAGGCTCCCCAATACCCCCAATACGGCGTCCCGCCCTCAACCCAGTGGTCCTCGCAAACGAACTGCTGATAGGCGTCGCACCAATAAAGCGCCGAGTGGGGTCCGTCATCGTCCTGGCATCGCGGGCAGATTAACTCCGTCATGACTCCCCCTCCTTTGCAGCGTAAGTGAGCGCGGCTGAGATCGCGGCGCGCATTCCCTCATACAACCCACGACCTGTGCGCAATTGTTCTGCGATAGCAGCCTCTATCATCTCAACGCTTATCGCCTTTGGATGCGCCTGCGCGAGCAGGCCGCGGCGGGCGCGGGCTTCGTTGCTCTCTTCTCTCGGATGAACATATCGTGGCGTTTCTCGTTCGCCCGGTCTATGGAGAACGGCGACGTTAGCCGCCTCTATCACAGATGGATGCAGTTTCATGTCGCGGTCTTGCTGCGAGATGTGGAGAGTCACAGCAGCCTCCCGCGCGTTGATTTTGGTTTTGTTTCCATCGCCGCTTTCTTTTCTAGCCAAACTCGGCGCTGCTCGATATTCGATACGAATTCGTCAAACTCGTCTCTGTGAGCTTCTATCAAAGAAGCGATTGCCATTAGCTCATCCTTCAACTTTTGCCCGCGATCATTTCTGCGATAGCGCGCGCCGACTAGCTCCCACTCCAATTCTCTCTGCATAGCCTGTCTCGGGTCGTCATCCCATGTCTTCCAGCGCAACGCAGTTTGAGAGCACGTCATGCATGTCAGCATCGCCGCCCGCTGTTTCCCGAGCTCTTTCTCTCTCTGAAAAAACTCATCCCGCGTAATAGTTTTGACCTTTGACGCGTCATACCCGCATTCCGTAATCGCGACGCAGCGCCACGGCAGGCTCGGGCGAAAAATGTGGTCAACAGGGTCTTTCATCTTCCACTCATCCTTTCGAAAGCGCGCGTTAAGCGCGCTAAGAAATGACCAGCAATTAGCCGTCGCAGACGCACCTCTGCAAAAATGTATTCTTTGAGAGCCACCCTGAAGCGCGAGCATGCGGCTCGCGTATATGGCCAATCATACATAGCGGTTCACCGCCTCCACATTGCTTCGAACTGTTTCCGAAACCGCGCGACGGCCTCGCGACAGCGCAGAGCCACAAGGCTATTGTCCTGGCGCAGCAAGCCGGAATGCGTGAAGTTGCCAGCGCCCTCGCGCAGTAGCGCACCGTCGACCGCGTAAGCCTTCAAGTGCATGAACGGCTCCGGCGAGCCTTTGTAGCGCGCCTCGACGTTCCGCCGCGCGACGAGCCTGTCGTAAACGATCGCCAGCGCCTCCGGCATGCGCGCGTCCGCGCCGTCGCGATAGATCCTCACGCGCACCCCGCGCGCCGCCGCATCGTCAAGCGCCTGCCCAATAGGTATCGACGTCAGCACATAGGCGGCGAAGTCAATCGATCTGCGCGCCTTGCCGATGAGCGCGACGTCGATCGCCTCAAGGTTCTCATCCGGCGCATAGGCGAGGCGATCGAGCCGGCAGACGCCGGCTTGCGCCGACGTCGCCAACATGGCAGCTAGGATGATGGCGGCGCGTTCTGCAGCCCCGTCGCCCGGCCATTGAAATATCGCGTCGCCTCTTCGAGGTTGCCGCCGAAGACCGGAACTGACTCGCCCTCACTCGACGATTCATAGATGACGATGCCTCCGTCTTTCGGCGCGACGATTGTGAAAAATAGCGTGTTCGCGTTCATGGTTTTGCCTTTCTATATTGAGCCTGCCTTACCAACCCACTCCATGCCTGCCTTGCCCATCCATGCCACGCCGATCCGAACCCAGCCCGGCCGCGCCACTCCCTGCCTGCCTTGCCTACGCCGCCGCGCGCTGATCCGCGTCTATGCGCGCGTCAATCCTGGAAAGCGCCGTATCGACTTCGGGAAACAGATCGCGAAACATCGCATAGCGCTCACGAAACGACTCAAGATCGGCGCGCGCTTGTTTCAGGAGCGATATCTGTAGGTCGGCGCTTCGCTTGATCTCGCCGAGGTCGCGATATGCAACTCCTTTGGAATCCTTGACAGATATGAACGCTCGCGTTGGTCTGTCATTCTCGTTCGTCGGCTCGACGCGAATTAGCCGAATAATGCTACGCGCCTGTTCTAGGCGGTATTTGTGGCCAGCCACTGCATCATCCCATTCAAAATGCTTATGCAGTGGGTTGCGCCTGTTCTTCGCGGCTTCGAGAACATGGGCCGCCAAATCCTTCGGGTTTGTCGTAGCGCTTTTTACTTTCGCGATCGCTTCGCCGATTGCTTGCGGGTTGGCGTCTTTCGCCGCCTTGATTGCCGCCGGCATTTCAGTGTCAAACACATACTTGACCATTTTCGTCTCCTACTAAGCCACAGATTTCAGATTGCCGAGAGGGTTTGGCAAGCGCCCCTTGCCAGAGGCAAATGCTTCCCATGCAGCATGTTCTGTTGGCCCGGCGAGATGGAACGCGCCGAACATACCCTTGCGCTCTTGTCTCCACTCTCCGATGCCTGCATTGCGCCCGCCTTCCTGGATAAGGAACGCGAGCGCCTCCGGCGGCAGAATATCGGTGTTGAATTCTCCCGATATCTTGATAGCCCAAGTTGTAAATTGAGCGCGGTAAGCGAGCGTCGCAGTTTTGTTTAAGCCGGCTCCGACGCGCACCATGTCCTCGCGCATCTCTGGTTTTGACCCCCAGATGCGAACGAGCGGCATATCGCAAATTGCACCTGCAAGAGCTGGTCGGGAACGCACCATATGAGCGTCAAGATAGAGAGCCGCCATGATTGACGTCTTCGCGATGCCCTTGTCTTTATGGCCGGCGCTTATGATGCAGTTTTTGATTCCCATAGCAGGGAAGCCATAAACGCCGTCGCCCATTTCATACATCGAACTGACGAAGTCCTCCTTTGGCTCTCTGGTTTCTCTTCCGCCGCGCGTTGCCTTGACTTGCTTCGAAAGCATTTCTCGGCGCGCTTTCTCTGACCACGCATGCGTGATGAGCGGAGTGTTGCCGACAATCCATTCCTCGAAGCGGCTGATTTCAGCTCGCTTTGAGAGCGTTTCCGAGAGACTGATTTTAGTCGCCGCGCTTTTCGTCTCGCCTGTCGTTTGCTTTTTGAGTTCTCTAGCCATGTTTCATTTTCCTCAGTGTTAAAGTCTGCCTGCCTGCCTTGCCTTGCCCCGCCAGTCCAAGCCCCGCCGCGCCGGTCCGCGTCGTGTCGCCAGTCGCCGGCAACAAACGCGCGTATCGGCGCGAGGGTGAGCTTGTCGTCGGGGATCGGATAAATGCTCATTTCGGCGGCTCCGGGATCGGTTGCCAGTGCGTTGGTTGATGGTCGCGCATAGCGCGAACCCCCCATCCGCGCATGTTGTCTGACCGCCAAATAGGCTTGGGCTTCGACGAATATTCGTCACTGTCCCAGTAACCCACGCAAACCTCTCCATTGTATATCGGAAAGAATAATATAAGTTTTTTATTCTTCTCTTTCGGCGCCGTCTCTATCGGTTGCCATTCGCTCATCTCACGTCCTCAAACATTGGCTTCGGCGGGAGCGCCTGCTTTGGCTCGCGCTTTTTCTCTGACGGCGGGAAGCCGGGTCCGCGCAGTTGGCCTTTCGGCTTCACCGCGCCGATGTGCCGGGCGCGCTGGCGGGTTCCTTTGGCGCGTGGCGTGGCCTCTTCGCTCGACTTCGTCGCGTGGCAATCAACATGAGACGGAGCCATGTTGCTTTCGTCGTCGCTTCCGCCCTCCCATAGCGGCTTGATGTGCTCGACATGCCATTTCTCCCCGCGTGTTGCGTTGATCGGAAGCTTGCATAGGTGACAGACGCCGCCGGAACCATCAAAGATGCGGACGCGCATCGCTTTGGTGATCGTGCGGCGCTTTGTCATGCCGCGCGCTCTTCATCGTCTTTGAATACGACCCCGTTTTGCGCCCCCCAACTGAAGAGGAACTCGATCAATTCGGTCATCTCCGCCTTGGACAGGTCCGACGACCGATAGACCATCGGCACAACGCCTTCGCCATCGAGTGCCGGGATGAATTTCACCTCGCGCCCCCACGCGTGCATGAGCAGACACTTCCAAATCTCTGGCGTGTATTTTCGCCCGCAGTGCTCTTTCTGCGTCGCGATGTCCGTCAGCATGGCCCACATGCGATCATTCTGCGGTAGTGAGCGCTTGACCTCTTTGAACTCGACGCGCGTTCCGAACGGCGCTTGCGCGGCCCATCGGGCAACGCGATCCCTGTCGGTCTTGCCGCGAATGGTGATGAGCGCGCGGCTCATTTTTCGAACGCGTCCTCTGCCGCTTGATAGACAGCCTTCAGCGCTTCATACAGTTCGCCTGTCAGGCTATTGCTCGTGATATGCGGCTCAACGATATCGTTCCATGCCGCTTCGAGCGCGTCCACATCCTTTGCGGCAACCGCTGCATCACACGCCTCGCGCAGCCTGCCGATGATCGGCGCTTCGCGCTTGACTGCCAGCCGCTCCTTCGTTTCGGCGATCTCTCCCCGCGCATCATCCGCAACGCGCCTCGCGCCGTCCGCGCCTTGCGGTATAGGCGGCTCGGGAATAGGAGGCTCCAGCGGGACGTGTTCGATTGCTGGCGGCGTCGATGGTATCTGCGGAATTGGCGGGACAGGCGGCGATTGCGCCTCCCGCCTGTCTTCGCCGTCCAATTCCTCGCGCAGATAAAGGCCGCCGAGCACGTCCGCAAACCCGTCGCGCAACGCGAACGCCCGCGCGCGCATCTGCATCATGCGGTCGGGGTAGCGGTGCCAAGGACTGTCATTGTCTTTCTCGTAAGTCTCACCCGCCCGGTTCTTGCGCCGAACGCGCGCTTCCGGGCTCCACAGTCCGGCCCTCTTTGCATCGGCAATGCTGAACTTGCCTGACGACGGGTTAGGGTCGCCACGGCGTTTCGCTTCACAATGCGCTGTGCGGGCGTCGCCGTCGCCTTCAATCCATTCTTTGATGTATTCGGCAAGCCCAGACGCGCGGACAAGGCCGATTGCACCATCTCCCCATATCGTCGGCCGACCATTAACGACGGCGATACGCTGAAGCGCGGCCATCGGCGTTAGACCCAATTCGAGGCCGTGCATAATCGCGACCATTGCCTTTTCAGGCGTATCGAGTCCGGCGGGGGCCATCTGCGCCATGCAGACGGCTTTGGCGAGCCGGTAGCATGAATCCATGTCGGTCGGGACGATCGCCGTAGGGCGCGCGCCTGAGGACAATTGCGGACGCGGTTCGATGGTGGCGACGTTGCTCATGATCTATCCCTTAAGCTGCAAACTCAGTGACGCGTTTTTCGACGCCGGGCGGGTTAGCGCCGGCCGATCCAAGGCGGTTGGCGATCTTGCGGCATGCCTCCATGAATTCCGGCGGCGGGTTTTCGAATGCGGCCAAATGCGCCGAGAACGCCGGAAGGTCTGTCACGACGTAATCGACGCGCGTTTTCAGCGCGACGCGCGTTCCACGCGTGCCGGCGGCGACGTTCTTGACGGGAGCCGGTTCTTCGATGACTGGGGCCGTCGGCGCATCCATGCCAAATGGCGCCATCTCAGCGGCAAGTCGAGCGGCTTCTTCCGCAGCCTTTCTGTTCTCTTCGGCGATGCGTTTCGCCTCTTCCTGGCGTCGGTGCTTTTCTGCGAGCGCGAACTTCTCGAATTCCTTTTTAAGCCACGTCTTCTTTTCATCGGCGAGTTCGATGACAGGGAGCCACTTCGTTTGGACAGCCTTCGCGGCCTTGTCGTGAGGCTCTTTCTCGTTTTTGCGGTATTTGTCGGCTTCCTTCTCAAGTTCTCCGAACGCGCCAGCAAAGTTTGCCGCCTTGTCGGCGTGTTCTTGCGATGCGACTTTCCCGCCGATCGATTCCAGCCATTTGCCCGCTTCGTCGATCATGTCATTGATCTGCGCGGCTAGCAGTTCATGCGGCGGGAGCGACTGCGAGTTGTCGCCGAACCCACGCGTTGCGGCGCCGCGCTCTGGCATCTGCACGTCTTCCGGCCAAGCACCGCCATCTTTGATGTGCATGAACAATTCGCGCGTGATCGGCGTTCGCAGGACGAACCCAAAAAGCTCGTCGATTTCGTCGGCGTGGCGTGGGCAATAGCCGTCTGTGACCGAGCACAACAGCGTTCCGGTTTCATCGCGCCAGATAGCGACAGCGCGCTTGCTGCGGTCGCGATAGAAGCCACTCTGTGGCTGGCTACGCTGGATCAAGTCTTCGATAAATTCGCCGTTCAGCGCCGACGCCCAATATGTCCAGTCGTTCGCGTCGATCTTCGCAGGTTCCGCCATTGTCTTCACTCCGCCGCCGTCTCAGTCGTTAACAGAACATATTTGGCCTCTTCCTGAGCCGCGATGCGGGCTCTATGCGCATCTGCTCTTGCCAAACCCGCAGCGTCGTCCAGTAATTCTTTAATACGGGAATTGATCGCGGCGACCAGATATTTGCCTAATTCAGGTGATGTCGCGCTATACCCAGATGAACTACCGTAGTAGCCGTAACTGCAATCAATCAGAAGCATCATCGGGCTGAATGGGTCGCTCGTAATTTTGCAGAAAATGGCGCGCGCTATGTGCTTATCGTTGTCAGTGCGATCCAGACCAAGGCACTTAGCGACGCTGTCAGCAACACGATCTGCGACGTTCTTAGCTTTATTAAATTCTTCTATCTTTGACATAGCTCGCTCCTATTCCGCCGCTTGCTGTCGCGCTACAGGATCGCGCTGCATTTCCGCTGCAAAAGCCTCGTAAGCTCTGTGCAATCGCTCTATATGCTCATGCCCATGGGCATGAATGCAGATATCGCTCCCGCCCACAGTGAACATGATGCATTGACCAGCATCGCTCCAGTGTGTCTTAAGCTCTGACCCACCTTGCCAATGGAAATTGTGTGAAGACATCACACTCCCCTTTCGAGATAATCGTAATCGTAATCAGGCTCAGGAGGACCATCTGAGCAAATCGCCTCGCAGATGGCGTCATTGACCTTGTCGAGATTATTCAGATGGTCGAACAACTCGCCTGTCGCCTCAAATTCAGAACCAAGGCCGCCGATGCGGTCCCAGCACAGAACGATGCTGTCGACTTCCCATTCCGGTGGTTCCGCTGGGTCTCCGCCGTATGAAGACCAAGACTCAGGAGCACCATATGATGTGACGCGGTAGTCGACGACGGCGATGAAATCTTCGCCCATGAAGTTTATCGGTATGTCCATCACTCAGCCGCCTCTCGAATTTGCTGCTTCACGATCCGGCTTTTCGGATGGCCGCCGGGGCCGCCATAGAGTGCGAACGCAGCGCGACAGTATTTGCCCTGAGAGAACACGCATTCGCGCTTGAACCGTCCCTTGCCTAGGAATTTCACCTTCTCCATTTCGACGATCACGAAGGTCTCCTCTTCCATCACTGTTTTGTGGTCGAGTTGGTTGATGTGTTCCTCGACGACATAGGCGTCTCCGATCTGGAGCGTTGAAAGGTCGTGCCAAGAAAGACGCTCGCTCATTGACGTCACTCGCTTTCTTCGTCTTCAATTTCGATTGCGCCCATGCCTCTGCAATCTGGGCACGTCACCGCGAACCATCCACGCGCATCTTCTGGAACTGGCCCCGGAGCTTCGCGGTTGCCGCGCGTTCTCTTGCCGATCCAGCCAGATTGGTTGCACCGCTCGCATGGGATTATGTCGCTCATGGCGTGTGCTCCTGTTCGGCGAGAGAGCGGATGGCGTAATCAACGCGCGATCTCGCTGCGCGCAAATCACTTTCACCATCTGCCCGGCATGAATTGACTGCCGCGACCGCCGCAACTCGCGCCTCTTCCAGGATCTCTTTGCGGGCGACGGCAAGAGCGGCGCGCATTCGTTCACGGTCATGCGTTCCACGAACAGCGATCAAATAAGCACCAAGCATCTTCTCGATCAGCGCGTCGTCACTCATGGCGATTCCTCCTGCTTGGCGAGCGCGGCTTGAGCATCAATGAATGCTTTGAGCATTTTCGCGTCATGCCCGTGACTGTCTCTGAAGTCGTTTTTGGCAATTTGTGAAACAAGCGCGTCAAACGCCTCAACCAACTCGTCATGCGCATTGCACGCGCGGACGATAAATTCTGCGTCGCACACGTCGATAACATCGCAAACGCTTTCGCTGTTGGGGCCGTGAACGATGTGAGAGAATGACGTTTGCGTTTCGAATGCCCATGGCGTCTTTGAATGATCGCTCATGCTGCTCTCCTAAACTTCATCAACCCGCTGTCCCGCGCGATGCGCGCCGCCGCCCACGAAGTCGACAGGCATTGCCCGAACGACCATCCAAGACCGAGGCGCTTGCCATCACGATAGCGTCTGTGGGCGTCCTTCATGATGGCGGAGCGGTCGAGTCTCATTGGGTCACCTGTTCGCCGGCCAACAATTTCTCAATCGCCGCGTTTTCATCTGCGGCTAGCAGACTGCGCTTGCGCGAGAAAGAATCTCGGATGTCGCGGATGTCGCTTAAAGCTTGTTCAGCTTGCGCGAGTGTAGCGAAATTACCGCCAGCAGAGATCTTTTGAATGCGCTTCGCGTCCTTCGACCACCCATTGTAAAAACGGATGTGCGCCGAATATGTCTTCTCTGTCTCACCAACTACGGCTGCGACTTCGTAATGAACCAGAGATATCATCCCGCTGTAGCTGTTTAGGACATAAAATTTGATGTCAGCTTCATTGAGAGCCATCACGCGCGCTCCTTCGACAAGCCAATCAGCCAAATCGCCGAGAGAATGAGAAAAGGCGCGCCGAACAGGATCGTCGCGATATGGGCTTCAGACATCTGATTCCTCAGCAACAAATTCACCGGCTTCGTTCAGCGAATAGAACTTGCCAGCGACAATGCCGTTCTCGCCAACCTTGCTCGCGCGAATGGCTAGAATGTTGCCTTCATCATCGCGGCAGACGAGGCAGATCGCGCCACCTTCGCCGGCCTTTGCTTTCGAACTGCCTCCAAGTGCGGCGGCGACGGAATTCTTGCCGCTGGTGGCTGCGTTCGCCCTATAGCCGCTGGTGGCTGCGTTCGCCCCTTGGCCGCTGGTGGCTGCGTTCGCCCAATTGCCGCTGGTGGCTGCGTTCGCCCTATAGCCGCTGGTGGCTGCGTTCGCCCCTTCGCCGCTGGTGGCTGCGTTCGCCCTATAGCCGCGGGTGGCTGCGTTCGCCCTATAGCCGCTGGTGGCTGCGTTCGCCCCTTGGCCGCTGGTGGCTGTCGACTCCTCCCCGACAGTCGCCTTGTCAAAAATCCATTTCACCGCGCGTGAGACTATCTCGCCAATCGAAAGCTCAACGCCGATCGTGATCGTGGCGCTGGCGATCTTCGTATCTTCGTCGTGAAGCGCAAGCTCGCCGCTTTGCTCTACCTCATGAAAGCGCGAGGTTGCGACGGGATAGTAACGAAACACGTCGAGCGGGTTTTCGCAGGCGTGAAAGCCGTTCTTGCAAGCGACGATCGGCCCTTCGACGGAATAGGTCTTCCCGATCTCGAACTGAAATCCGCGACACGTCAGATCGCGGTTGAAGCCTTTGATCGTCTTAAGTGGCGCCGGCATTTCGATCGCGTCAGACATCGGCGCGGTTCCTTTTCGAGAGTCCGCCCTTGCGTCCGGCATCGACAGCCATGTCGTTATTGACGCTGAAAGTGCGCTTCGCCGGGGGGAC
>Ga0172380_10005300_pt1 | contig 15747 bp, 29 predicted proteins | sample Leawe162metaG_FD_119747 | JGI IMG/M metagenome (GOLD analysis project Ga0172380, IMG submission 119747) | Leachate microbial communities from a municipal landfill in Southern Ontario, Canada - Leachate well 162 metaG | ecosystem: Engineered > Solid waste > Landfill > Unclassified | place...
GAAATAACGTTCTCATGGCTACGTCCCTTACAGTGAATTGATGTAGTTCAGAACCAGCAGCAGGTCATGGACGCTCAGATTATCCAGAGCGTCATCGATCTTTGCTCTGATGTCGAATTTCTCCGTACTGGGCTCCGGCGAAAGCCCGGTATTGACGTTTCGCGGGACATCAACCACAGCCGGACTCGGTAGGCTCCCGACGGGTGCCGATACCGCTGCTTGTTCTGCCGGCTGGGTTGATGGTTTGGTGGCTTCCTCAAGCCGGGCGTCAAGTTCAGCCTGGATTCGGGTTTGCTCTGCGCGTTGTGCGTCAAGGCGTTTCTGCTCGGCCTTCTGCGCGTCAGCAATCTTGGCTGCCTCAGCGTCACGCGCGGCCTGTAGGCGCTTTTCTTCCTTCTCTCTGACCTGACGCTCGGATGCTTCCCGTTCGTCGCGCTGGCGGGCTTCCTCGCGCAGGCGGAAAAGCTCTTCCTTCTCGGCGGCTATCCGGGCATCCTCGATGCGCTTGGTTTCTTCCTGGGCCTTGGCGCCGGCTACCATCAGGGTAAGCGTTTCAAGTGCCTTCTGGCGGGCGTCCTTTGCGAGAGGCGTAAATTCTTCTGCCCATGACTCATCATCAACGCCTTTCAAAAGGGTCAAGGCATTGACCATGTCCTGAGATGTTTTACCGACCATCAGACCGGGGCTGGCGACAATCTGGGCAATTCGGTCTTGTATTGCTGCAATTCGTTTAGCCTCGGCCTGGGCTGCCGCCTGCTTCTGTGCCTCGACTATGGCGTCGTGCGCGTCCTGGATTGCCTGCAAGCGAGTCTCTTCCGGCAGTATGATGGCCACAAGGCGTTTTTCCTCGGTGATCACGCATTTGGCAAAGGCTTGGGCATCCTCGCGCGCCCCTTTCCCCAACTTTTCCAGGGCTACCCGCTCTGACTTGAGCGTCATGCGCGCGCCGTGGCACTCCTGATAGCTGGCGGTGTTAGTGATGGCGACGATGGACTTGGATTGCTGTGCCAACTCCATCAAGCGGCGCTCATGCTCAGTTGATCCAAGTGCAACGGCCGCGCGCTGGATCGGGGTTAGTGCGGTAGATTCGCTCATTTCATTCCTTTCAGTTTTTCAACAAGTTGGTCAACCTCAACCAGGAAGGCGGCGACTTCAGCAGCAAGGTTTGCTATGTAAGCGGGGTCACGCTCCACCTTGCAGATGAAAAGCCTCAGGTTCTCCGGCATGTCTGGGCTGTAGCTGGCAAAATCCACCCACGACCGGCCCGAAATCCAAAGGAAGCCTTGCACCTGAGCCTTGTGTTCGCTCGGCAACCCTCCTTCGAGGATGGTGTCAAGTTGGACTGTGGGTATCACGCTTTTCAACTCCAAGCCGCCGTCCAGATCAATAATTCCATCGGGGCTGACTCCTGCTTGTAGCGTGGCATGTTGGATGAAAGCAACCTCTTCCACCATGTTACCTGTACGCGCTTGGTAGGCCATTCGGGCGAACGGCTCCTGTTCCTGTCCGCGGTCCATATGCGCATTCTTGTATGTCTCGGTCGGCTTCCCGGTCAGACGCTCGGAAACCAAACGCCTCAAATACTTCTTTCGCGTGATGCCCTGGCCTTTGGCAAGAATGGATGAAAACTCGCTGCCGGTGGCCTTGCCGCAACGCAGTAGGCCCCATGCTTCGCTGCCTTGTTCGATGTTGGTGACGATCTCGCTCATTTCGTCGTGTCCTTCCCTTCCATTGACATCAGGAAGTCCCCATGCGCCAGTAGAATGGTTTGCAGAGCTTCCGCCCTCGGCAGGTCGCGCAATTCGTTGCACACCTTGATCGCGTCCCGCCAAACTTCCTTGGCAGCGGCCTTGGTCTTGGTAGCTTCAATCTTCGCCTTCCAGGCCTGGTAGGCTTCGTCTGACATGCCCGCTTGCTTGCCGGCGCCGTCGTCATCCTCGCCCTGCTCGGCTACGCCGCAGATTGCCTTAAGGGTATACCTTTCGAGATAACTGACCGAACTGGCCCGTGCCTGGATCGGACTCTTGGCACCGCCGGTATCCGGTGGCCCGCCCATTGAGACAGACTCGGAATGCCCTAGCGCGTGCTTGATGGTACAGGTGACTTCGATCCAGTCCTTCTCGTCCTTGGTGAGCTTCCACGACGCGCTCAGGCCATGTAGAGACAGCGCCGGCGTGATGGCATTGACCACGGAGAAAAGCTCGGCGTATTTCTTGTCCTTGAGTGGGCCGACCTCGACCGTGCGATTCTTGACGACCTTGATCACTTCGCCCTTGAATGCGGCAAATGCGACATTGAAAGCCTTCTTGGCCTCGTTTGCATCGTAACGCTCTTGAAGATCCATGAGGCCAGCGATTGTCGCGGCGTCCATACCCTTTTGCACGGCGACCGCCAGCATGGCCATAGGCGTCTGCGGTTGTACGACCGGCAGGGATGTGATTGTCGGCTCCCGTCGAAAACTATCCGGTGCCAACTCGATCACGCCTCTTTCTTTTGTTTCAGTGTTCATGTTTTCTCCTGTTAGAACTGCATGGCCTGCTGAATGTCACGAATCCGCATCTTGAGCAGCGGGGCCAAGTCGATCTTGCTTTGCTCAAGCCGTACAATCTCGGCCTTGCAAGCGGCAATCTTCAGATCGATATTACTCTCGACTGTGCGCGTTTCATATTCCATAGCGCATTGTTCTTTAGCAGCATTTGCATACCCACCTGCTACCGTTCCTAATGCCATTTGTGGACTGTCATAATTCATTTTATTTCTCCATTTAGTTAGTGAAAATAGCATTTAATGATGGGGCCGGTGCTGATCTCCGGCTTTGCGCTCGGTCGCGTATGCTTGCGCCCGTTTTCTCTCGCTGGCAATACCAGGGGGCCGCGACTCTTGGCGTATCAGCCTACGCATTCCCATCATTAAATGCTATCCTCCATAGTAGAATCAGTCTTAGGTTCTAATCTTTAGCTTCTATCAGCAAGACTCTGAGTTGGTCAGTAGGGCTTCTCGACCTTGCCCTGATCCTGTAGGCTCTTGACGTGAAATAGTCCGTTCAGAATTTCGTCCATGACTTTCCCCATTTGGTTGCGCAGTCCATCCTTCAGCGCACCAGATACATTCAGCGCGTCCTGTTTCATCTGCGCGGTAAAATCCTGAGCACAGATAGTAGTCATCAGATACTCAGCCCGCGTGACGGTGTTGTAGTCGCTGGTCGAAGGCTTCCCGGTTTTTGGCTCGACCTTTTGGGTCCAGTAACCATTGATAATTAGATCAAGTTGTTTGCGAATGCTGGTCTTCGGCCCGTCCGGCTCACCCCATGAAGTGACACGGCAGTATTCACGATCAAACGAAGTTCGCACCGCCTCATCAATAGCCGCCTGAATCTGTGCTTCGGCTCGGTCAATAAATATCTTGTCCAGCCGCGTCTTGACTTCCTTGGCAATCAAACCGGACAAGTCTTGATCTTCGCTTAGGAGCGAATCTGCGGCACGTTCAACGATTGCGGCTTTCAGATCTTCTTCGTTGATGTTCAACATTTCTTTTTCCTTTTCGTTAGTGAATAAGACTCCAAGTGATAAATTAAGCCGGTTCGTAAGTAGCCTCGAAAATATCAGGCTTGCATGGGTATATTTCGCCTTGAACACCTTGAATGATGAAGTCTCCCCATCCTACAAGGTGTATTCCTTCGAGAGTTCTGATTTGAAGTTGGTCTGTTCCATCACTGTGAGGAAACTCCACGCAACTTAGACTACCATTTTCAGTGAAGTCTTTTTGCCAAGCCTTATGCAACCATTCAGGCCAATCGTTATTACTTTCTCGGTGTTCGTGTGTCATCTGGAACGCTTCTATTACTACAGGTTTTTTTCTGTATTTGGCCATCTTATTTCTCCATAGTAGAATCAGTCTTAGGTTCTAATCTCACAAGTGCAATCTTCCCAAGGAAGACAAGTGCAAGCGGTCGGTTTGTAATCCTTGCCTGTGATAGCCGGACTTGTGATCTGGGTGAGAATCTCTTTACCTTTATGGTGATAACCTTTCTTGCCTTTTCGTTCAAACCAGACACCATCGCGCTTCACTGTCTCAAACCAGTCGGCACGGCACTGGTCGAAGTGGTCTGATCCATCGATATTGCAAGGACACCAAGCGCCACTTGGCAACTTGTAGAATGCGATCTGCTTGTGGCAAGTTCCGCACTTGGCGTTTTTCGGTTTGAACACTTCTCGATTGTCCATAGAAAACCCGTTTTTGATTTGTCTTGCTTTGTTACTTAACCCTTAACCCCTAAGTCTTTAACCCCAAGACCCAGAACCGAGGAGCAAACCTAGTCCATCCCAAGAATAAACTAGGTTCCTTCAACATCGACCCGTCACCGTATCGCTGCCCCGGAAGCCGTTCGTCTAAAGGCGCTTCCTTCGCCACCTTTGCCGCCGTCTCAAGACTCCCCAACGATTGCGGCTTTCCCTCACTCTCGCCGGTTACCCCAACAAGTGAGCGGCCAATAGAAAAGGCCAGTCTGCTCAGACCTTCCCGGTGTGTGCGCACCGTTTCCTTTCGGAGTGGAAAGCCTGATGAGACTGGCCTCTGATTCACCGATGCGCACACATTGGCAAATAAAGTATGAACGTTCATTGTTAGATTGTCAAGCCCAAAGCCCACCGTTCGATAGGCAGCGGCGCCGGTATCCTCGGCAAAGGCAATTCATTGATTCGCGCATCCATCACCCTGTTCTTGTTTGATGCGTTTAGCCGGGGTAATGTGGGAACGGATTTTCCCGGCCCGTAGGCGTAGGTCGGAATCTCAAGGCCGTACTTATCCCGGCGCCGATGGATGATATGGAGCATATCAGCGTTGAGCAGATCGTAGCTGTATGCCTTTACCGTTCCGTCCCATGCTTTAAGCAGCTTAGCAAGGTCAGGCCGTTCCATCGGGCCATGTTCTGCGAGGATCTCAAGCATCTTTTGCGGGATTCGCGCATTGATGCGGGCATGTAGTGTTTGGGTGCTCATGATTCAATCGCCGTTTGCGTCAATCCGCCAGCAGTGGCTTGAACGTCGGTTTGCGGTTCGTCGGATTCGACAGACTCAACTTCAAGCGGCTTACCACAGTGGTAGCAGTACAGCATCCCGTTCTCTTCCGGCGTGCCGTCGTTCAGAGTAAAGGCTTGCCCGCAGGACGTTTCATACAAGCCGCCAGATTCGTCGTCGCTAACCCATACGCACGGTGCAGTCGCAGGAATAACCGGCTCACCCATAAACGTAGGCCCGTTTTCTTCGTTGATCCTTGCGATGATTCTGCGAAGGGATTCTTCAGCTTCTGAGGCACGCTTCTTCCAGTGCTCGGCCAACAAAAACAGTCGCGTGTGAGGGTCTGTTGCGTCAAGGACGGGATCATCTAATTCTATTTTCATGGCTTTCTGCTCTCCTTGGAACATTGGGGCACACGGGTCGAAATCTCCTATATCGTCCAATATCCTGTTCATAATTTTCTCCATTTCTTGTTGCAGGCAGACGATGCAAACCGGCTCACTCGTCTCTACATTGCGGTGCGCTTCGCACGCGCTGTCCGGGTATTTGGTCATCACTTGTCTTTCTTGTCGTCAGGATCAAGAGACGGCATCCCCCAACGCGCGCCCCAACACGAGAAATGCAGCGGCACACATGGAATCAGGCAAACCCACAGATCGAAACAGTTTCCCGTGCGCCGCCAAAAAGCGCCGATCCACAAGTCCTCAACCTTCCATTCAAGTCGCAAGTTCCAATTCTTCATGATTGCTCGTCCTTGATCTGCGCATCGATGTAGTCGATGAAGCTCAGTCCGACGTATTCCTCGATATAAACGCCGTTCCTATCCTCGGCGCTTTGTGGCCAGTATCCACCGAGAGGGACTTTCCTCGCAGGCGCCCCATTCTTGTCGTCATGCTCAAGGTACGAAACATGCCGAGCCAGCCAGTCAAGCCGCCTGGTATTGAGATTGTCGCTGTTAGAAGGAAGCTGTGACGTTTACACATTTGCATTAATCTCCCGTTGTGCGTTATGCGGCGGGCGGTACCCTAGGGTTTAACTGACCTGAATTTCTGTTCCAGACATCCCGCCGCAACTGAATTACAGCACATCTTACCCCCTACGTCAAGATATTTCTTGACAAATTAAAAACAACGTGCTGTAATGGCAGCATGACTGGATCGGGATATTTGGCATGATATTGAATCGCAAAGCATTTCAGGAATGGGGGCGAATTGGAGGACGAACTCGCGCCGCGCGCCTTTCAAAAGCGAGGCTACGACAGATTGCATTAGGTGCCGTCTCAAAACGAGAAGAAAAAAAGAAGATGGGGCGACCGACAACATTTACAGAGGATAAAAAAAATATTGCGATTAAGATGTTTGGAAACGGCGCAACACTCCAACAAATAGCTGATGTCGTTGGACTATCCAGGGAAAGAGTTCGCCAGATATTAAAGGTAATTGGAGTTGATCCAAGTACGGGGGGGAGAGCTATTCGGGGTTTATTAAGCATCCATGGGAGGAAAGACTACCAACACATACTGGATCAAAGAAAACGCAATGCCTACGCGGACATCTTAGAACGCCAGAAAATGTTTATAAAAACGGGTGCTGCAAGTTGTGTGAAAAGGAAAGAAGGAATGGGCGTGGATAGCCACATGGAAACGCAAACATACTACATCGTCGTCGGCTCCAAAGTCCGTCAAGCCCATGGCCGAATCGTTGGTAAAGTCTTGGAGGTCGATACGCCATTCGGGATTGTCGAGCAGTCAAGATGGTTTTGGACTGAGGAAGATGCTCGGCAGTTTATGAGTCAGCGAGCTGAGATCAGACAAAAAACGCAAAGGACAAAGGCGTGAGAACGGTAACAGTAATACACGGCGGGTCATCGACGCAGACCGGAGAATGCACACATTGCTGGCATGGAACAGGCGTGCAACTTTGCAGCATGCCTCCGCAAGCAGAGGAGGTTTGCTGTTGGTGTGGCCATAAACGCTACCTGCAAGTGTTCTTGGCGATTGAGCCGGGAGAAAACCACGGCCCACACAACCCGCATAGGATGAAGACGCCGAACGTAGAGCTAACCGGCGCCGCGAAGGAGTCCAAATGAAAATACAGTATTTCCAGCAAGACGCTGCCGACGCAGACGACATGCACCTTGGCATGGCGAAGATGCAAGGCTACGTGCCGGAAGGATGCCTGCTCGGAGGAATGGTGGTGATGACCGAAGTGCAGAACGGCAAAAGTCCGTGCGACGGATGCAACGGGCCGCGTGGAAAATGCGGCGGCAAACCGAAAGCGTACTGATGACCACCCCCAAGAAAACCAAAGAGCGCCTTTCCTTCGCCAAGCGGGCTATCCGCCTGCTCAGCGCGCAGCAGCGTGACATCGCCGTCGCCCTGCTGATGAATGTTCCTCTTGACGCCGAGAAGCCGCTGGTCGTAACGGTGATGGAAGAGCCGAAGAAGCGCGGAATAGACCAGAATGGATATTACTGGCTTAGACTGTCCGAGATAGCAGGCCAAGCATGGTTCAACGGCAAGCAGTACGGCAAAGAGGTCTGGCACGAATACGCACGTCAGAATATCATGCCCGATGAGATCACCACAAAGGACGGTGAAGTCAGATCAAAATATGTACCATCGCCCTCAGGATGTAACGTAATCATCTCTACAACGATGCTTGAGAAGAAGTGCTTCGCTGATTATTGCACAGCGCTTGAGGCGTTCGGCGCTGGCCTGGGCGTCATGTTTTCTGCTAATCCAAATGAAAGATAGATGAAATGAAAACCAGGATCGAACCAATCGGCAACGAGTTTTTCCTAGACTTCCAACTTCCCGATGGGGGATGGAAAAACTACGGTTGCTATGCCACCTACGACCAGGCTTTACGGGGGAAAGAGTATATGCTGGCTTGCGCGGCGGGGACCATATGACACCACGCGACTTGATTGATGACCTGCGAAGCCGAATAAACCCGGCCTACGCTGCTACACTCGGAACGGAAAGCTACGAGCGCAGAATATCCGCTGAAACGATAGAGGTATTGATTGAAGCGTTGGAGGGTTTATTGCGGTATCACCAAGAGGGCGACGACGGGGCAGAACTTCCGCGTGAATACTGGGCGCCCAGATACCGGGAAGCGGTGGAGCGTGCCGAGGCACTGGTGGGAGCGACCGTGTTAGATGGAGAGGGCGGCGGAACAGGAGAACGGAAATGAACGCAACCGAACAGCATGTGGCGCTGGCCGCACAGATGTACGAATGCCGCGCGGCGGCTCGCCGGCTCTTGGGCGATAAGTTCCCCACGCTCATGGAGGAACGCGCCCGCGTGGTGCGTGCCGTAGCGAAGCGCGACAACTGCAACGACATCGCGGCCGTGGCGACGATCATCAAGGAAACGGGCGCGCAGGGCATGGATGCACTGTTGATGATGGCTGCGGTAGTGGAAATGACCGAGCCATCTAACGTTGAAGTAACCGGCGCCGCGAAGGAGGCCAAATGAAAAACCAACCCTGCCTGTTCGGCGTCCGGTTGACTGCCCGATTCGGCGGCTGGTGGATCGGAGAAAGGATAAGCAATGACTGAGACGAGACCAAACGGATGGTATCTGCGGAGATACCCGGACGGACATGTTGGTGGCGTGGCATTCGACTGCCCAGGTTGCGGGTCCGACTCATATGTCCCTATCGATGACGGCGCGCGCGGGTGGCAATGGAACGGGAATGAGCAGGCTCCAACGCTCACGCCGTCGCTCGGGCAGCGATGCTGCGCCTGGCACGGCTACCTCACAGACGGGAAGTTCGTTTCGTGCTGACGCCGAACGCCCAGGTAACAGGCGCTGCGCCTACGAACGGAGAACGAAGCGATGACCTTTGAATTACTTGCTGACGCCAGAACGGAGCTTGCTGGCGCAGCGTCCTTGTTGACCGACGTGTTGGGCCTCAAGCCGAAGCGGTACTGGGCAACACCACCGGACATGATGGCCGAGCTACGCGCGGAGTTTGATTTCGATTACGACCCGTGCCCGCACCCAAGGCCGGAAGGGTTTGACGGCTTGACCGTCCCGTGGGGTAAGCGGAACTGGGTGAACCCACCATTCACCGGAGAGGCACGAGTGCCAGGGAAACGAAAACTCGGCCCGGTAGCGTGGCTGCGCAAGGCGGTTGCCGAACGCGAAAACGGCAACATGACGGTTTTGATTTTGCCGATATACAACGTGCGGGCGATCAGCATGGCGGAAGACTTCGGCGCGGAGATACGGTACGTCGGAAAGCCGCAATGGCTGGCTCTGGAAGACGGAGAACCGAACCCGGCGAAGCCGTCAGATTGGCACCCGTGCGTGCTGATGATATTGAGGCCCAACGTCAAAGTAACCGGCGCCGCGAAGGAGGCCAAATGAAAAACGAACCCTGCTTATTCGGCGTCCGGTTGACTGACGGGTTCGGCGTCTTGCTGGAGTTGATTTTTTGAAAGGAAAACTGATGAGTTGTTTTGACGAAGAACCAGACGCCCCGCTGCACGGAGAGTGTGAGCACGAGATAAACATGCTGTCGCAGACCATTGTGCACTTGCAAAAAGGGGTTGATGCGGCAGTCCTGATAATTCGGGACTACGCAAACGACAATCCAAAGCACAACTACCGAGGGGTGGAACAAGACCCAAGAGGGGCGCATGCGTGGCTGCGGAATTTGTACGCAGCGACCCCCCAATGAAACTGAAGAAAAAGAACGGTTGAGAGGAAATGATGATGACTCACGAAGAGTGGTGGCGCGAGGTGGGCAGTGGGATTCCGCCCATGCCTGGCGAGGACGCGTACGAGCATGTGCGGCGCGTGACTGCTGCATGCTGGCCTGCGGCCAGGGCAGCCATATACGAGGCTGAGGCGTACCAACTGACAGCGCCGGTACGGATAGACGCCGCACGGTATCGGTTTTTGCGCAGCGGGAGATTGAGCTTCGATATGGCGCGCAGCATCTTGAATGACGTGCCTCACGGGATTGATTCAGCGGTTGACGCGGCCATGCTCAAGACGCCGAACGCAGAGCTAAGGGGCCGGCCGCTTGCGGACGGTCCCGCTTGAGCGACGTGTTAGAAGGCACTTGGAGAAGATGATGAAACTGAAAAAAGAAGACGTTGATTACCCGCGAGACATTTTCAACGCGCTGATTTACGGCAACAGCCCGTATGCGTTTTACCTGTTTCAGTGGGTGCCGTACCAAACCGAGGCAAAGAAGTGGCGGCTGAAAATGTGCCACGACGTGAAGGCGTTTGACGGGCGCGAAGCACACGGCGTATGGCCTAACGGCGATCACTGCGGCCCATTCACGGATGATGAGGTTGAGTTCATCCGGATCAGCAAGGAGCAGTACGGCGCGACGTGGCAAGACCCACGGCCAGAGCCTTCTAACGCAAAAAGTGACCGGCGCACCGCCACCACGGACGCCACCAAGGGAGAAGAAGATTGAGCAATCTCGAACCGCAAACGAAGCCCGATGGCGGAGCGTCCGTGTCGACTGTCGGGTTAGAGATTCACGACCTCTACTCTGAAGACGGGCGGCACTTTTTTTCAAAAGGCTGGCATGACAAGCAGAAGTTCGCTGACACGCTGACCGAATGGGGCGAGGAAGGAGTGACCGCAGAAGCGGTGCAGCACTGTTATGCACGGTACAGCGTTGGCCGCAACGACGATAACGAACCGTGCCAAGTGTTGCAAACGCACAAGGAACCTGGGCGTGGCCGATTCAAGGCGACGTACTGGGACACCCTTGATCTCTAACGTAGAGGTAACAGGCGCCCGCGCGCCGGCCTCTGAGAAAAACTGACGGCCGCTGTTCGGGCGTCCTTGTTGACCGCCGGGTTAGCCGGTAGAGCGGAGAGACAGAATGCATGCATACGAAATGGACGACGAGCCAACCTACTACGCGGCAAAATCGGCAGAGGAAGCAACGCAAATTTACACCGAGGACAGCGGCGAGCCCGTGGAAGACGGCTACCCGCGGATGCTGACCGACGCCGAACTTGACGCGCCACGCGCTGACTACGACGAGAACGAGCGACCGACCGGAGAGACGACGAGCATTCGGTACTGGCTCGCGGAGACGACGGCGCCCGGGTTCTTGGCTGGTCGGATGTGATGACCATGACGGCTAACGTGAAGTAGACACCGATTAGTGTGTATAACACCCAACGAAGCCACAAAGACACCGTGAAACGCTCTCCATTCCAGCCAAAGAAGCCCAAACCGAAGAAATGCAAGGTTTGCCATCAGTCATTCATTCCCACTCGACCGATTGAGCCTTGCTGTCCGTCAATCCAATGCCGGCAGGAATACGCGCTTAATCACCTGGACAAGGTGAAGGCCAAAGAGGCGAAGGCGGAGCGGGCAAAGACGAGGGCAGAAAAGCTCGCCAGCAAGCCAATCAAGTACTGGGAGAGCCGCACTCAGGACGCCGTGAATGAACTGCGCAGGGCGCAAGATATGGCCGCTGGCTACGGTTGTGTGACGTGTGGCACCTATGACGCCGACGAATGGCACGGCGGACATATGATCCCGAGGGGAGTATCGAACGGCGCCCGCTACGAGTACAGCAACGTCTGGCTACAATGTCGATCCTGTAATCTGTACGGTGGTAAGGGCAAAAAGGTATTCTTCGAGTCGGTGGTAGTATCACGTGTCGGGCAGGCCGAAGTCGACCGAATCAAGGCGATACCTCACAAGCGGATCTGGACCAGGGAAGAACTCGAGGAGATTTACCAGGAAGCAAAGGCTGCATTAAAGGCGTTGACAAAGGCAAACCAGTAGAACAGAATAACCACATCGGCCTAATGAACCGATCCACTGAAAGGCGACACCATGAAACCAGTATCTTTTCGCAGGGGCAGTCGGCATCCAGCCGAGTCGCCTTTCCTTGGCCGCTTGCTTGGCAAGGCTCATTACCTTGCCGCCCCGCCGAAAGGGTATTGAGATGAATAAGTATGAACTTCACCCGCTTTGCAGCCTATTCCCGCGCATGGATGGCGTCGAGTTTGATTCACTGGTCGCAGACATCAAGGCCAACGGCCAGCGCGAACCGATCATCCTCCATGATGGCATGATCCTCGACGGTGGTAATCGCTACCGAGCCTGTATCGAGGCTGGCATTGAACCGGAAACAATGAAGTACGGTGGCGGAAATATCGTGGCCTATGTGCTATCTGCTAATTTACATCGCCGGCATTTGTCCGGACTTCAGGCGGCGGCTATTGTTGCGAGCTGCCGTGATTGGTCTGAAGTTCAATCGCACGGAGGAAAACGCAAAGGAAACAATAAGATGGATCAAGAGGCAAATTTGCCTCTTGAAACGGTTGCGGATAGAGCCAAGGCATCCGGAGCATCCATCAGAACCCAAGCGACAGCCGACCGGATTTCAAAAAAGAATCCCGCATTGGCTGTGGCATTAGGTCAAGGAGAGGTCAAGCCATCGGATGCAGTTGAACAGGTGACTGGCAAACGCCCAGGTAGCAAGCCAAATAAGATCAAGGCAGCGCAGCCCGAGCCAGAAACCGAAGCATACGACCCCCGCGACGACCAAATCAGCGATTTGGCCGAGACGGCTACCAAGCTGGCCGAAGAAAACGAGGATCTCAAGGCGAGACTGGCAATCGAGGGCTCCCCGGTATCTGATGAGGAAAAGACCGCGGCCGTCGATCTGATAGAGGAACTGAGGAAGGAAAACACAACGCTCAAGGCGATGGTCAAGGCACTAACGGCGAGCCGAGATCATTTCCAGGCCGAATGCGCCGAGCACAAAAGCCAGATTCAGCGGCAACGTCGGGAGATCGACAAACTCAAGAAAGCCGCATAACGCGGCAGCCACGCTCGCGGCTATGCGAGTATCTAGGAGTGACCATGCTACAGATGAGGAATTACCAGGAGGACGCACTTGAAAAGCTTCGAGATGGATTCAGGGGTGGGCATCGAACGCAACTGCTCTATGCTCCATGTGGCGCCGGAAAAACAGAGCTGGCGGTGGCATTGATGCAAGCTGCTGCGATCAAGGGGACCAGATCGGCAATGATTGTTGATCGGCGTGTCCTTTGTGACCAGACCAGTGCCCGGCTGTGGAAGTACAATATAGATCATGGTGTCCTGATGGCCGGTTCGTCGAGGTGGAGACCGGAACTGCCGATACAGGTATGTACCGCACAAACCCTGGAAGCACGCGAAGGCTTCCCGGATGTTGGCTTGTTGATCGTTGATGAAGCCCATTGTCAGCGGCAAAGCACTACCGAATTCATCAAGAATCATCCAAAGATCAGGGTCATTGGTCTTTCTGGATCACCATTCACCAAGGGGCTCGGGGCAGTTTATACCGCCGTTCAGTCGGCTATCCCCATCTCGGCGATGATCTCTGCGGGCTGGCTTGTACCACCGCGGGTATTCGTCGCCAAGCAGATCGACATGACAGGCGCTAAAAAGGTTGCCGGCGAGTGGTCGGCCAAAGAGGCAACTACCCGCGGCGTGAAAATTACCGCCGATGTGGTGTCGGAGTGGGTGAAGAAAACCCATGAGGTATTTGGTGGACCACGCAAGACCATCGTCTTTTGTGCCGGGGTTGCGCATGGCGAAGACCTGTCTCGACAGTTCGCCGAGGCCGGGTACAATTTCGTGTCAATCTCATACCGTGATGATGACGACTACAAGCAAGAGGTACTAGCGGAATTCAACAAGCCAGACACGGAAATCAATGGCATTATCGCTACCGACATTCTTACCAAAGGATTCGACCAGTCCGATGTGATGATCGGGGTTTCCGCAAGGCCATTTAGCAAGTCATTCTCAAGTCATGTTCAGCAACTAGGTCGAGTGATGCGCCCGCATGCCGACAAATCACATGCGATCTGGATGTGCCATTGCGTCGCCGGAGATCAGAGAGTATTAACGCACCGTGGCTTAGTCAGAATTGACAGAATATTGTTATCTGATAGAATATGGGATGGAATTGATTTTGTCACCCATAGAGGAGTAGTGAGCCGTGGAATACGACCAGTCATCAGATACGCTGGAATTACCGCAACCCCAGATCACCTCATTGAAACAGCAGACGAAGGCTGGTGCTCTCTTGGGTACTGCGCCGATAAACAAAAGTCCATCGTTACAACCGGAGTTGGTGGGACGGCGTTACGGGAATGTGATGATTATCGCACCGGAGGTAATTTGGCTGGGCGCACGCAAAAGGCGGTGCATGCATGTTCTTTGCGAATGCGTAACCTGCGGATATCGATCCATCGTCTCGTTGCCGAATTTACGGGACGGGAAAACGAATGGGTGCATTCCGTGTGGCCGGCCAAAGCGCGTGCCGGAATGGCTGAATGCCAGAGCGGCGGCTATGCGGGCGCGGTGCAGAAACCAGAAGCACAATCAGTATCCGAACTACGGGGGCAGAGGGATCGAATTCAAGTTCGGCTCGGTGATTGGGTGCGCAGTCTGGATAAAAGAGAACTTGGGTTGCTCGGACGAACAGAAAGGAATGGAATTAGATCGGATCAACAACAACGGGCATTACGAGCCGGGAAATATCCGGTGGGCGACGAAGCAATTGAACCAGAACAACAGAAGAAATTCGAGGATCGGACCGTTGATGCACAAATTCAAGATAGAACACCCAGAAGTGCGATATGCGGACGCTACATTGCGAGCATTTTTAAGCGCTGGTCTTTCTTCGGGTGCTATCGTCGAGCGCTTTCATCAACCGTCACAGAAGCCGAAAGGGAAGTATGGGATATCCTCGATTGCGGACCCCGCCATCGCTTCACTTGTGAGGGACTGCTAGTTCACAATTCCGGCAATTTTTTGAGATTTCATGATCAATGGGAAGCACTTTGCGAGCGCGGCGTCGATGAGTTGGATGACGGTGCCGAGAAACCCAAGCCCGAACCAACCGACAAGGAAAAAGAAGCATCGAAATGCCCGCAATGCGGATGCGTCTGGTCTGCAAAGGAAGATGTCTGCGCGAACTGCGGGCATGTCCGGGTGCGGCGAAACGACGTGATCGAGGTCGCCGGCCAAATGGAGGAATTGTCTGGCACAGGTAAGAAAGCGGATAAATATTCCAGCGACTATAAGCGTGAGTGGTATCAGGGATTGATTGCCCACCTGCGAGCAAAGGGAAAGAACGAAAACAGAGCATTCCATCTGTACCGTGAAAAATTTAAATGCGAACCAGCATGGAAGAAGGTCGCTGGTAGCCAGATCACAACCCCAGCAATGGATGCCATCGGTTTTCTCTGGCACGCCAATATTAAATTTGCCAAGTCGCAAGGCGCCCGAAGATGACAGGCCGGATCATTTCAGCTCTTGGTCACATTCCAGCTCACGACCGGGCAATCTGGGTGTCTATGGCCTTCGCCGTCAAAAGTGAGCTTGGTGATGCGGGCTTTGCAATTTGGGACGATTGGAGCCAGCAGGCAGAAAACTACGACCCTAAGTCCGCAAAAGCCGTCTGGCGCAGCGCGAAGTCAGCGGGCAAGATCACGATAGCCAGCCTCTACCACGAGGCCATGGCGAACGGGTGGAAGGGCGACGGACAGACTATTCCAGCGAGGAGCCCGATTGCTGCCCATGACCGGGTCAAAGAGGCCCAGGAAATCGATAAGCGGCGCCAGGCGGCTGCAAAGAAGGCGGGGTGGATGCTGAAGCAGTCCAAGCTAGAAAAACACGCCTATCTCGATTCCAAGGGGTTCCCAGATTTGACCGGCATGGTATGGCGCCCAA
>Ga0172380_10005301_pt1 | contig 15741 bp, 13 predicted proteins | sample Leawe162metaG_FD_119747 | JGI IMG/M metagenome (GOLD analysis project Ga0172380, IMG submission 119747) | Leachate microbial communities from a municipal landfill in Southern Ontario, Canada - Leachate well 162 metaG | ecosystem: Engineered > Solid waste > Landfill > Unclassified | place...
CGCCACGAGTGACCACTCCTGGTCCGAAAGATCAAAACGAGCCATCTCCAAACTCCTCTCGTTCAGGAGTTTGAATCACAACCGCGACGCCCGCGGAATCCCCTTTATGAGTACAGAACCTAGGACGAGTTGCGAGTGGGGTGGCGAGCATGCGCGTACTGCATTTCTACAAGACGACCTTGCCCGACAGCGTCGGCGGCATCGAGAACGTCATCGACCAGATCGCGCGCGGCACCTCCCGGCTCGGCGTCGAGGTGGAGACGCTGTCGCTGTCGCGGCGCCCGGGGACCGGACCCGTCGCCATCAACGGCTATCGCGCGCACCGGGCGAGGCTCGATTTCGAGCTGGCCTCGACCGGGTTCTCGCTGTCCGTCCTGGGCATGTTCGGCCGGCTGGCGCGACGGGCCGACATTGTCCACTACCACTTCCCCTGGCCATTCATGGACCTGGTCCATTTCGTCGCCCGCGCGAAAGTTCCGACGCTGGTGACCTATCACTCGGACATCATTCGCCAGAAACATCTGGCGCGGCTGTACCGGCCCCTGGAAGACTGCTTCCTCGGCGACGTCGACCGCATCGTCGCCACCTCGCCCAACTACCTGGCCAGCAGCGAGATCCTCCGGCGGCACCGGCACAAGACCAGCATCATCCCCATCGGCCTCGACAGGGACATGTATCCGCGGCCGTCGGCGGACCGCATGGCCCGGTGGCGGTCCAGGCTCGGGCCGCGCTTCTTCCTGTTCGTTGGCGTCCTGCGCTACTACAAGGGCCTGCACGTCCTCGTGGAGGCGGCGCGCGGCACCGACTATCCGATCGTCATCGTCGGCGCCGGCCCGATCGAAACGGAGCTCAAAGCCCAGGCGGAGCGCCTGGGCCTTGGCAATGTTCATTTCCTCGGCTTCCTCCCGGAAGAGGATAAGGTGGCGCTCCTGCAGGCGAGCTACGCCATCGTCTTTCCGTCCAACCTCCGCTCGGAGGCGTTCGGCGTATCGCTGCTCGAAGGGGCCATGCATGGCAAGCCGATGATCTCCAGCGAGATCGGCACCGGTACGAGTTATGTGAACGTCCCGGGCGAGACCGGTGTCGTGGTCGCTCCCGACGATCCGGAGGCGCTGCGCAGGGCCATGCACCGGCTGTGGCACGACCCCGAGGAGGCAGCGGCCATGGGCAGGAAAGCGGAAGCACGGTTCCATGCGCTGTTCACCGCCGGCCGCATGGTGGAGCAGTATGTCGGGCTGTATCAGGACCTGCTCGCAGGCGCCCGAGGCTAATCCACCCAGGCCATGGCCGGGTCCACCGTGGCGCAGAACTGGGCCGCGCTCAGGCGCGCCTGCTCGACCACGCGACGGATCAGTTCGACTTGCGCGGTCGCCTGATAACTGCCGATGATCGGCATCGGGGGAAAGCGCTTGCTGACGCGGATCGGGTGCAGTAGGCCCATCTTCAGCTCGCGCTGGATGGTGACGGTCGGAATGGCGCCGACGCCGAAGCCGTCGATCAGCAGGTTGATGATCGAATAGAGGGAATTCGAACTCGTCAGCTTGCCCGCCAGCACCTGCTCGTCCTGGAAATACGGCGCGATCATCCGGTACGGCGGCGTATCCTTGGGAAAGGTGATGATCGGCATGCGCGAAAGGTCGTCGACGCTGTAGGTGCGCTTGGGGTCGATGATCCTGGGGGAGCCTGCCCAGATCATCTGCAGGATGCACGCGGTGAAGCTCCGGAAGTTGTTGCCGATGGCCGGATCGACGGCAAAGATCACGTCGAACGCGCCCTCGTTCATGCCCTGGATCAGGCTCTTAGTGCCTTCTACCGTGAGCTCGATCTTGAGGGTGGGGAAGGTCGCATGCAGGCTTTCGACGAGGGGCGTCATCCATGTCGAGGATACCGAGTCTATGGCGCCGATCCGCACCACCTTGGACGCCATGGCGGGATCATCCGCCAGTTCCTGCTTGAGCCCTTCGTAGGACGCGAGGATCGCCTGAAAGGTCTCCAGCACCCGCTCTCCGGCCGGCGTCAGGGAGAACTCGCGCCCCGTGCGATGCATGAGCCTGCAGCCGAATTCCTGTTCCATGGCCGCGAGACGGATGGAAATGGCGGGCTGGGTGGTGTGCATCTCCTGAGCGGCCCGGCCGAAATGCTGGTGCCGCGCCAAGGCGACAAAGGTCGTCATGTCGAGGATGCGCATGGCGCTTCCTCTATCAGACTTGCCCATCGAATGCAGGGTTTCTACGAGGCCAGCATGATGTGGCGTGCCTGGGTGTAATCGAGCAGCGACTGCATCGACAGGTCCGATCCATAGCCCGAGTTCTTCATGCCGCCGTGCGGCATCTCGGTGGCGAACACGCCGTGCGTGTTGACCCAGGTCACGCCGTACTCCAGCCGGTTGGCGAGCTCCATGGCCTTGTTGGCATTGCCCGACCACACGGACGAGGCGAGCCCATATTCGGAGGCATTCGCCCAACCGAGCGCGGTTTCCACGTCGTCGAACGCCGTTATCGTCAGTACCGGCCCGAAGACCTCCTTCTGCACGATCTCGGCCTCGATCGGTGCCGCCACCAGCGTCGGCTGATAGTAATAGCCCGCCTCCTCCGGGGTGGCGCCCCCCGCAATCACGTCGGCACCGTCCAGCCGCGCGCGGTCGACGAAACCCGCCACGCGGTTGCGCTGCGCCGCCGTGATCAGCGGCCCGAACTCCACGTCCTGGCGCCGGGGGGCCCCATAGACCAGCGAGCCGATCATGGCTTCAAGCTTGCCCGTGACCTTTTCGGCGATCGCCTTATCGACGAAAACGCGGCAGGCGGCCGTGCAATCCTGCCCGGCATTGTAGAAGCTCGCTTCGCGCAGCGTGTCGACCAGCACATCGATGTCGGCATCGGCGCAAACGATGACCGGCGCCTTGCCGCCCAGTTCGAGATGGGTGCGCTTGATGCTTTCGCCCGCTGCCGCCTTGAGCACCGCACGCCCCGTGCGCACGTCACCGGTGAGCGAAATCATGCGCACCAGCGGGTGGGTGATCAGCGTCTGGCCCACGTCCGGCCCATTGCCGCACACCACGTTGACCACGCCCTCGGGCAGGAACTCGCCCAGGATCGAGGCGAGGAGCAACAGGCTGAGCGGCGTATTCTCGGAGGGCTTGATGACCACCGTGTTGCCCGCGGCGATTGCGGGTGCGATCTTCCAGGCCGCCATCAGCAGGGGGTAGTTCCAGGGAGCGATGGACGCGATGACGCCAAGCGGATCACGGCGCATCATGCTGGTGTGCCGGCTGGAGCGATAGCCGTTGGCCGCCGGACCCGGCACGTTGCGTACGGCCGTGCCGAAGAAGCGGAACACATCGGCGACATTGGCCAATTCGGCACCCTTGACGAACCGCCAGGGCTTGCCGGCATTGGCCGATTCCACATCGGCGAGGCTGTCGGCCTGCTGCTCGATGGCATCGGCGATGCGCAAGAGGACCAGGCTGCGCTGCTTGGGCGAGGTCTGGCTCCAGCCGCCGAACGCCGCGTGGGCCGCGCGCACCGCCCTGTCGATCTGCGCCGCGTCGGCCGAGGCGACCTCGGCCAGGAGCTTGCCCGTGGCCGGCTCGTGGCTGGGCAGTGCCGCGCCGTGGCCAGCCTCATAGTCGCCATTGATGAAGAGGCGGGTTTCGTAGGTCATGTCAATCAATCCGAAAGGGTTCACTCGTGGATCACGCGGACGCGGGAGGGATCGATGGCCAAGGTCACTTCCTGCCCGTCGGCAAAATCGACGTCGTTGCCGGTGAGGGCCCGGATGGTCTGGCCAGCCAGCGTCATGACGTAGCGGTTGCGGGCCCCCAGGAAGACGCGCGTGCGGACTTTGACTGTCGGACCGCTTCCCGTTTCGGCGAGCGTTAGGTCCTCCTGGCGCAGGGCGACGGTTGCCGCGCCGCGCGTCGGCTCATCCCTGGCCAGCGCCAGGTCCTGGCCGTCGCCGAAACGGGCCAGCGGGCCATCGGGGCCATCGACGATCTGCACCGGCAACAGGTTTGCCGAGCCGATGAAGTTGGAGGCAAAAGCCGTCGCCGGCTGCCCGTAGATCTGGCCGGGCGTGCCCTCCTGCTCGATATGCCCGGCATTGAGCAGCACGATTCGGTCGGAAAGGCTCAGGGCCTCCTCCTGGTCATGCGTCACGAAAATCGTCGTCAGGCCGAGCCGCTGGTGCATCTCGATGAGTTCCACCTGCATGTCCTCGCGCAGTCGCGCATCGAGATTGCTGAGCGGCTCGTCCAGCAGCAGTACCTTGGGCCTGGAGACGATGGCGCGCGCCAGCGCCACGCGTTGCTGCTGTCCCCCCGAAAGCTGGCGCGGCTTGCGCTCGGCGAGATGGGCGAGCTGCACGGTCTCGAGCGCCGCCCGGACCTTCTCGGCCTGTTCGTCGCGGTTGCCGATGCGGCGCATGCGCAACGGGAAACGGACATTTTCGGCGACACTGAGATGGGGCAGCAGGGCGTAGGACTGGAACATCATGGCGACGTCCCGCTTTTCCGGCGGCAGGTCGGTCACGTCCCGGCCATCGATCTCGACGCTGCCCTGCGTCACCCCTTCAAGGCCGGCCACGATGCGCAGGAGCGTGGTCTTGCCGCAACCCGACGCGCCCAGCAGCGACACGAACTCGCCCGAGGCGATTTCGAGCGAAATGCCGTGCAGTACGCCGGTCTTGTTGAAGGATTTGCGGATGGAGTGGAGGCGCACCTTGGCCATGGGATCAGGCACTCGCGAAACGGTTAAGCCCCAGCATGCGCTCGATGATGGCGATCAGGGCGATGGTGAGGGCGATCATGATGGTCGACACAGCGGCAACGGAGGGGTCCGGGGAGAACTCCAGCTGGCCATAGATCTGGACCGGCAGGGTGGTGAGCGTCGGCCCGCGCAGGAACAGCGACAGCACCGCCTCATCGAAGGAGATGTTGAAGGCGAAGAAGGCCCCCGCCGCCAGCCCCGGCAGGCATTGCGGCACGACGACGAGCCACAGCCGCTGCAGGCGGTTGGCGCCCATCGTGCGGGCCGCTTCCTCGAGAAAGGGGTCGGCTTCCGAGAGCACCGCCAACGTCGTCCTGACCACGTAAGGCAGGGCGATGACGGTGTGGCTGAGCGCCAGCACCATGGGCGTCACCGTCCCGAAGGCCGCGCTCCAGAACATCAGCATGCCGATGGCATAGATGATCGTGGGCAGCACCAGCGGCGACAGGAAGGCGGTTGCGAGAAGTTCGGAAAAGGGCAGTTGCCGGCGATGAATGGCGATGGCCGCCGCGCCACCGACCAGCGTCGCCAGCACCGTCACCAGCGCGGCGATCTGCAGGCTGATCCAGCCGGCGCCGAGATAGGCGTCGGACGACAGCACCGCCTCGTACCAGCGCAGGCTGAGCCCGTTTGGCGGAAAGGCGATGAACTGGCTTTCCGAGATGGAAACGCCCACGACCACGATGAGCGGCGCCAGCAGGACGAGCGCCGTCAGCACCACGAAGACGACGCCCGCAAGGCGCAACCAGACGGGAACGGCCCTAACCATGCCTGGCCCCCGTCAGCCGGATATAGGGAATGAGCAACAGCAGGATGCCGGCGAACAGGATCACCGCCTGCGCCGCGGCAAAGGGCCAGTCGGGCGTTGCCGTCACCGAGCGGTAGATGGAGGCGGCGAGCACCTGGATGCGGGCGCCCCCGAGCAGGCTGGGGGTCACGAACGAGCTGGCCGACAAGGTGAAGCACAGCAGCGAGCCGGCGACGATGCCGGGCAAAGCGAGCGGCAGCACCACCGTGCGAATGGTCTGCAGGAACGAGCAGCCCATGGTGCGCGCGGCTTCCTCCAGCCGGGCGTCGATGCGGGTCAGCACACCCAGCACGGACAGCGCCATGAACGGCAGCAGGACCTGCACCATGCCGATGACGATGGCGGCCTCGGTCTGCATCAGGGCGAAACTGCGTCCTACCAGGCCCATGTCCCGCAGGAGTTCGGGGATGAGCCCGCTGCGGCTCAGCAGCACCATCCAGCCGAAGGTGCGCACCACGACGCTGGTCATGAGCGGCAGGATGACCATGACCACCAGCCACAGGCGCACGCGTGGCCCCACCTTCGTCATGATGTAGGCCAGGGGAAAGCCGATGGCCGCGCAGATCACCGTGATCAGCAGCGACAGGCGCACCGTGCGCCACAGAATCCCCAGGTAGTACGGATCGGACAGAAACCGCTCGAACGGGGCGAGGGTGGGACCGTCAGGGCCGGAAACGCTCAACGCGAGCATCTGCGCGATCGGCAGGAAGAAAGCCAGCGCCAGCAGCAGAATTCCAGGAACCGCCAGCAGCAGGTTTTCTGTGCGGTCATTGATCAATTGCAGTGTCTCTCAAGCGCTTCGGGAACGTGGCGGCGATGTCCGGTTGAGATGCGACTCTACAGCAGGCGGGAACGGTCTGGTATGGCCCAGGAACGCTGATCGCCACCGGGTCGGACGGACCATCGCGCATGGACTCTTGTCCGCCTGCCGCTCCGCGTTGGCGGAAGGTGCAGGCCTCCCCGGCGCTTTGCGGAGAGGCCTGGGGCGCCGGTCGGGTGGGAGGAGGAGGCCCGACCGGCGGTAGGTGGTGCGGCGCACGACCGGTGCGCAACCGCCGGGGTGCCGATGCCCGGCCCGTCAGGGGCAGGAAGCTCGGCAGCCCCGGCAGGGGGCTTGGCCTAGCGGGCGATCGTCTTGTTCCACGCCTCGACCCAGGCGGCGCGATTGGCTTCGATCACCGTCGGGTCAAACCGCAGCAGGCCGGCCACGGCTGCTTCGCCATAGGCGACGTCGGCCGCGACCTCATCGGAAAGCTCGGTCTTGGCGTTGGTCGGCGTGTAGCGCAGCGCCTCGGCGAAGCAGGCCTGGGCTTCCGCCGAGATCTGGAGATCGATGAACTGCAGCGCCAGCTCGGTGTTGGGCCGGCCGGCAACGAGGTTTGCCGTAAGGAAGCTCGCGGGCGTGCCTTCCGCACCCTGGGCAAAGCCCGAGGGCAGGCCGGCCTTGCGCAGCGTATAGGCGTAGTCCGAGGCGTAAGGAGCGATCCAGGCGTCGTTCTGGGCGAACTCCTGCTGGATTTCCGGCGAGGTGGCGACCACCAGCGCACCGGCGTCGAGCAGCTGCTTCACGGCGTCGAGACCCGGCTGGATGTTGGTGAGATCGCCGCCCTGCACCTGGTTCAGCATGAGGAAGCCCAGCATGCCATAGCCGTTGGAGATATCGGTGAGCACCAGATGCTCGGCGTATGCAGGGTTGAGCAGGTCGGTCCACTTGCTCGGCGCGGTCGGAAGCGCCTCGGTATTGTAGACGAGGCCGATGGCCGCGATCGAATAGGCCGGGCCCTGGCCGTTTGCCAGGTTGGCCTTGGCGAAATCGTACAGGTCGCCGGCGTGGCTCAGCGCCGCCGGATCGATCGGGGCCAGCAGCCCCTCGGCCGCACCGACGATCTCCTGGCCGCCCGAGAAATGGATGACGTCGAACTGCGGCGCATCCTTCTGGGCGCGAAGCTGCGCGAAGGCGTCGGCCGAATAGGCCGTGACGACGTTGACGGTCGCCCCGGTCGCCTGCTCGAACGGGGTGATGACGCAGGCGCGATGCGCCTCTTCATACGCCCCGCCGAACGAATTGATGGTCAGCGTGTTGTCCTGCGCCATGGCGGTCGAGCCGAGCAGGGCCGAAAGCCCGACCAGGGCGGTACCGAAACTAGCTTTCATTTGACGTTCCCTTCCTGAAGAACTGAAACCGGCCTCCTCGGCCCGGCTTCTCGTTAAGCGAGGCGTCCGATTTCCACGGTCTTGGCGCCTTCGATGCGGATCAGCCGGCACTGTTCCGCCACCGCCTCGAGATTTTCCGTCATCCTGCCGAAATAGGTGCAGGGGATCCAGCCGGTGGGGCCGAAGGTGCGGCCGCCGACGCCGTAGAACATGCCGATTTCCCAGAACTCGGTCGGATCGATCTTGAAGAAGTTCTTGGGCTGGTAGAACCAGAGCAGCTCGCCGGGCTCGGGGATGATGGTCTGGTTTTCCGGCGGCAAAGTGGTGGGGTCGAAATTGCGGTGCGTCTCGGGCAGGCCCATCATGATCTCGGGGCCCGAGAACATGGCGTGGGTGGCCTTCCACTGGATCGGGGTTTCCAGCGCGTTCCACAGGGCCGCGCACGTCCTGGGCGCATTGTCCCAATAAAGCGTAATGATACCCCGGACGTCGGCATCGACGAATTTGAGATAGAACTTCTTGTCAGACATGGTCGCCATTGCTTGGTGTGAGGCCCTCAGTCAAAGGCCTTGCAGCGGCGCTGTCCAATTCCGTTTCAAAATTTGGCCGATAACAAAAGCTTATCGACGGATTCTGACAAGCAGCCATCGCTGCCCGGCAAAGGGCCGAGGCAATCCGGCGCCTGGCCGGCCAGTCCGGCGGGTCAGCAGGGGGTCTGCCGCCCGCCTTGGCCTGCAACAGCACGGCAACTCGGCATCGGGCGGGCCGACAACGCCGACCACCGGCCGCCGATCGTCGATCGCGATGCCGAGGACGTCATGCGGACCATGGCGTCCGCACCCTCGTCCTGTCCCGCGACCGACCCGCCCTACCAGGGCCGCCGGGCACCGCGTTGCGCGGTGATGAGGCCGTACGCCTCGGGCCGGCGATGGCGCTCGAAGTTGAAGGTGGTGGTCTTGTAGGAGTGGCACAAATCGAGATCGCAGCGGGCGACCGCCAGTTCGTCGCCCTTGGTCGAGCAGGCGGCCACGATCTCGCCCGAGGGGGCGATGATGGCGCTGCCGCCGATCATCTCGATGCCTTCCTCGTTGCCGGCCTTGGCCACGCCCACCACCCAGGTCCCGTTCTCGTAGGCGCCCGCCTGCATTACCAGATGGTTGTGGAACATCGATAGGTCGTCGTGTTCGGGCGCCGGCGGATTATGCACGGGCGTGTTGTAGCCCAGCATGATCATCTCGGCCCCCTGCAGCCCCATGATTCGGTAGGTTTCGGACCAGCGGCGGTCGTTGCACAGCGCCATGCCCATTACTCCGCCAAAGGCATCGTAGACGTCGAAGCTGGTGCCGGGCTCGAAATAGTACTTCTCCAGGTGCTGGAAGCGGCGCCAGGGCTCGTTCTCGGCATGGCCGGGCAGGTGTACCTTGCGATACTTGCCGGCGATGGAGCCGTCCCGCTCGACCAGGATCGAGGTGTTGTAGCGGCGCTTGCGTCCCGCCTCGATCACCAGCTCGGCATAGCCGAGATAGAAGCCGATGCGCAGATCCCGCGCCGTGTCGAACAGCACCTGCGTTTCCGGCCCCGGCATCTGCGCCTCGTAGAAGCGATCGGCCCGGTCCATGTCTTCCTCGTACCAGCGCGGGAAGAAGGTGGTCAGTGCAAGCTCGGGAAAGACGACAAGATCGCAGCCCATTGCGTTGGCGCCGTGAAGATGGGCGAGCAGCCGCTCGACCACCTGGGCACGGCTTTCATCGCGGGCGATCGGGCCGAGCTGTCCGGCTGCGACATTGACGAATCTGGGCATGTTTACTCCTTCAAAGTCGATCTGCCGGTGCCGCGGGCAAGCGCCTGGTGGCAAGCAGAGGGTGCAGGTCTGGCGCCGCCGCGAGGCCGGGCGCGGCAAGTTCAGGCATAGGCGCGAAAATTCTTGAAATCCCAGTGCAGCCCCGGTGCCGAGCCGATGAGCTCGCGCGTGTAGTCCTGCTGTGGATGCGAGATCACCGCGACCGGGTCGCCCATTTCGACGATCCGACCATGCTGCATGACGATGATCCGGTCGGAGATCTGGGCGGCTACCCGCAGATCGTGGGTGATGAAGATGATGGCCACATGGGTACGCCGCTTGATGTCCATCAGCAGCTCCAGCACCTGCTCCTGCACCAGCACGTCCAGGGCCGAGACCGATTCGTCGGCGATCAGGATGTCGGGCTCCATGACGATGGCGCGCGCCAGGCACAGGCGCTGGCGCTGGCCGCCCGAGAACTGGTGCGGGTAGCGGTCGAGCACCTCGGCATCGAGCCCCACCAGCGACAGCATCCGGATGACGCGCTGGCGGGCCTCGGCAGGATCGACACCGGCGTTGCGCAATCCTTCGGTCAGGGACTCACCGATCCTGGCCCGGGGGTTCAGGGACCGGAACGGGTCCTGGAACACGATCTGGATACGCCGTTTCTCGATGATGCCGCGTCTTGCGCAGCGCCCGGCCAGGGCCTGGCCGTCGAGCAGGATCTCGCCGCCGCTGGGCTCGATGAGGCCGATGATCGAGCGCGCCAGCGTGGACTTGCCCGAGCCCGATTCACCGACGATGCCGACCACCTCGTCGCGCGCGATGTCGAGCGAGACGCCCTTGAGCGCATGCACCTGCCGGCGTTTCGACAGAAGGCCGCCCAGGTCATAGGTCTTGCTCAGATTGCGCATGGTCAGCAGGGTCTGGCCCGCGTGCGGCGCGCGGGCAGGGGGGTGAATTGAGGGGACCGAGGCGATCAGCGCCCTTGTGTAGTCGTTGGCCGGCCGGCTGAGGATCGCGTCGCGGGTTCCGGTCTCGATCAACTCCCCCCTGCGCATCACCAGGATTCGGTCGGCGATGTCGGCCACCACGCCGAAATCATGGGTGACGAAGATCACCGAGGTGCCCCGCGCACGCTGCAGATCCTTGATCAGGGAAAGGATCTGTTTCTGCGTGGTGACATCAAGCGCGGTCGTCGGCTCGTCGGCGATCAGCAGGCGCGGCTCAAGGATCAGCGCCATGGCGATCATGATGCGCTGGCGCTGTCCCCCCGACAACTCGTGCGGGTAGGATGCATGAATGCGTGGCGGATCAGGCAGGCCGACATCCTCGAGCATCTTCAGCACCCGGGCGCGGCTGTCCGCCTTGCTGCAGCCGGGCTCGTGCAGATGGATCACCTCGGCAATCTGGTCGCCGACCCGCTGGACCGGGTTGAGCGAGGTCATCGGCTCCTGGAACACCATCGACATGCGCACGGCGCGCAGCTTGCGCAGTTCGGCCTGCGAGAGCTCGAGCAGGTTGCGCCCTTCCAACACGATCCTGCCGGAGTGCACCTTCAGAGCATCGGGCGGCAGCAGGCCCATGATCGCAAAGGAAGTCAGCGACTTGCCCGAGCCGGATTCACCCACGATGCACAGGGTTTCTCCGGCGGCGAGCGCGAATGAGAGTCCATCGACGAGGCGGCGCGGCGAAGGGCCGGTGGTGGTGATCACCAGATCCTCGACGCGCAGGACGACGTCCGGCTGCCCGGATGTTCCGGGCCGGTGGGGCGGGGTGTGAGGGTCTGGCATGGCGGGCCTCGTCTGGGGCGGCGTCGAATGTGGGGAGGCGGGCTGCATGGACGTCAGAGCCTGGCTGCGAGCTTGGGGTCGAGCGCGTCGCGCAGCGCGTCGCCGAGCAGGTTGATGCTGAGGATCGTGATCGACAGGAACAGCCCCGGATAGAGCACCGGCCCCGGCACCAACTGGAAGAACTTGCGCCCTTCGGCAACGATGTTGCCCCAGGACGGGATTTCGGGCGGGATGCCGGCGCCGAGAAAACTCAGGATCGCCTCGAGCAGCACCGCAGAGGCAAAGACATAGGTCCCCTGCACGATCAGCGGCGCGAAGGTGTTGGGAAACATGTGCTTGATCAGGATCGTATGCGTGGGGGTGCCGAGCGTCAGCGCCGCCTCGACATAGGGTTCGCTGCGCACACTGAGGATGACGCCGCGCACCAGCCGGGTCATGCGCGGAATCTCGGGGATGGCAATGGCAATGAGCACCGTCATCAGGCTGGCGCCCGAGACCGCGACGAGGGCAATGGCGAGCAGGATGCCCGGGATCGCCATGATCCCGTCCATCACCCGCATGATCACCGCGTCGGCCGCCGGGAAATAGCCCGAGACCGAGCCGAAGAACACGCCGAAGACAGCGGTGACCGCGAGCACGCCGAAGCCCACCACGAAGGAGACGCGCGCGCCGTAGACGATGCGGGAGTAGAGATCGCGCCCCAGCGCGTCGGTGCCCAGCCAGTGCTCGGCCGACGGCCCCTGCAGGCGGATCGAGGGATCGAGCAGGGTTGGATCGACGGTGCCCAGCCAGGGCGCAAAGGTGGCCATCAGTGCGATCAGCAGCAGGATGAGCAAGGCGAGCCGTGTGGCCCAGCCGGCCAGAATGCCGCTCTCGCGTATCTTGGACAGGATGGAGACGGACATGTTGAGCCCCCCTTCTCAGGAGCGGATCCGCGGATCGACCAGCGTGTAGGAGATGTCGATCAGCAGATTGATGAGAATGTAGGCCAGCGAGAACAGCACGATCAGCGTCTGGATCACGGTGAAGTCGCGCGAAAGCACGGAGTCGAGCACCAGGCGGCCGAGGCCGGGGATGTTGAACACCGACTCCGTCACCACCACGCCGCCGATCAGCATGGTGATCGAGATGCCGATGATAGTCAGGATCGGCACGGCGGCATTCTGCAACGCGTGGCGCGACAGGACCGACCATTCCGGCACGCCCTTGGCGCGGGCGGTGCGGATATAGTCCTCCCCCAGGGTGTCGATCACGCTGGTGCGCACGATGCGGGTGATCAGGGCGATATAGACCGTGCTCAGCGAGATCGCCGGCAGGATCAGGTGGCGCAGATGCTCCCACAGCCCGGCACTGAGCGGCTTGTAGCCCTGCACCGGCAACCATCGCAGCTCGATGGAAAACACCAGGATCAGCAGGTAGGCCACGATGAACACCGGCACCGAGAAGCCGACCACCGACCCCGCCATCACCGCCCGGTCCAGGGCCTTGCCCTGGTACCACGCCGAAAGCACGCCCACGGGCAGCGAGACCAGCAGGGTAAAGAGCAGGGTGACGATAGTAAGCGACACCGTCGCCCCCATGCGGCTTGCGATCAGCTCCGACACCGGCTTGCCCGAGATCAGCGAGATGCCGAAATCGCCGCGCAGCATGTCGCCAACCCAGCGTCCGAACTGCACGATCACCGGCTGGTCGAGGCCCATGGCACGGCGGATCGCCTCGATCTGCTCGGGCGTAGCCGCGTCTCCGGCCACAAGCGTGGCCGGATCGCCGGGTGTCAGTCGCAAGACCGCAAAGATGACGATCGCCACCACCAGAAGCACCGGTATGGTGGCGATCAGCCGCCGTGCGATCATCCCGATCATTGCTTTGCCACGTTCCAGAACACGGGAACCGCGCTGTCAAGGAAGCCCGTGACATTGCTGCGCGTGGCGGTGATCACCTTGAACTCGCCCAAGGGGATCAGCAGGCCTTCCTGCATTGCCAGCTTCTGGATTTCAGTGGCGATGCGCTCTGCCTCCTCGGCGTTGGCGGCCTGGGCGAATTCAAGGCGCAGTGCCTCGATCGCGGGGAAGTCGGGCCAGCCGAACCAGGCCTTCTCGCCATTGGCCGCAATGGCCATGAAGCTCAGCGGATTGCCGATATCGGCAAGGCCCGAATAGGTGGTCAGGATGCTCCAGCCACCCTCCGCGACCGGGGCCTTGGAGGTGCGGCGGGTCTGCACCGTCTGCCAGTCCATGCTCTGCATGTCGACGGTGAAGCCCGCCTGGCGCAGCGACTGGGCCATCACCGGAACCAGCGGCCCCGTGAGGAAGTCGGTCGGGTGGAGCAGCACCAGCGGCTCGCCCTTATAGCTTGATTGGGCCAGCAGCGCCTTGGCGCCTTCGATATCGCCCTTGAAGTAGGGCTCGGAGCCCTCGGTGGAGGGGAACTGGCTGGCGCAGCCGAAGACGGCGCCGCAGGTCTGAAAGTAGTCGGGGTTGCCGACCTGCGCCTGCATCATCGCCGTCTGGTCGAGCGCCATCAGCGCCGCCTGACGGGCCAGCGGGTCGTTGAAGGGTGGCTGGGTGAAGTTGAAGCGCCCCTCGCTCTGGCCGCCGCGGATCACCGAGGTCGAAAGCGTGATGTCGGGCTCGCCCTCGACCAGCGGCAGCAGGTCGAGCGCCACCTGCTCGATCAGGTCGATCTCGCCGTTGCGCAACGCGTTCACCGCGGTCATCGCGTCGGGCATCGCTACCCATTCGACGCGGTCGACATGGACCACCTTGCCGCCGGCAAGGCCGCTGGCCGGCTCGTCACGCGGGACATAGGCGTCGTTGCGCAGGAAGACGGCGCGCACGCCAGGGTTGTATTCGTCGGCCGCAAAGCGGAACGGGCCCGAACCGTTCGAAACCGTGATCGCCTCGCTGATCGGCGTCTCGGCCACGGCCGCAGGCATGATGAAGGCCGGCAGCGACGAGGGCTTGGCGAGTGCCCGCAACACCAGATCCGAGGCCACCGTGAGATCGATGGCAAAGCTTGCGTCGTCGATCGCGCGGATATCGGTGACGAACTGGGACAGCACCTGCCCCATCTTGTCGAGCTGGATCCAGCGCTTGATCGAGGCGACCGCATCGGCCGCGGTCACGGCGCCGCCTTCGTGCCAGGTCAGGCCGTCACGCAGGGTGAACGTGTAGGTCTTGCCGTCAGTGCTGGTCTCCCAGCCTTCCAGCATCTGCGGCCGGACATTGCCCTCGGCATCCACGGCCAGCAGCGTGTCATAGACCATGTAGCCGTAGTTGCGCACGATGTAGGAGGTGGTGATCACCGGGTCGAGCGAGCGCAGCGGTGCTTCCATGACCGCGGTCATGGTGGTCTCGGCCAGCGACGGCTGCGCCATCAGGGCCAGACCCGAGACCGCCAGCGCCAGCAAGGAAAGGCCGGCGCGACCGGTCGGGCGGGATAGCAGGGTTGTCATCAGTTGTACTCCCTTGGTGTGGTGGGTGGGGCGCCGCAGGTCTTGCGCCTGCTGGCACCGGTCCTGTCCGCTCCTGCTCAGGCAGCGGAAAGTTCGAACATCGCATCCAGCAGGATCTGCGCCCCGATGATCAGGTCCGCGTCCTTGGTGAATTCGGCAGGGTTGTGGCTGAGGCCGTCGACACTGGGCACGAAGATCATCGCGGCAGGGCAGATGCGCGCCATGATCTGGGCATCGTGCCCGGCGCCCGATGGCATGCGTCGCACGCTGCGCCCCAGGGCCCGCGCCTTGGCCTCGACGAGGTTGACGAGATGGGGGGCAAATTCCACCGGATCGAAGCGGGCGAGGGAACGGTGGATGATCTCCACCCCCTCCTGTGCTGCGGCCTCGGAGGCAAAGGCCAGCAACTCGGCTTCGGCCTTGTCCAGTGCCACCTTGTCGGTATTGCGCAGATCGACGGTGAAGATTGCCTGGGCCGGGATCACGTTGATCAGGTTGGGGTGCAGCCGGCAATGGCCGACGGTCCCCAACTGTCCCGCCCCGAACCGTTGGGTGAGCGTCCGCACGAAGCGGGCGATGTCGACAAAGACGGCTCCGGCGTCGTGGCGCAGGACCATCGGCGTGGTCCCGGCGTGGTTGGAGACACCGGTAACGGTGAATTCGGTCCAGCAGATGCCCTGGACCCCGGTCACCGCGCCGACCTCGATGCCTTCGTGCTCCAGCACCGGCCCCTGTTCGACGTGGAGTTCCAGATAGGCATGCGGCCGGCCGACACCGACCGGCGCCGGCCCGGCATAGCCGATGCGCTCGAGGTTCGCGCGCACGCTCGTGCCGTCGATGCCGACGGTGTCGAGGGCCGTTTCGAGCGGCAGGTCGCCCTGATAGACCAGGCTGCCCATCATGTCGGGGGCGAAGCGCGAGCCTTCCTCGTTGGTGAAGGCCGCCACCTGCAGCGGACGCTCGGGCGTGATGCCCGCCTTGCGCAACGC
>Ga0172380_10005302_pt1 | contig 15741 bp, 17 predicted proteins | sample Leawe162metaG_FD_119747 | JGI IMG/M metagenome (GOLD analysis project Ga0172380, IMG submission 119747) | Leachate microbial communities from a municipal landfill in Southern Ontario, Canada - Leachate well 162 metaG | ecosystem: Engineered > Solid waste > Landfill > Unclassified | place...
GATCGCGTGGCGTGGTCGTGTCGTCGTTCGGAATTGAGCTGTCGCCAAAAATGTGCCGCAGTTCCGGGGCAGCTGCGCGCGTTAAGATGCTTTCCTTACGGGTTTACCGAATGTTTACAAATTTCGGGTCAAGATAAATCTGACAAAATTCAATAACCCATTGATTTATCTATCCTGAGATCAGGTGGTCTGATATTGATAAGCGATAAGAATTGGTATACTGCGAAAATATTCGCTATTTCCGCAACCGGAGCCTGCATCCCGAAATCTGACTTTTTGAGCGTCCCGTATTGACTGCGGGGCGCTTGATACCGTTAGGAAAAACATGAACTCAAATTCAAAGCATTCCTGGTGTGCCGTCATTTTGTTTTGCTGCGGGATGTTTTACGCCAGCCTTGGCTTTGCGCTTGAAGTGGCGGCTGCGATCCAAAGCAGCACCATGGCGACTACCGTTTCAACTATCGGTACAGATACCGCTGTCTATGTTGGTGGCAATAGGGCTTTACTTCCCAAGATCACCATTACTGAAAACTATGTTGGGGGGCTGAAACCCAATGCCTTTATTGCTATTGGTTCAGACTTCGATCAAATTGCCTCTTTCGACATATCTGCCGCCACGCTAAAGGCTTATCGGCTGGGTAATAATGCCGAAATCACTTCCGCGATCATCGGGGACAATACCCTGAGCGTCGATCCGGCGCCTTCGAGGACGAACATAGCGGATGTCGTATTCAAATTAAAGGCAGGTTCAAACTCGGAAACAGGGCCGATCAAGATTATTATCTCCTACCTTATAGCCACACTTGCAGACTCGTCCAACGGGGAGCAGACAATCTATGGGGGGCAGACAATCAAAATTGGCGGCTCGGATACGAGTGGCGCCAGCTTGGATACGCTAGACAAGATAAACAGCAACCTCGGCTCCGGCACAAGCGCACAAACACTCACGCTTAAGGGGGGCATAGCATGTCCCGCATTTGCAGGGCTTTGCGGCTCTTTATATGATAACGTTGTTATATCCGGCCCGATTACCGCGCGAACCTTCAAAGCCAAATTTTATCCGCCGGGGCGCGATCAAGGGCGCCAAGGGAGCGTTTATATTGCTGCGTTATTGCCACTCGCGCTTGGCGGTAATATCTATTTCATGAGCGACGTCGGCGCCTGGACAATTTTTACCTCTTGCGAAACCGCGCCTGCCTATTTTTCAGGACCTCTCACAAAATTGACCGATATTCCCATTGTGCCTACCCCCACCGATTTAACTTCGTTGATGCACACCCAAATCTATCTCGGCTGGGGGATCGCCGATGCCGATGTGTCACCGGGAACCGCTTGCCGAAACATGCTTTATAACGGAAACTACTCCTTGACTTACACGGTTTTTGATTATCACTATTTTTAATAGATAACCAATGCGCTGCTGCACGAAGCGCATCAATCGCGTACAACTGCGATAATTTTCTTAAAGAGGTGCCTTGTTGTCGGCATATCCAAAGAGCATGGTTACGGTGGCTGGAAACGGAGGAAATGATGGTTTATCCTAAGCCGGACAATTGCCGGAACCAAACAGATGTTTAGACAGGATTTACAGGATGAACAGGATAGGAAGCCCATCCTATAAATCCTGTTCATCCTGTCATTGTTTTTTTGCGGAAAGCCGCTCCAGTGCTTGATCTACGATAGGTTCTTGTCACAAATTGCTATGACTTTGTCAGGTAAGCGGCTAAAAAACTCAGTTGTCCGCAGATTACGCAGATTTCCGCCGATTAAACAACAGGTAATCCTGGATTGTCGCCCAACAGAATGGGGGATGCGACACTCGCCGGCAACGCTTTGAAAAGCTGCGCTAATCTGCGGAATTTAGGGTGAATCTGCATCAGATGATTTCCAACTCCGCGTGCAGTGCGCCCGCCGATTTCATCGCTTGCAGGATCGCCAGCAAGTCCTGCGGGGTTGCGCCGACGGCGTTGAGTGCTTTGACGACTTGGCCCAACGATACGCTGCGCGGTAGCGTCACCATGCCAATTTTGTCTGCCTTGGCTCCCGTTTTGGCAGGCTGTTCCGCTTGACCGTCCTGGGCTTCGCTGGAAATCGTCACGGCCAGGTTGCCGTGCGCGATGGAGCAGGCATCCACGCTCACCGTCTGGTTCATTACCACCGAACCGGTGCGGGCGTTCAATATTACTTTGGCCGCCGATTCGCCGGGATTGATCGGCAGGTTTTCGACCGTCGCCAGGAAACCCACGCGCTGGTTGCTGTCGCGCGGCGCTTTGACGCGCACTACCCGCCCGTCCTGCGCCGCTGCCGTGCCTTCGCCGATGGCGCGGTTGATCGCCTGCACCACCCGTTGCGCGGTGGTGAAATCGCTGCCGTTCAATTCCAGGAATACGAATTCGCCCTGCCCCAGCGGCGTATCCACCGCGCGCTCGACGGTTGCGCCGTTGGCGATGCGCCCCACGCTCAACTGGTTGACTTGGGCGGCGGCGCCGCCTGTTGCAGCACCCGTGCCCGCCACCAGGAGGTTGCCTTGCGCTATGGCATAGACTTGGCCGTCCGCGCCCTTGAGCGGGGCCATTAGTAGTGTCCCGCCGCGCAGGCTTTTGGCGTTGCCTATGGAGGATACGGTGATGTCTATGGTTTGCCCCGGCTTGGCGAACGGCGGCAGGGAGGCCGTAACGGTCACCGCTGCCGCGTTCTTGAGTTGCAGGTTGGTGCCGGGCGGCAGGTTTACGCCTAACTGGCTCAACATGCTCACGATGCTTTGCACGGTGAAGGGGGTCTGGGTGGTCTGGTCGCCGCTGCCGTCCAGGCCGACGACGATGCCGTAGCCGACCAGTTGGTTGCTGCGCACCCCTTGTATGGAGGCGAGGTCCTTGATGCGGTCGGCATGGGCAGGCAGCGCGGGTAGGCACGCCAACAGCATGGCGCAAAACCATTTTTTAGCTGTGCCATCGAAGAGTAAGCCAGTCATTTTCATCCCCTAAACTAGAATGCCACGCTCAGGAAAAACCGCGCCAACATGCTGGTGAGTTTGGCGCCGTCGATGGAGGTGCTGTCCTTGAACTCGATGCGCGCATCCGCCAGATTCGAAGAATTCACCGTATTGGATGCGTTAATATTGTTCGGGTTGACTACGCCGGAAAGACGCACGAAATTGGTCTTTTCGCCTATCGCCACTTGTTTTTCGCCGCTGACCACGAGGTTGCCATTTGACAGGATGTCGATCACCGTAACGGTCAGGGCGCCGGAGATCGTGTTGGTGTTGGCATTTGCCGCGCTGTCTTTGTAGCTGGTGTCGGAAGTATTGGTGCCTTGCAAACCGTTCAAACTCCCCTTCGTTATGCCTAACAGACCGGGTGATAGCGCCAGGGTCGATTTGCCGCTATGCGCGTCGGTGGAGCTTGTTGATGTGCTGCTGCTGTCTTTTTCGTTGATCGCTATCGTCAGTGTATCGCCTATGCTGCGCGCGCGCCGATCTTCGAACAGGAACAGTTTGCCGTAGCCGGCCTGGTATATCGAGCCATTGCCCACCAGCGGCGCCGACACGGGCTGCGGACGCGCCGTCATGGGCTGTTGAATGGAAGTGGACGGCGCCACTGCGCACCCCGACAACACCAGCAGCATCAAGGCGCTCATCCTGAGCTTGCCGACGTTCGGCAAATTGCTCCTAGGCATGAGGTATTGCTTGTTCGCATAATCCTTGTTTATCAGGCTGATCATTTTACTTACCTCCTATTGAGTGCTGAGTTCCGAGTGCTGAGTGCTGAGTGCTGAGTTCCGAGTTCCGAGTGCTGAGTTCCGAGTTCCGAGTGCTGAGTGAATGCCTTACTCAGCACTCAGCACTCGGAACTCAGCACTCAAGTTATAGTTGTGTCAGTTTCTGCAACATCTGATCCGAGGTCGATACCGCCTTGGAATTCAGTTCGTAGGCGCGTTGCGTCTGGATCATGTTCACCAGCTCCTCGACCACATTGACGTTGGATGTCTCGACGTAGGATTGGTTGAGCAGTCCCAGGCCGTTGCTTCCCGGCGCGTTGGCCGCCGGCGCGCCGGAAGCTGCGGTTTCAGCGTACAGGTTTTCGCCCAAACTTTGCAATCCGGCGGGGTTGATGAAGTTGGCCAATTGGAGGCTGCCGATCTGTTGCGCCGCAGCGTTCCCCGGCTGGGTTATCGATACCGTGCCGTCGCGCCCGATAGTCACGCTTTGCGCGTCCGCCGGGATGGTCAGGGCGGGCTGCACGGTAAATCCGCTGGCGGTCACCAGTTGTCCCTGATTATCCAGTTGGAACGAGCCGTCGCGAGTATAGCCGGTGGTGCCGTCCGGCATCAATATCTGAAAAAAGCCCTTGCCGTTGATCGCCACGTCGAGCGGATTGCCGGTTTTTTCCAGGTTGCCCTGCAAATGCATGCGCTCCGTCGCCACCGGGTTCACGCCGGTGCCCAGTTGCAGGCCGGAAGGCAATTGGGTCTGCTGGGTGGACTGCGCACCCGGCTGGCGTTCGATCTGATACAGTAAATCCTGGAATATGGCGCGCGATTTCTTGAAGCCGGTGGTGCCGACGTTGGCCATATTGTTGGAAATTACGTCCATGTGCAATTGCTGCGCTTCAAGGCCGGTCTTGGAAATCCATAGTGAGCGTACCATTTTATTTCTATCCTTAAGCGTTCAGGTTCATAAGTTGACTGGCTTGTTTCGCGTTTGCGTCGGCGCTTTGCAAGAGTTTGACTTGCATGTCGAATTGGCGCGCCAGGCTAATCATGCTGACCATCGAATCCACTACATTGACGTTGCTGCCTTCCAGCGCTCCGCCGATTACATTGACGCGGGCATCGGTTTCGGCGGGTGCGCCGTTTTTCTGGCGGAACAAGCCGTCCGTGCCTTTCACCAGATCCGCATCCGCCGGGTTGACCAGCTTGATGCGGCCTAGCGATGCGACCGCCGTCAAAGTTCCGCCGTCGGGAATCACTGAAATCGTGCCGTCACGCCCGATAGTAATGCGCACGTCGGGCGGAATCGCGAGCGGGCCGGCATCGCCCAACACCATTTGGCCGGTGCGCGTCTGCAATTGACCGTTCGCGCCCACCGTCAGGCTGCCGTTGCGGGTGTACGCTTCGCTGCCGTCTTCCGCCTGCACCGCGATCCAGCCCTTGCCCTGCACTGCTACGTCCAAATCGCGACCGGTTTGCTGGAGCGCTCCTTCGGTCAGGTCCGCGCCTATCGTCGAATCCACCACGAAGGTACGGGTCTTCGCGCCGTCGCCGAACACCGGCAAGGCGCGAAAGGCGTTGGCCTCGGCCTTGTAGGCGGTGGTTGTCGAATTCGCCAGATTGTGCGCCGTCGATGCCTGCTGCCACATCGTATGCTTGGCGCCGGTCATGGCGATGTAGATCATTTTATCCATGGCTATTCCTTGTGATGGGCGATGGGTGATGCGTGATGGGTAAAACCATCGCTACTTTCACCGTTTATCCAGAAATCCATTTTATCGCCCCCTATCCCATCACCCATTACCCATTAGCGCAAGTTCACTATGGTTTGCATGACCTGATCCTGGGTCTTGATGGTCTGCGCGTTAGCCTGGTAGGAGCGTTGCGCCGAAATCATGCCGACCAGTTCCTGAGTCAGATCGACATTGGAATCTTCCGTGGCCGACGACTGCAATACGCCGAATTTGCCGCTGCCCGCTTTGCCGGTGACATGCACGCCGGATTCCGGCGTTTCCAGCCACTGGTTGTTGCCTATCGGTTGCAGGCCTTGCAGATTGGCAAAAGTCGTCAACGCAACTTGCCCCAGGTTTTTGGTTGCGCCATTGGAGTAGCGCCCCTGGATCATTCCTTCCTGATCGATGTGAAAACCGCTCAGGCTGCCCGACGCATTGCCGTCCTGGTTCAACGCGGTCACACTGTATTTACTGCCGAATTGGGTGACTTTGCTGAAGTCCATCTTCATCAATTGCGGCTGGGTAATTCCCAACGAAGCATCCCAAGTGATGCCGCTGTTATCGGCGGGAAGGTAGAGCATTCCTAGTGGATCCAAACCCTGGGGATCAAGGGTTGTAACCCCGCCGCCGGTGTTGCTCGCAGTCAGCTTGCCGGATTCATCGAATGCCAATGTCCCCATATTAAACGTTGCGCCTGGCGTGGCTGCGGTATTTTGCCCGTTGTCCATGGTCATATAGACACTCCATGTATTTGGCGTAGCCGCTTCCTTGCAGAAATACAGGCTGGCTACATGGGAGTTGCCCAGGCTGTCGTACACCGAGATCGAGGTCGATTCGTTATACGAAGAAGGATCCGGCGGTATATAGCTGGGCGGCACGGTCGCCGGCGCCACCTCCGTCAGTGAGGGAGCCGCAGCGCCTCCTGGGAAAAGCGTTTTCGGAACGGCTTGGCGTGAATCGAGATTGGCGGTTATGCTCATTTTCGAAGTCGGAATCGGACTCTGGTCCGACATGTCGATTTTGAGATCGCCCACCACCGGACCTATAACCCCTTTCTTGTCGGCGGGATAACCTTGCAGGTGCAAGCCGGTGTTGCCGACGATGACCCCGTTCTTGTCCAGTTGGAACTGGCCGTTGCGGGTGTAGCTGATTGAGCCGTTGTTGCTCATGGCAAACATGCCGTTGCCGTTGATTGCCACGTCCAGCGGATTGTTGGTGGTAGTGACGTTGCCCTGGTTGAACTGCTGTGCCACGGCGGCCAGTTTGGTGCCGATACCGATTGCGTTGCTGCCTGCGCCCGAAAGCGAAGCTGCATAAATGTCGGCAAACTGTGCTTGCGAGCCTTTGAAACCCACGGTGGCCGAATTGGCGATATTGTTGCCGATCACATCCAGATTCTTGGAAGATGCATTCAGCCCGCTCAAACCTTGTCCAAAGCTCATGATAGCCCCTTAATATTAAAATATTTGTTTGACATTGGCCGCATCGACTGCGCCCAAACCCTCTAAATTCAAACTGACCCCCGATGCGCCGAGATTGACGCTAAGCACCTTGGCCTGCGTAAGTGGGTTCGCCGTCACTTTTTCCGACTCTTGTGTCGCCGTGACGCTAAAAGTGTACTTCCCATCCGGCGCCACCAAGCCATCATCCGTTTTTCCGTCCCACTGGAACGACACTGTCCCGGCGCTCTTTTGGGCATCCAAGTCGATGCTACGCACCACTTTTCCGGCGCTGTTCTTGATATCCACCACCAGCTTATCGGCGGCGCCCTGCAAATCGACACCGCCTGCACTTGCCGCGCCATCTTTCAAATCCAGGTCGGACCCTTGCGCCAACACGCTATGTCCTATCATGGTCGCCGCCTGCATTGACTGGCTGGAAATGAAACTCTGGGACATCGTTCCCAGCGTGGCATTGAGTTTCTCGATACCGGTCACCGTGCTCAACTGCGCCATTTGCGAGGTCACTTGGGCATTGTCGAGCGGGTTGAGCGGGTCCTGGTTTTGCATCTGCGCCACCAGCAGCTTGAGAAAACGGTCTTCAGTGCTTTTCGCCGAATTGGCCGATGTTTTGGAAGTGCTTGTGTTTATGCTGTTCGTTGTAGACTGGACATCGGTCGTTGTTGTCATTTCCATCTCCTAAATAAACAGTGCTGAGTTTTGAGTGCTGAGTCCCGAGTGGATGTGCGAAGGTTTTACTCGGCACTCAGCACTCAGGACTCAGCACTGTCTCACTGCCCCATGGTCAGCGTTTTCAGCAAAAGGGTTTTGGCGGTGTTTGCCATATCCACGTTGGTCTGGTAGGAGCGCGAAGCGGAAAGCATGTTGACCATTTCCTCCACCACGTTCACGTTGGGCATCGCCACATAGCCCTTGGCATCGGCCAGCGGATGCTTGGGGTCGTACACCAGTTTCAACGGCGACGGGTCTTCGATCACCGATTTCACCTTCACGCCCACCGCGCTCTGCATCGGGACGCCGACGTTCTCGGCGGAAAATATCACCTGCTTGGCACGGTATGGCTGGCCGGTGGAACTTGTCACGCTATCGGCGTTGGCCATGTTGCTTGCCGTCGTGTTCAAGCGCAGCGACTGCGCCGTCATGGCCGAACCGGCGATGCTGAATACATTAGAGAGCGACATGATTATTGACCTTGAATGGCGGTAAGCAAGTTCTTGACCTTGCCGGAAATGCGATCCAGGTTGAACTGGTAGTGAATCGCGTTATCCGTGAACTGCGCGCGCTCGATGTCCATATCCACCGTATTGCCGTCGATGCTGGGTTGCACCGATGAGCGATAGAGCAATTCGACGCCCAGCGGATTATCCTGTTTCGGCAGCAAATGGCGTGCCGAAGTGGTTTTCAACTCGATCCTGTTGCCCCGTCCATCCACCGCGCGCGTCAATTCCTTAGCGAAATCGAAATCGCGCGCCTTGTAATTCGGGGTGTCGGCATTGGCAACATTGGACGCCAGCGTCTGTTGACGATACGCCCGCAAATCCAGCGCATTCTGCAGGAAGCGGAAATCGTTATCGAGATGACTGGCCATGATGCAACTCCATTTGCTAAATATTCTTGTAATAAAGCAAAGCATGGAATGTGCCAAGGAGAAAACTACGGTAGAACGCGCTATTTCAGGGGTGGCGCGGAAAGCTTGCGGCAAGAATTGCCGAGGGCGGCAAGGAGTGAGGGGTGAGGCGGGAGGGGTGAGGCGGGAGGCGGGAGGGGTGAGGCGGGAGGCGAGAGGCGGCGCTACGTGTCGGCCTCACCCCTCACGCCTCACCCCTCCCCCTTTCACGCTTCATCAGCCGGAAAAACCCGGTTCTTGCCTGCCAGTTTGGCTTTGTACATTGCCGCATCGGCGCGGGCGATAATCGAATCCGGCGGCTCGGAGGGGGTGCGCAATGCCACCCCGGCGCTGAAGGTTATCAGCAGGCGTTCGTTGTTGTGGAGGAAAAAACGTTTGGTCAGCTCACGCTGCAAGCGGGTGATGACCTGGACGCCACCTTGCAGATCGGTGTCCGGCATCATGACAATGAATTCCTCGCCGCCATAGCGCGCCACCTCGTCGGTCGGTCGCACGATTTCCTTGATGACCTTGGTTAAATGCACCAACGCGGCGTCTCCCGCCTGGTGTCCATAGGTGTCGTTAAGGCGCTTGAAATTATCCAGATCAAGCAACGCCACGCTGAAAGGCAAGCCGGTGCGTTCGGCATGGGACAACTCGCGGTGGAACGCTTCTTCCATGCCGTGGCGGTTGAGAGCGCCGGTGAGTTGATCCTCGCGCACTTTCTCGCTGACCTGCACCAGCTCGACTTCCAGTTCGCGCACCTTATTCTCGGCGGTTTCAACTTCCTTGCGCGCCTGGATCAGCTCGTCGCGGGTGCGCTTAATATCCACCTGCATATTCTTGGTGTCGCGCAGGATGTCTCCCAGAATGGTGTTCATCTGGTTGATGTCCTCGGTGCGGCGCAGTTTCTGCGCATATCCCTCGATCTTGTCGTGATAGCCGCCGGTGCTGTCGGACATTTCGCCCAGCCGGTTTACGAATGTGGCAATCATGTCTCTTAAGGTGGTCTTGGCTTCGTTCAGGCTGACTTTCAGGGTGCCCTGCTTGAAAATCACCTCTTTCAGCCCGCGCTCGGCATCGAACAACATGCGGCTGCTCAGGGGGTGCGAAACGATCTCCTGCACCGTCGCGATCTGGCCGCGCAACCACTGGTCGCCGTCAAGCACCAATTCGTTAATGTTGTCGATCAACAGCCGCAATAGCTTAATCAGCCCGTCCAACAGCACCGCATCGTCCTCGCCGCGCAGTTCAAGCTGGAACCAAAATTGCTTGAATTCCCTGGTAAGCTTTTCGACGGCTGCGGCATGGTTGGCGGCGCGCGCCATTTGCGCGAGCCTGCGCGTCTCGGCCAGCAAATCCGGGAACTGGGTCAAACGCGCCGCCATGCCCTTCTCCAGCACCTGCGCCATCAATTCCCGCAAGGATTCCGCCATCACCTTGTTGGACTGTAGCGGCGTCTCCGCCTCCGGCGCCGCCCCCTGAGGGGCCGGTGCGGCGGCAGGCTCAAGCTGGTTGTCGCCGGCATTGACGTTTTGCCCAAGCGGCGCCTCCATCCATCGATGCACCAGCGCCTGCAATTTCTCGTGCAACACATCGGAATCCGCAGAAAAACGCATCAGGATATGCTCCAGCGCTTCCTTTTTGCGTGGCGCCGTCAGGCCGCTACGCTTGGTTTCCCATTCCCGGAGCAAATCGCGGATCAAATCGCACCAGGGAACCTCCTGCCCGCCCCGCTTCTTGTGCAGCAAGGCTTTGATCCCCAACTCTATCCCCTTCCAGTCGTGTTCCGCCAACGCGCTTTCCAACCCGGCGACATCGCGCCCCAGCGCCGGATTTTCCGCTTTGGCGTCGCGTAGCGCTTTTTGCAGTATCGGCTCTATACTAACGACCGGCGCGGAAACCGTGCCGGAAATTTCGTTGTACAGTTTCAGGTAATTTTCCGGCGTCGGGACAATACGCCGCGCAGCCAGTTGCTTCAGCGTCTCGCGGGCAATGTCGGTGGGATTGAATGGAATCGGCATAAACGTAATTGGGGGAGGCAGCGTAGTTTCTTAGGATAAATTTGTTTTCGAAGATATGCTTTGCGCGCGGGTTTGGTGGATGCGCTTCGCTTATCCACCCTACGACTAAGCCCCTATCACCCCCCGTGTATTTCCACCGCCTTCAGCGTATTGTCCAGCAATGTCGCCACGGTCATCGGGCCGACGCCGCCCGGCACCGGGGTAATCCATGAGGCCCGTTGGCGGGCCGATTCGAATTCCACATCGCCGCAAATCCTGCCGTCGGGCAAGCGATTGATGCCGACATCGATCACGATGGCGCCTTCCTTGATCCATGCGCCCTTGACGAAATTGGGGTTGCCAATCGCCACCACCAGGATTTCCGCCTGACGGACGAAGCTCGGCAAATCGCGGGTGAAGCTGTGGGCGGTGGTGACGGTGCAGTCGGCATGCAGCAACTCCAGCCCCATCGGGCGACCGACGATATTGGAAGCGCCGACCACCAACGCATTCTTGCCGCGCAAATCCTCGCCGGTCAGTTGCAGCAAAGTCATTACGCCGAACGGCGTGCAGGGGCGCAAGGTGGGCATGCGCAATGCCAGGCGTCCCACGTTGTAGGGGTGAAAACCATCGACATCCTTATCCGGGTGAATGCGTTCAATCACGGTTTCGCTATCGATATGTCCGGGCAAGGGCAACTGCACCAGGATGCCGTCGATAGCCGCATCCTCGTTAAACCGGTCGATGCACGCCAGCAATTCCTCCTGCGTCGTCGTGGCCGGCAAATCGACGGATACCGAATGCACGCCGGCAATTTCGCAAGAGCGCCGTTTATTGCGCACATAAATGGAAGAAGCGGGATTGTCGCCGACCAGAATCACCGCCAATCCCGGCGCCCGCTTGCCGGCTTTGATCCGTTCCTCCACCTGGCGGCGGATAGTGTTGAGAATTTGGTCTGCCGTGCCTTTGCCGTCGAGTATCTTTGCCGTCATGTTGAGAGAGGGTAGCCGAAAGGCGTAATCATCGCATTATTAGCGGTCTGGGACTAGGGGTTGGAAGCGGGGAGTCCATCCGGTAAGCGTCGGGTTGTTATTTGCCGCAGATGAACTACGATTGTAATTCCAAGTAAAACAGTAGGAGAAAATCATGCGCACCCTTATTCATACGCTGGCCGCCATCTCATTCGCCATGCTCGGCAGTTCCACGACGCTGGCCGATATTTACGCCTTCCCGGATGTCGCCCTGACACCGGAACAACAATCCCCCGCGCCGCAGAGCGACGGCAAAGGCTGGCTCAATGCACTCTACGATTCCACCACCAAAACGCTGACTTATGTGGTCAACTGGCAACTTAAATCGGGCAATGTCGTTTCCGTTTCGCATTTTCATGGGCCAGCCGCCATTGGGGAAAATGCCGGAGCGCAAATCGGCGTCACCCTACCAAGCACAAATACCGGGAAAATGGGGGGCAGCGTAACGCTCACCCCCAGCCAGGAAAGCGACCTGCTGGCCGGAAAATGGTATTTCAACATACATAGCGCCGCTTTCCCGGCAGGCGAAATCCGCGGCCAACTTGTTGAAAAATCCAGCACCTACAACGGGGCGGTATTCAATACAGGCACCGGAACAGTCACCTTTGCCAACGTATATGCACCGGGTTCAGGCATCTACGACGTAACGATGACCCTAAAATCGACTTCGCCATCCATGCTGTTCGAACTGACCAGCGCGACCAAGACGAGGTGATGGTGATTATCCTAAGCCGGACTAGCCGGAACCAAACAGACATTTAGACAGGATTTACAGGATGAACAGGATGAACAGGATAGAAAACCCATCCTGCTCATCATGTCATTGTGTTTTTGCGGAAAGCCGCTCCAGTGCTTGAACGCTCTTGTTCTCAATCTACCGGTTTTTCCCGATCCTGCGTTGGTCACAGACTGTTCCCGGTGTATCCTTAGAGCTTTAACTTTAGGCTTCAGAATTATGTGCGGCATTTGCGGTGAACTGCGTTTCGACAACCTTGCGCCCGATCTCGATGCGGTGGCGCGCATGACCGCCAAGCTCGCCCGGCGCGGGCCGGATAGCGGCGGCGCTTTCAACGATGGCGCGCTGGCGTTCGGCCATCGACGGCTGGCGGTTATCGACCTTTCCGCCAACGCGGAGCAGCCCATGGTGGACAAAGCGCTACGCTTGGCGCTGGTGTTCAACGGCACCATCTACAATTACCGGGAACTGCGTAGCGAACTAACGGAAATGGGCTACGAGTTCTTCTCGGAAGGCGACAGCGAAGTGATCCTCAAGGCCTTCCACGCCTGGGGCGAGCTGTGCGTGGAGCGCTTTTTCGGCATGTTCGCCTTTGCGGTCTGGGATATGCGTCACCGCAGCCTGTTCCTGGCGCGCGACCGTTTCGGCATCAAACCGCTTTATTACCAACTCGAAGGCACGAAACTGCGCTTCGCCTCCACCATGCAGGCGCTAATCGCGGCAGGCGGGGTGGATACCGGCATCAACCCGGTCGCACTACACCACCACCTCACCCTGCATGGCGTCGTGCCGGCGCCGCTCACGCTGCTTAACGGCGTGAAAAAACTCGCGCCGGCCACCACGCTGACGCTGGGGGGAGACGGCAAATTTTCCCAGCGCGTTTACTGGCGCCTGAATGCCACCCGCCCCGCGCAGCCGCTATCCGAACAGGACTGGATCGCGGCGACCCGCCATGTGCTTGCGCGCGCGGTGGAACGCCACCGCCTCGCCTCGGACGTGCCGGTCGGCGTATTGCTGTCCGGGGGGCTGGATTCCAGCCTGCTGGTCGCCTTGCTGGCCGATCACGCAGAAAACCTGCTGACTTTTTCCATCGGCTTCGAAGATGTCGGAGAAGGCGCGGAAAAGGCCGACGAATTCGAATATTCCGACCAAGTCGTCGCGCGTTTCAAGACCCGCCACCACAAATACGTCATCCCCAACGCCGAAGTGCTGAAACGCCTGCCGGAAGCGGTGGTCAACATGTCCGAACCCATGGTGGGGCAGGACGCGGTAGCGTTTTACCTGCTTGGCGAACGCGTGGCGGACGAAGTAAAAGTGGTGCTGTCCGGCCAGGGCGCGGACGAAGTTTTCGGCGGCTACTTCTGGTATCCGCTGATGGAAGCGGAGCACGGCAACGACCTCAAACGCTTCCGCAAACACTATTTCGACCGCAGCCACAGCGAATACCTGGAAACCGTCACCGACGCCTACGCCTGCGCCGATGTCACTGCGGAACTCGTCAAAGCGCATCTATCCCGCCCCGACGCCGACAGCTTCCTCGACAGCGTAATGCGCTTCGACGCCACCACCCTAATCGTGGACGACCCGGTCAAGCGCGTGGACAACATGACCATGGCGTGGGGGCTGGAAGCGCGCGTGCCATTCCTGGACCACGAACTGGTGGAACTGGCGGCGCGCATGCCGCCGGAACTGAAACTGAAGGAAGGCGGCAAATTCCCGCTCAAATCACTCGCGCGCGGACTGGTTCCGGACGCGGTGATAGACCGCCCCAAAGGCTATTTCCCGCTGCCCGCGCTCAAACATGTGCGCGGCGAATTCCTCGAATTCATGCGCGCCATCCTCGATTCGGACGCCTGCCGCACGCGCGGCCTGTTCCGCCGCGCATACGTCGAAAAACTGCTGGCCGAACCGGAAGCGCACTTCACCCCGATACGCGGCAACAAATTGTGGCATCTGGCGCTGCTGGAATTGTGGCTGCAACTCAATGTGGATCAAGTTGCATAGATTGGGTTAACGGTTTTATTGTTAACCCAACATTTCCACTACGCAGCTTATGCGATTCCCATCCACACGGCCAAGGCGCGGTTCACGCGCATCCGCATGTTTACGTCAAGCCTGCCGAATACCGCGCCGATCTTCTCGCGCCGAACGCTCATGATCTTGTCCACCTGAATTTGGCAAATTGTTTTCAGGCCGTTTTCCGATGTCGGTGCTACCGTGATTCTAAACAAGGGGGCATCGACAATCATGCTGGACATCGGCAGCACCGTCACTGTTGCATGGGTTTCGTTGAATGCATCAGACTGGATAATCAACGCTGGGCGCGGTTTGCCGAAGTCGCCTTGCATGGCGACGGTCACAATATCCCCTCGGTTCATGCGCTCCAACCTTCGAGGTCTTCCAAAGCGGCATCCATGAAATCCATCAAATCGGTATCCTTACGGTCGAAATCCGCGACCAGCATGGATTGCCTATGACATTCTTCCACAAATGTGGGGAGTTTGGTATCCGGCACCCAAAGTTGAATTGTCTTCATTCCCGCCGTGCGCATCCGTTCACGGTGTCTCTTGACCTTCTCGGGTGTTCCAGTAGAAATATGCACGATGTCACTCCAAAACAACAAATAAGGTAACATGATACTCGCCCGATATTTGCAAGGCAAATGTGAAACGGGCTATTGAGTCAAGAACGGGGGGCAAGAAATCGGAACCGGCGTTTAGACGTTGCGTAGGTTGCGGGCAGTAGCTGTGCCAAGAAAAAAACCAGACATCGAAACTTCGTATAGAATGTAGCCTCAGCACTTTACCATCGGGTGCAAATTCCCCCGCGAGAAGGCATTAAGCGTGTGCCGGCTCGAACATGTGGATATGCTCCAGCGTATCGCGCAAAGCGACGCGCGCCTTCGCCATGTCGTAATCCGTTTGCAGTCCCATCCAAAATTCCGCGCTCACCCCAAAATAAGCCGACAGGCGCAAGGCCGTATCGGGCGTGACCGCGCGGCGCTCGCGCACGATGTCGTTGATGCGCGGCGCGGGAACCTGCAAAGCGATTGCCAGCGCGTGCGCCGACAACCCGAATGGAATCAGGAACTCCTCGCGCAACACTTCGCCGGGATGGATAGGGCGCATTCCGTTAATGAAATCGGTCATGGTGCGGTTTCCTTTAGTGGTAATCGGCGATCTCGACGCGCCAAGGCGCGCCGTCCAGCCATTCGAAACACACCCGCCATTGATCGTTGATGCGGATGCGCCATTGCCCGACGCGGTCGCCGGACAGCTTCTCCAGCCGGTTATTGGGCGGAATGCGCAACTCGTCAATCCGTATCGCCCGATTGAGCATGGTAAAGTAAATATTCGGTAAACCCGTCCCCCATACCGCGAATACCCATGACGCCGATACCCATGGACCGATGTGACTGAATGAGTTACAGTCTCGTTATGGGAACTGCACGACTCAAAGCCGAA
>Ga0172380_10005303_pt1 | contig 15740 bp, 11 predicted proteins | sample Leawe162metaG_FD_119747 | JGI IMG/M metagenome (GOLD analysis project Ga0172380, IMG submission 119747) | Leachate microbial communities from a municipal landfill in Southern Ontario, Canada - Leachate well 162 metaG | ecosystem: Engineered > Solid waste > Landfill > Unclassified | place...
AGTCGACGAGGCGGACGTTGCCCGCTACCTGCGCGCCGCGTTCTCTGGCTCTGCGGCATCGTCCACTGTCTCACTCTCTCCCAGTGAGCGCAACGAACTCATCGCGGCGCTCCTCATGTATAAAGACAGGAGTGCCGGGCTCGACGACATCGTCGCGGAGATAGCCGTGTTCGATCAGCGGGATGTGGACCTGTTCCGCGCCGGCTCTCCGGTGGATGTATCGGCGCGCTTTCTCTTCACCGCAAGAAGCGATTACTATGCGCTCTTTCTCGGCCACAACCCCTCGGCCGGCGCGAAAGGGATCAATCTGTTCGCCGCCAACGTGAGGAACCCGTTCCCGGCGACGATCCTGCGCTGGTCGGCACTGCGCACCAGCGTCCCAAAAGAAAAGATAGTGAGCGACATCGAAAAGTATCTGAACTTCCACACCGGCGCGGCGCGCTAGCGGAGCCACCAGACGCTCTGTCTGCCTCCGAAGTCGGGTTGCCCAGGCGAAGAGAGCTGTGTTAACTTTTGGTTAAAAATGAGGACGGTTTGATAGCCTTCGGGGTACAGGTACTCCCCTTTCTGTACGGGCTGGCCCGGCCCCTTCTCCACTTCCGGAACGATAGGATTCGCGACGATGTACGGGTCGTGGCGAATGCCGGTTATTTGCCAAGATACCTTCCCGCCAGGAACTCCGCCGCCGATAGAGAATCGATTGTCATGCTCTTCTTCCTTTACATAGAGATTCGGCATTGAGGCGCCGATCGGTTTCAATTGGTACCGGACGTCCTTATTAAGCGCGTCGAAATATGTTGGCAGGCCAACGACCGCCTCTCCATTCCCATCCAGCGTTGCAATGCCGTCGTACATGTTCTTCGCATCAGGGGATTCGACGAAGGAGTGGTACAGCAGCTTGTTCTTCGGATCAAGTGGATGGTCGATGACAAAGGTGCCCGCGGCCTTTGAGATGGCACTAGTGACCGTCAGATTGATCGCTTCCGAAACGGGTTTCGTAAAGGTCGTTCTGTACGTTCCCGCATTGACCGTAAGAGTGACATTACACGTTGCGCTTACCGAACAGCTATTCGTCACGGTGAGTGTGTAGGTGATGGTACTCAGGGGTGAGCGAACGAAGTTTGAGTTACAAGTTACGGCTCCTATGCCCTGGTCGACGGATGCGGTGCTGCAATTCGTGGATGTCCAAGAAACTGTCGAGGCTTGCGGGGCGGTGGTCGGGTTGGGGCTCGCCGATATGGAGCATGTGGGCGTCGGCGGGCATGCGAATGCCTTGCCGGGCGCAATAGAAAAGATGCTCAGTACCATCGTAAAAACGAGAAGTAGCGCGTATCGGTTGTATCTGCTTCGTATTATTTGCATAGCGGTTCAAAGATACATTCCCCCTTGATCACCGGCTCACCAGGTCCTTTCAACACCTCGACGACGATGGGGTGAGCGAGAATGTATGGGTCATGACGGATGCCCGTGATCTGCCACGACACTCTGCCGTTCGCAACGCCGCCGCCGATCGTGAACTTATTGTCGTGCTCTTCCTCTTTGATATATAGATTCGGCATCGATCGGTCGATTGGGAAGAACTGATAGCGTACATTGCCGTTGAGTGCGTCAAAGTAGTCCGGCAGCTGTATGACGGCCTCTCCATTCCCATCGAGCGAAGCGATACCATCGTATATGTTCTTCACATCGGGCGATTCGACGAACGAGTGGTACAGCAGCTTGTTGGCGGGATCAAGCGGATGGTCGATGACGAAGGTGCCCGAACCCTTGCTGAGTGACCCGACGATCGCGAGATTAGTCGCAAACTTTACGTCGCCCGTGAGGGTGACAGCGAGAACGGCACTCGGCAGGAGCGCACTGAGAAAAACTATCGGTCCTATTTTCCGTATCATGTGTCGCATATTATTTTGCATACAGCTCGGGGAAAAGATACTCGCCCTTATCGACCAAGGCGTCCGGCCCTTTGTCCACTATGACATTGATCGGATTCTCCCGTATGAATGCATCATGGCGTATGCCGGTCACTTGCCAGGATACTTTTCCGTTGCTTGCTCCGCCCGCTATCTTGAGAACGGGGGCGCCGAATATCCAAAATCGTTTTCGTATCTCGGTCGAGAGGTAGAGACCGGGCATCGGCTGACCGATGGCGGTCCCCAAATAGCGGAAATCTTTGTTGAGCGGAAGAAAGTAACGCGGCAACGTAATGGTCGCGCTGCCGCTTCCATCAAGCGTTGCGATGCCGTCATAGATATTCTTCACATCGGGTGATTCGACGAAGGAGTGATAGAGGAGTTTGTTCTTCGGATCGAGCGGATGGTCTATGACGAATGTACCGGAACCTTTGGATATCGTACCAAAGACCGCCGCTCCACCGGTCACCGTTGACGACTTCGTGATAGTGACCGTCGAATGTACGCCATATGGGGTGTACGAGATGACGATAAGACCCTGCGAGCCTGCGCCCCCGGAAGTACTGGCACTACTGATACCATCTCCACCACCTCCACCGCCGCCAGCTCCATAAGCGCCCCCAGCGCCACCCACGCCGGAAAGACTATTGTTTCCATCAATATACCCTGCACCACCTCCGCCGCCGGAGCCATGAGTTGCGTCCCATTCCGTGCCAGCGCTACCCGCAACGGCATTTGTTCCGTTTGTACCGACCGCCCCTCCGGCTCCGCCGGAACCGGCGTCTCCCGATCCGCCCGCTCCGGTGCCTGGCGCGTTCGTGCCTGCGCCATTCTTGCCTGCCGCACCTCCACCCGCGCCAGCCCTATATACGTCAGCATCAGCGCCCCCGTTACCGCCGCTATACTTCGTACTTCCAACACCGCTTGCGGAAGCACCCCCTGCCCCTCCCGCTGTAGTTCCGCTCGATACTCCGCCTTTCGCACCTGCGACGACCGCTGTGCCCGCAATAGACGCGCAGTTGGATGTTGAGTTGCAAAAATAAGTATCGCCTCCGCTCGTGCTGCTGCCGCCCCCGGCACCGACGGCATAGCCGACCGTACCCGAGAGGGTTACGTTGTCGACTTTTGAATACGCTCCACCACCACCACCACCACCGCCGTTACCCACGCCGCCCGCGCCACCACCGATAACTTCAATGGAGTTAGACGAGTTGTTCCAATCGGTCGGAATTGCATATGAGGTGCCTGAGGTAAGAAAGACTCGCACCAATTCCGCATGCGCGACAATCGGAGTAAGCATCCCAATGGCGAAGAGCACACATAGCGATCCGGCGGCAAAGCCGTAAAAGCCGCTCTGCGCGTGCGAAGAGTCCATGTTCCCAATATTATCACGCAACTTATCACGGGCCCCCGCGAGACGGCTCTGCGAAATGTGTTGACCATTCGTACCAACCCCTCTACACTCCGCATTGATGGGTATGACATCGCGCGTGAGCAAGAATAGATCGCTTGCCGTGCGCAATGCATGGCGGCACTCTTCTCTCTATCGCGAGCTCTGGCGTGCACATGGGATCCGCTCGGCTGAAGACGCGAAGCGCTCATTCTCTTCATTGCCGCCCGTGACCTGGGGTGACTTGTGTAAGGGATCTCTCGGCACGAGACTTACGAAGAACGAAGGCATTTTGATAAAGAAAGCGGAGAGAGGCCGCAAGACAGGACTGACGGCGATGAGCGGAGACGCGATCCGCGCTGAGCCGCGATTGCTTTCCGGTGTACGCCCTCTTGTAGCATTCGAAAATATAGGGGAATTGCAGCAGTGGAGCATGTGGGTGTACGAACATCTCCGATTGCCTCTCGTCCGCAGCGGCAATGACGAACTCACGGTGCGCCTCGCACAGTGGTACCGCGCAGATTCCCTCGTGTGCGATGCGCGCATGTGTGCGCGCCTTTTTCCCCTGTTGTCACGGGACGGCATTCGCATTAAAGAGATCATAGTGATCGACAGCGACTTTACTCCTCTGAGAAAACTGGCCCTCGGCGGTCTTAGGGTCACGCTCGCACTTGCACTGCCCGAATGCGGCATCATCGGCATATCAACAATGGTCGCGACCCCACCCGGCTTCCCCGAATTTCGCACCGCCGACAACGTCTATATCGAGCATGCGCGCGCGGCATTGTACATCACAAAATCTTCGCCCCTTCCGATACCTGTCGTTCGGTATAAAGCGCCACTCGTCACGAGCGCACTCGAACGTTCTATGGACGACGGTGTCCTCTCTTTTCACTTGCGCGGGTGCGCCATATCAATGCGCCCGCCGCGTACGAAAAGAAAGTTACGGCCAACGGTTACTAGGGACATTCCTGGCATTGGGCGTTATAAGCCCGGCGACCCGTCGATACGGAAACTCCGAGTCGTATACTCATCGGGCACGACTGGTGCGCCGAAACTGTCCATCAAACGGCTGGAGAATATCCCTGTCTCGAAACGTCCAGCGCTTTCGACTTTTAGGGACCTTGTGTATCTCCTCGGCAGCGACCGACTCGCGGTGAACCATTTCACGCAAATGGTTTTGAAGAGAGATATGGTCGTCGCACGTTTTTTAGCCATTTCCGCGCATGATGTATCGAGCGATAGCAGCGCAGAGACCCTCCGAGCCTTTTTCCCGACGGAAATCGTGACGACGCCGGTCCTTTTCAGGAGCCTTGTCGCGCACCTGAAGAGTCGGCGCGCTCTTGAAGCACTCTCGTCGCTGAAGAAAATAATTCTTACCCAAAGCATCGTCGAGAGATCTACCTATGAACTCGCAAAGAAAACCTGCCCGCACGCATCCCTGCTCACGCGGTACGGCTCGACAGAAACCGGACGATTGGGGGTATCTTGCGCTGCGCTCTCACGAGCGAAATTCCCCCGGTACCTCGGCATTGCGACACCGCTGCATCCATTCGCCCCAGTTCGGATCCGAAGGCCCGATGATCGCGGTGTCGGCGAACTGCTCGTCCGGCGCTTTGGCAGATGGGTGAGCACGGGCGACGCCGCCCTCTTGGAAAATAAGAAATGCTCGTGCGGAGAAAACGTAACGCTTATGCTCTACGGACGGCTCGAGAATGATCGAGTGGGCTGCATGGGGGCGATGTTCCTCGCATCGGAGGTCGAGCGCGTCTGCTCATCGCTCTCGCGGTATATCAAAGATTATCGCGTCGCCGTGGGCGAGCGTGGCATGAAGGATCCGTTGGGCGCAGTACATCTTTCCGTCATACCGACTCCCCTCATGAGAACAACGCGGAAAACAAAGGACTTTGTCGCTAAAAAATTCGCGCAGGAACTTCGTGTGACAAAAAGCCGGACACTCGCTGAACTTATTCGCGACGGCATCTTTCAGCCGGTCAAAGTAGAGCTCGTGGACGAGTTCCCGTTCACGGTGAAGCCATTGCGGCTCCGTCGCGTCCCCAACCGCTGACCTTATTCCAAGAACTGGTCGCAAAAAGCAAAAAGCGTCGGGTCACTTTTTTCTGCTTTACTTCTCGGTTTTTTCTTTATGCCCGCTCGGCGCGAACGACGTATCCGAGCCAACCGGATCACAGTCTGTATGACCGAAGACAGTCCTGATGGGCGCTCTTTCATATGCCTGCCGCAATACCCTTTTTTCGACGTGCCTCGCTGCGTAGTCGCGCCCCTTGCATGACCGTACCCAACACATCTTCTCCAATGACGGGGAGCACGTCGCGAAGGGGTCGGTAGCGTACCTTTTCTTTCGGTAGGCGCCTGTCGCCCAAAATATCGAGCGGCTCCGGCAGCCGCCAGACACTTCTATTGAATGGCAGATAATAGACACTCGGATGGCTTCTCATGAGAAGTCCGTAGAGGAACGAATAGGTACTGAAAGCGTCTTTGTGGTGCCTGTCCCACGTGTGACCAACGTATCCGAGAATGTCGAACGCGCACGAGCCGAGCATCAGGTCGAACATACTGGAACGTTCTTTTTGAAGATGCCGCTGATCGAGATCGGGCCTGCGCGCCATGTCGGCGATGGTCGCGATATCGGCCCAATACATTTGATCGCGCATCGTGTAGAACGCCGTCGCGTTCTGGTGCCAATACGGAATACCGAGCTCGATGAGTTCTTCAAAATTCGCACGTCCGAGGCCTCCGAAATCAGCGTCGGGTCCGGTTATTTTAAGGAAATAAAAATCGTCGATAAGCGCCACGTGCATGCTTTCAAGTCCCGTTTTCTTGTTCCTCAGCACGTACACATTGAACAGGTGGGGAGTCGCAGCGCCGTCGAAATGTCGTATCGAGTAACGCAACGGTCCGTATGTTTCGAGAACGTCAGATTGAACGAACGGCATCCGCTCCCTGACTTGCATCACAAGGAGGCGCTCGGCTTCCGGCGTGAGCGTACCTGTCTCATAGGTGAGAGGTTCTTCGCGGGCGGCACGATCTCCCTTCGCCCTTTCAATGCCAGAAAGAAGACGTCCGTATTCCCCGACCTCTTTAATGAGAGCCGCGCCATTCTTCTCCATGGCATCAAGCGTGCGCTCGATGTAGTCGATGTCCGACACGTTACCGAACATGTCCTGGAATTGGAATGTATCTCCGTCAGGGTCTGCTGCTCGCAATATGTCGTGAAGCGTTCGATAGCGTGCGACACATCGGACATAGTGTCGTGCGGCGTCTTGCCATCGCTCCAAGAGCGCGCGAGCACGCGATACCGTCGGATCAGCGAGAAAAGCGCGGCGCGCTCGTTCGCTTTCTATGAACGACCGGACGAAAGACAAGGGAACCGCATATTTTCCGAGCGGATACCGCCACAAAAAAACGCGGCGCAGGAAGGATCCCGCTGCAAACGCCCGTTCCAATTCTCGGAGCGCTCGTGAGACTTCTGTCACGTTTCGTTTGGCGCGCTCAACATCCATTCCTTCAGCCGCAAAAAGCGGGTCGGCCTCGACGGCCTTCCTGAAGGCTTCTATACCGCTTCCGGATGCGGCGCCACGGGCAATATCCATGCGCACAGTGTAACGCGTGTGCCGTGGGGAGTACAAAGGCCGCGGTTTGGGTTATATCGCCGCCGGTACGGTCGTGCGCACGGGATACCGGTACGGACCGAAGAAGAGGAACGTCACACATATCGCAAACAGCATCGCTTCATACAGAATGAACGCCGGCGTATAGCTGTGGAAGCGGTCAAAGGACATCCCGCTGATGAAAGTGCCAAGTCCCGAAAAAGCCGAGAACACGCCATGCAGAACGCCGAGCAGAACGCCGAACGACTTAAGCCCGAAATACCGCCCGACCATGAACGCCATGAGGTCTATCTCCGCGCCGATACCAAAGCCGCAAAACGCCGACGCGATGAGTGGCACAATGCCTCCCGCGCCCGATGCGAACAAGGCGATGCCGACCATCGGCACGAGGAAAGCGCCCGCGGCGACGTACGGCGCGAAAAATCTGTCCGTCAGGTACCCGACGACCAATCTGCCGAGGATGGAGCCGATGCCGGATACCCCGAGTATCGCCGCGGCCTCCGGAAGCGAAAGTCCGCGATCCTGCATAAAAGCGACCACGTGCTGGAGAACGCCGTTGAGCGCCGTAACGCCCAGGAAAAATATTATGGCAAGCGCCCAGAAGTGCCACGTCCCTTGCATGGCTTCCTTCAGCGTCATGCCCGGCAAGGGCGCGGCTACCTTGCCCACACTCGCCTCCTCCATTTCTTCAGGCTTAGGATCGCGAGTAAACAGAAAAACGGGCAGCCAGGCAACGGCAAGACAGATGGCACCGAGCACGACGAACGTCAACCTCCATCCCACCGCGTCGATGGTGTAGCCGATGATGGGCGGAAGAAATACGGTACCGATGCCGGTGCCCGCCATGGCGATACCGATCGCAAGCCCGCGTTTTCTGTCGAACCATTTCGTAACGACCGCAGAGTGCGCGATGGGCGACTGCCCCTTATCGAACATCGAACGGATGATGGTGAGCGGATACAAGACCCACGGGGACGCGGTCAGGAAAAACTGCAGGGCGGAGCCGAGGGAGAAAAAAACGGTGCCGGTCAAAAGCACGCGGCGGCTCCCGAAGCGGTCCAGCAAATAGCCGATAAACGGTAGGAGCGCGCCCCCGATCAAGGCCGCAATGAACAATGCAGAGCCGTAGGTGCCCCGGCCGATGTGGAGATCCTGTGTGATGGGCTTAAGAAATACGCTGTTGGTGAAAACCGCTACGGAGCCGGGACTGCAGGCGAGTGAAAATGCGGACGCCGCAACGATCCACCACCGACTCTTAAGGCCGAGCATTGCAACAGTATATATAATGCTTGGGACATTCCGATGGTCGGGCAACACATATGAACGGGGATAACGTAACGCAATGACGTGACCCGCTTTGATCGCCTCCTTATATATGTGCGACTACCGTTCGACGGGCTCGCAGCCATTCGACGCCGCACAGAAGTGCGGTCACGGACAGAACGATCATTCCCGCTGTGAACACGCTCGTGTAGTACGCTATGATCGGCCCGACGACCATCGTTACGAGGATGCTAACCGTAAAAGACCGTGAGGCTTCCCCACCGCGCGTGAAGAGCGCAAGTATCGTCGGAAAGAAAAGCGCACCGCGGAAAGTGCCGATGAGAAGCAGCATCTGCGCGAGCGTAACGCCAGCCAAAGCGATGAACACGCTTATCAAGAGGATGACGACCATCACGATACGGGATGCGCGTATCATCGTTCGCTCATCAGACGCCGGTTTCCACCAACGCAACGCGTCGACGGCCCATGCGCTCGAGACCGCGTTGAGGGCGGACGCGCCGGTCGCAAGCAGCGCCGCGGCGATCATGAACGCGAATACCTTTGCACCAGCGGGAAGAATACTTTCGACGACCGCAAATCCGGCAAGCTGCGGATCTGCGACCGAGATATGCAAATACGATGCTGCAAGACCGAGAGCGCCGACACTTGCGATAAGGATAAAGAAAACGGCGGCCGCTATCCACGGTGCAAAGCGCGCGGCTGCTGATCTGAGCGAGAGTGAACGTTGCCACATCTGCTGATCGATCACAATTCCCGAAAGAAGGGAGATCGTGACCGGTATGCCGAAGTCGCGCAACAGCGGCCAGCTCAGAAATGCAGGCCCTGTGCCGGAGAACCCGCGGCTACCAGCCCACAGACCGTGCACGCCGTCCGCGTGTCCGAATACGACGACCGCAATTCCGAGGACGGCACCTATCATGAGTGCTTTAACCATGTCCGCCGAAAAGACAGATTGCACCCCCCGGGGCATCGCGACCACAAGCGTCAGGAACGCAATGAGTGCCATAAGAGAACTTTTGTCCGCGCCTGTCGCGTACGCGAGGAGCGCGAGAGCGCCGGTGAGCTGCGCCCACACCGCGTATGTCATCATGCCAGAAATGCCTATCGTATAGACGCCAAGCATTCCCGCACCAAAGCGGAAGCGAATGAACTCCGTGAACGTGCTCCACTGCCCGGTGAATTCCGTCCGCAAACGGAAAAAGAACAACGCAAAGACGACTATGGCGGCCGTATTCGCGCCAACGAACCACGCTAAGGGACCGATGCCGCCTAAATATGCCTGCTGCGGCCCTACGATGAGCGCAAAAACCCAGATCCAGCACACTGCGAGCGAGACCGAAGCAGCAAATAGGCCGATCGTACGGTCAGCGATGAAAAACGAAGAGAATGAAGTCCGTCGAATGCCGAACCACACCAAAAGAACCCCGACTGCAAACACGACCGGAGTTCCCAAATACAGAGCAGCTTCTTGCATGCGGGCATTCTACCATCGAGCATTACGCGAGCGCGAACGTGCGCGCGCCGTTCTTACCAAGAAGTCCCGTGAACCCCGTCCTATAGCGAATGATCGGTGTCACAAGGTGCGCTATCTTTGTAAGAATAAGACCGTCCTCTTCCTGCAGAATGCAGTTCGGGAGAACGGAAAATGTCGGATACATATCAGGTGTCGTCTCCGCAAAGGCACCAATTTCTGGCAGCGCCAGTACGAGCCGCACACGTTTCGCAAACTTGGCTGCGGAAGTAAGAGCGGCGGCTGAAAGGTCGTCGTCCACGACCGAAATACACTCAAGCGGCGTCGTGCGCTCCTGTAGATACGGCAAGAACGCGCTCAGCGACCGAGAGTCAGTGATAAGCGAATCAATATCACATACGCGCGCCGCAAGAATGGCGACGGAGGGACTTTGTTCTCCGATGAGCGGGACCATGTTGTGCTCGTAGCACCACATCGCCTTCTCTATGCCCTCTCTTGGATCGGAGAAATTAGACATCGGCCGTGATGATGCAATGCCAAACGGTTCCGCTCCGATATCCGAAAAGTCCCATATAGAAATGAATGAGCTTATCGGCGTGTGAACGATCTTTGCCATTCCCCGTCCCTCTTTATACAGTCGTCTATCAAGCGGCGTTGCTGCCATATCGGCGCGCGACACGACCGGCAATGCATCGAACGTGGACGAATTTCCCCACGCGGTCCGATACAAATCCGCGCGAGGATGAGTGCGGATAGCTTCGATCAGATTCTCAAGTTCTTTTTCCATATCCTACGAGCTCTTCATCGAAAGCTTGAGGTCCTTCGCCATCGCGGGAAATGCCTCCACGAATCGTATCGAGAGCGGAAGGAACAACCCCTCCTCGACGAGTGCACCGAGCGTGCGTGTCGGCGTCATCATAAGTTCGCGGTTGAATGTTTCCGCTATGTGGCTGCCCACATTCCCTCTTTCCCCGTCTCTTGGGACCACGATGAGCTCCAGACATCCTTTGAGCTTGTCCTCACTCGTCGCAAGCGAGGCCTCTACGCGATAGTCCTTTATGTATTCCGCGCACAAACGCACAACCCGCTCGACCTCATCCCGGCGAATGATGGCGCCTGCCACTTTCAAATAATCGTATCCGCTTCGCCCCAGAACTTCGAACGTGTCTGGAGCGCCGCACGCGCAGGAACCCGCAACGACGCGTCCCACATCGCCGATGCGATATCGATCGAGTGGGAGCGCACCTTCGGCACGCTTTGACACAAGCAGCTCACCGACACCGCTTTCATCACGATCGAGGATCTCGATCGTCACGCCCTTCGCGGGGTGGTACCGATTCATGGGCAAATGTCCACACGGTGCGCTCGAGATCCGCCCGGCTTCTGCAGAAACGTAGTTCTGCGTGATGCGCGCACTGGGAAACGCGCCCGCGAGCGAGCGCTCAAGCTCGGCGCCCACCCGCTCACCTGAAATTCGCAACACTGTGACGGAGCCGCGAACACTTTCATTTATGAACTCGGCGACCCGCATTACGAACGACGAGTAACCATAGATTGCATCGGGTGCGAATTCCTCAAGCACGCTTGAGAGCCGAGGAATAAGGTCGCTGCCGTCCAGCGCGAGGCATATGTGTTCCGCCCCGTCGTTGTTGGACACAATGAGCGAGTTCGCGAGCATCGAGCTGCGTGAACCGTAACAGTGAAGTATGCGGCGACCTGCCACCTCACGAGCGGGATACTTGAATGCAGTAATGAGTGGGGCTTGCTTCGTCGTCCCGGATGTCGTACGGATGCTCCATTGTCTCGGATCGCGAGGCGTGCTGGCGAAAAAAGCGCGCAGTGATTCACGCGCGAGGCGCACTACGTCCTCTCGCGTCTGCACAGGTCGGGATTTCATGAGTCGTATAAGACGCCTCTAGTTGAGGAACCCGCCGCAGGAAATGTAGAGCGTCTGGCCTTCGAGTGCTCCGGGCTGCTGAATGTTCTGTTGTGCTGATCGCTCAACACACGCCTCTCCGATAGAGCTCGCTCGCGGCATGATGCGGAACGATAGATCGTTTTGAAAATATGCGGCGAATAGAAGCGCAATGCCAACGAGAAACGCCACCGTGAGCCATTTAGTGCTTACAGCCATCGATCAATTGTAATACATGGGCACACGTCTACAAGGAGAAGCCCGCCTCGACTCAGGAGCATGTTTGACCTGTATGGTGTGCAAGCTACACTCTCTATTCATGCCCCTATCAACACATCCGCGTCCGTCCGCTACACGCCGCCGTCTCGGTAGCGCTGTCACGATACTAGTGCTGATCATCGTTTTCCTTTCTTTTTATTTTCTTGCAGTAAATGCGAATGCATCCCATTTCTTCTCAGATTCGCTCCGTGCGGAGCATATCTCGCGCACAGTGGTTGCGGACGGCGTTTCGTATTTCGTCGAGAACGGTGCGGTCTCGCGGGAGGGCGCAGCCGTCACGGAAAAGGAGGGTATTCGTCCGCTTGCGCTCGCCTACGCGGCGACCGCCCTTGAGCGGTCGCCGCAGTTCGACATCGCGGGCACTGATCCAGAACTCCTCGAAAAGCAGGTCGATGAGCTCGCCCGCGTGCAAGGAAGGCAAGCCGATTCGCTTCGCATCCCCAGCAACATCGAATTCGTACGGACATCACTCTATCCGATCAAGTTCCTCCGCTCTCTCGTTGCGCTTGAACGTAGTCGGCGTGCGTTCGTCAAGTCGGGCGCTGATGTGGATCTCGAAACATACCTCTTCGCACTCGATGCGACTGCTGCGGCGCAACGCAGCGACGGCAAGCTTTTCACAAACGCCTACACATTCCTCGGATTCAAGCACACGAATGTTCCCGTATTTGGCGGTACCATGATGTCCGACAAGGTGCTGTCGACCCTCGCGAGCATGGACAATGCTGCTGTCGCGAACGCTAAAGAAGCGAAGAAGCAGAGAGCTTGTTTTACCGGCAATGCCCGCGCATGCAACGCCGCAGACCTCGCGATTCAAATACCGCCGACGGTGTCTGATACGCACAGCTCGTACGCTCAACAGGTCGCACAGAAAGTCGTCGGCGTCCTGAACGACGCATCTTCAAGCCGTAAGGATACCTATACCGTGGCCCTCGCATCGAGCACATGCGTCGCTTCCGTCGAGGGTCCTTACGTATTCCGAATACCGGATCCGACAAGATCGTCGCGTTATCCGACCCCTTCAGCGACGTTCCTGGGCGACATTTTTTTCTCGACTTCCACCATCGCCACACAGCGTATGACGAACGGGACAGTGACCGCTTCAGTCTCGGTTCTGAATCCAATGACCTTTTACCACTGTTCTGACAAGGGACGCGATGTTGGACGCGCAGAGGCCGTTGTACTCACCTATCTTTTTGCGAAAGCACATCCAAGCATCGGCTTCGAGTCGAGGCCGCCACTCCTCGCCTCGCCGACGATCCATGAGGACGACGCGATCTCCTACCTCCGCGATGCGCTTCAGGAACTTCCTGGGTACACGCAAGACGAGCGCAACGAACTCATTTCACTTGCACGCATGTTTCGTAATAACAGTGCCAGGCTCGACCTCATCGTCAATGAGATCTGGAGTCTCAATGAGATCAACTTGGAACTGATCAAGCAAGGGTTCCCATTCGATGACAGCTTGAATTTCCTTGTGGGCACACACAGCGGATTTATGAGCCTCTTCCAGGTATACAACCCGTCAGTCGTGCCAAGTACGCCGGAAATTTACGACCGTGCACCGAGGGCGAGCGATCTCGTGAACAAGATGCAGCGATACTCCAATACGATGCCAGAATATGAAAATGCCATCGCTCAATATCTTCGCGAGTTCCGCGCATTCGAACAACGAGCACCGAGAAAATAGCGGTGCATTAATTAGGCTCTATAGAGCCTAATCAAACGCCTCAACGGCCGTTGAGGCGTTTGAGTTTGATTTCCCGCGTCGCTTTTTTCCCTTACTCCCCTTTCTCCCTTTCTTCCCTTTGTAATTTCTCTTGCTCCCTGCGCAGCCACTCGTCATTGGTGCGCTCACTTTGCGCCGTGCGATTGAGATTGTCCGCCATGGAGAGGCGATGCTCGTCCGACATCTTGCCGAGGAGAGATTGCTGAAGTTTGTGGAAGAGTAGGTTGAGTTCTTTGCACCGGAGCTTGAGCTGGACGACCGGAGGCAAATGGGTATCAAGGGGATAAAAGGGAAGCTTCTCCACCTGTTCGATTTCCCGGTCCCCTCTCTCCCTTTCTATCCCCTTATAGATCCCTTTCAGTATGTCATTGCAATCCTCTTCGAGCTCCGCGTTCGCACCCATCGAAAACCCGAGAAAATCGTAGTACTCACGAGTGGAATTCCGCTTCCACCCTTCGACGATATTCTGCTTCACGGAACGTGCCGACCTATCCATCTGGTCGGCAAGAGCGACAAGGGTTTTTAGATTCCCCTCTACTCCCTTTTCACCCGTTAACCCCCTTTCTCCCTTTGGATCGTGATAGTTGGGGAAATGAGATGTAATGGAGACACAGGCGGTTTGCAGCTGCTCGGCTTTTTTGAAGACGAGGAGTTCTCGGTAGCCGTACGGGTTGTCAGTTTGCCGAAGGGTCATAATGGGACTAAGGGGTGGAAGGCGCTGCGGTTGCTTGCACTATTTCCCCATCTTGTAGAGCTGCTGGACTTCTGTGACTGAGAGGGCGCGGTTGTAGATGCGGACATCGTCTACAGTTCCAGACGTATATTTGGCGCTATAGCCGAACATAAAGCTCGATATAGTAAACTTATATGCAGCGGCGCTAATTGAAGAAGAGGAGCCTGTAATCTCTGCTGCACCATCGACATACAGGTCGCCGGTTTCATTTGAGTGGTTGACATATGTCACGTGATGCCATCTTCCGTCCGCGACATTTGTTGTCGACTCGATATTGTTTAGCCATGCATTGTTGTAATGCAGATAGCCCACCTTGCCACTGCGTAAAATGAAGTTCGCATAGATATCTCCACTACTTCGCCCGAGCAATGTTTTACCGAAAGAACCATTCTGTTCTGTGTCTGTACCCTTGTACCAAAGCGATAGCGAAAATGTATCAGTATCAGCAAAATGAAGCGGGCCTGTACCATTGGCCGCCGCGTCGTCTAAAGTGTCTATATATGTACTTCCGTTGAATTTCAGGGCTTGGCCGATCTTGCCGATGGTGGGCGAGGTGGTGGTGCCGAGGCTTACAGGCGTGCCGTTGTTGCCTTGGCCGGAGCTGTCGACGATGGTTCCCGTCTTCCAATTGATGTTCGGGCCGTCGAAGGTCCAGTGCCCTACCAAGCCGGAGTTGAGCCCGATGCCCGGTGTGGCATTCGAGTGAGCGACGTTGGTACTGCCCGTGTTGTAGAGTTGAGCAATTTCTGTTGTCGACAGCGCTCGGTTGTAGACGCGGACGTCGTCAATAGAGCCAGGGAAATATGAACTTAGATTTGTCCACGTGCCAATATAAGCTAGGTTGGCAACAAAATTCGGCGTTCCAGTTTGGCCGCCAGCCTGTGCAACTTCAACACCGTTTATATATAAATGGGATGTGGTTTCTATCGGACCGGGAGTTTTTGTCACCGCCAGGTAAGTCCAGGTATTAAGAGGAACTAGGCTTCCTGCGCTATACCTTGCATGTCCTCCATTAAATTGAATATTAAAATCTCCATCGCTGTTAGAATTAATGCCTAGGCCGAAAGATTCCATGGACACCGCTGAACCGGCCACAAAGACTGACCTAAAACCACTTCCGCTTGTTCTTTTGACCCAAGCGGAAATAGTCCCTGAAAAATCACCGCTTAACCCAAGATTCGTGCCGCTCGCCACATAACTCGTAGTCCCATTGAACTTCAGTGCTTGGCCGATTTTGCCGGCGACGACTGATGTTGTGGTACCCAGCGATACTGGCGAGCCGTTGTTGCCTTGGCCGGACATGTCGGAAACGGTGCCTGTCTTCCAGTTGATAGTGCTGCCATCAAGCGGCCAGTAGCCGACGAGGCCGGAGGAAATCGATGTGGTATTGGCATGAC
>Ga0172380_10005304_pt1 | contig 15740 bp, 31 predicted proteins | sample Leawe162metaG_FD_119747 | JGI IMG/M metagenome (GOLD analysis project Ga0172380, IMG submission 119747) | Leachate microbial communities from a municipal landfill in Southern Ontario, Canada - Leachate well 162 metaG | ecosystem: Engineered > Solid waste > Landfill > Unclassified | place...
AGCGTAACGGTGATCCCCGAGGGCACGACTTTCGACGTAGATGGTGATCTCTACCTCAACAGCGTAACGGTGATCCCCGAGGGCACAACTTTCAAGGCGCACAATCTCTACCTCAACAGCGTAACGGTGATCCCCGAGGGCACGGCATTCGACGTGGACGGCACTCTCCACCTCAACAGCGTAACGGTGATCCCCGAGGGCACGACTTTCGACGTAGATGGTGATCTCTACCTCAACAGCGTAACGGCGATCCCCGAGTGGATGACTTTCAAGGCGCGCACTCTCCACCTCAACAGCGTAACGGTTATCCCCGAGGGCGTTACAGCTAGAGCCAAAAGGGTATTTTTTAAAAATGATAATCAATCGACTGATTTTTGGAAATTGAACTAAGGGGAGGACTATCATGCGCACAGTAGCCGACAGACAGATTGTAGATGAAGAGGTGTTCGACTGCCTTTATGCCCCTGGAGCGTTGGAATATCCCACCGCTCAGGATGCGGCGAAGCAACAGCATGATTTGGCAATGGAGATACAGAGCAGGCCGATCCTATTGACCATTGTCCGGCGAAGTCCGAAAGCGCCTTATGACCCGAACCGCTCGCACCAGTATAATTCCTGGTCTTTGGCCGAGGATGAGATTGTACGGCGCGAGTATTTTTCTGGCGGGCCGAAAGCGTGTATTTCTGCACTGGTACAGGCCGGATACATGGAGCGTACATACGAGACCGTTAAATCGCATGCTGGTGCCATAGGGGTTCACCGTAACCCCAGCTGGGTGCGAACGCCCCACGGCAAGAAAAAATCAACCGTCTATACGGAGATACTCTAATGGCGTACTTCATCCTGTTTGCGGTTCTGACGGTAATGGCGGCGCTCACCGGCGCGGCGGCGGTGCACGGGTTTATGGAGTGGCGGAACGAGCGGCGTCGGCAGGAGGCGCGCAAGCGCCGCTATGGCGGGACCATCCCAAATGAGTTTTTGACCGAGCATAGCAGGCGCAGGATTTGAAGGCTTATGTTTACTTCGAGTTGGGGCGTCTCGCGTATCACAAGATGCGTAAGGATAGGAGAACATTGAAAAATGTCCGGTGACCTGACAAATCCGGCCCCCAACTCGAACAGTTTTTTGAAAGCCAGACTCCGGCGGCGTGGCAGAACGCCGGGTAAGGACGCGGAGTGAGGGGTAAGGCGGGGGTCCGGGACTTGAATGAGTGCCACATGGGAGCCTGAGTCCCGACCCCGGTGAAATTATCCCGGAGATTGCAATGCCAGAAACAGAAACAATCCGCGAAGAAATTACTACGCTCCCGACCTGGCCCGCTGTCTTGCGACACCACTACGCATCCGGCGGCATGAGCGTGATTGGCTATTGCTGTGAATTAACGCACGCCGTCACCGGCACGGAGTTCCGCAGCCGGGAGTACCCGACTTATGATGAGGCGATAGAGGCCATGCGCGCCGCGCTCGATATGCACCGAAAGGGGTAATAATGGAATCAAAAATAGCCGCGGCGCTTGTGGCTGTCCAGGCACAGGCCGGTAAGGTGGGGATGTCCGGCAAGAACGAGCACCACCGTTACGATTACGCAAAGCTTGAAGATTACATCGACGCGCTGGAAAGGGTGTTAATCAACAACAAACTGGCGGTTGTAACCAGCGTCACGGCTGCAACGCAGCTCGAACCGCGTATGACCAAACGGGAAGGCACCGAATATGTCGTGGATGTTGAGTTGATGCTGACGGTTATACATGAAAGCGGGGAGTCGTACCAGATATCGGCGCACGGCCAGGGACAGGACTCTGCGGACAAGGCGATCTATAAGGCCATAACAGGCGCACGTAAATACGGGCTGGCTATGCTGTTCAATCTTGCGACAACCGATTATCCCGAAAACGATAGCAATGTAAATCGCGGAAAAGACAACAAGCCCGTAGCAAAAACCCAACCCTCGACAGCGCAAAAATCATCTACGACTCCGCAATCAGCTGCATCCGACGATCGCACCGAATATTGGCTCAAGATCGTGGAGTTTTGCCACGGCGACGAGGATGCGGCCCGCGACTGGCTGGAAAAAGAGTCCATTTATATCCCCAAAGACGGTTCCGCGGAACGTCCCGGCAAACGGAATATCCGTGAGATTAAATCAGAGAGACAGTGGGATTACATCAAGCGGCAGATCGACCGGGCTTATGGGATTTTCCCGAAGCTTGCGGCCCCGCAGTCTGCCGCCGCTGGAGCCATGGACGGAGAGCGTGATTTACCCTTCTGAGGTGCGCGATGTTGACAATTGAGCAAGCGTGGGATGACTGTCATTACCCGGATGGAGTGCGGAAGTTGAAAACCGGAGACCTCACGCCTATTCGTCCGGAATATTACCATGATTGCCCGCAGTGCGGCCATCCAATGCGACACAGTAACAGCTGGCCGTACTGGCGGTGTCGGGTTTGTGACTAAAGAAGGTACTAATATAATCAACCCTGGAGGCATAATGGATGCACAGGCTTCGCTATTTAATGACATTGCCGAGCGCAAACTATTGGAGCGGCATCCAGGGGATGCACGCACCATACGGGAGCGGTTCGAGCGGTTCCACCAGCTCAACCCCGATATATACCGGTTATTTTCCCGAATCGCCCTGAATTATGCGCGCAAGGGAACTAAGCGGATATCAGCAAAGGGGATTTTCGAGCGCATCAGGTACGAGATGGACCCGGTGAACGGGTCTAATTTTTACCAGCTAAACAACGATTTTACGCCGTACTATTCGCGCCTGTTCATCGCAAATCACCCGGATTATAAGCGCCTGTTTCAGACTCGCATGATAAAGACAGGGTAGTCATGGGGGCGGCTGTACTGTGATATCGCCCCTCCAGCAGCACCAGCAAGGAGGTGTTACATGTGACCGCCTGAAAACAGGCATGCAGAACAAATCCGGAACCTTACGACTGAGCCCGGCGGGGAGTGGACGCCCCGCCGGGCGGATTAAAAAACCTATCGGGTGGAAAAGCTACGCGAGTCCGGGATTGATCCCTTTGTCATGGCCGGGGCTGTCCTGGTTTTGATATTTGCTTGCTGGTGCGACAGGAGATGAGAAAACGCAAGGATGTTGACAAATCGTCATAATATTATTATTATAAATAAAGGAGGTGTACAATGCGGGATTGCATCTGTAAACGCTGTGGGTACAAGTGGAAAAGCCGTACTAAAGAGCCAATTGCGTGTCCAGCTTGTAAGTCATACCGGTGGAAAACTTTGAAGAAGTAGATTGAGAGCAGTTATAAACCGGGTGGGGAGATACTTATAATGGCTTATCGTTCCTTCTCTACCGACACATGGCATGATCCGTGGTTCGAGCAACTATCGATACCAGCCAAGCTGTTATTCATCTATCTATGGACAAATCAATCAACAAACCCAGCCGGATTGTACGAAGCAAGTATCAGCCGAATTAAATTTGAATCGGGTGTCGATCTGAAAAAATATACGGACGAACTCAAGGCTAAAATAACTTGGATTGAGGAAAAAAGCCTGGTGTGGGTACATAATTTTTTTAGATATCAGTGTGCAAATCCCAAGTTTGCACATTCGGCAGCCACATTGGTTTCAAAACTTCCTGAATATATAGCCAAAGCATGGTTCACGCACAACTTAACGACACTAAAGAAATACGGTATTAATTCTCAAATATACGGTATAGATACGGTATCCATATCCTATCATACAGATACAGATACAGATACAGATACAGATACAGGTACAGGTACAAAGAACATTATCTCGGAGGTGAATGAATCCTCACCTCACGAGACGCCTGTTTTTGAGCTCCCACGTGCTGGTAAATTTTCAACGTTTCAGGTAGAAAAAAAAACAGTAGACGAATGGGCTTTGCTTTACCCTGGAGTTGATATCATAACCGAACTGCGAAAAATGAAAGCTTGGCTGTTAGCAAATCCGAAAAAGAAAAAAGTAAACGTCCCTGCTTTCGTTGTGAACTGGCTCAATCGCGCGCAAGACAACATCAAGCCCTATTTGGGAGATCACAATGGATGCAAAAAGCAACGTGGCGCTGCTCAGTTTGGTCCAGGCTCCGGAGAATATATCCCAGGAGCAGGGCGAAAGGAATACGGATTTGATGATTGAAGATTTGCCGAAGTGCGTCTGTACAATGGAGCAAAGGCGCTATCGGTTTGGACCTTGTTCTAAGTGTCAGCCAATTGAACACAAAACACGGCAGGAAAACGCCGAGCGTTTGCGGTATGAGGCGCGGGTACGGGATGAAATCGAGGCAATTTATACGCAGATTGAACGGCTTCAAGCTGGTAGTTTATTGCCGGAACGGTCCCTGGAACAGTCTTTTGAAAATTACAACGCCGTCACAAACGAACAGCGGCAAGCCCTCGATCAGTGCCGCAAATATGCTAAATTAATTTCTGAGAGCGCTGGACAAGGTAGATGGCTCTGTCTGGTGGGAAATTGCGGCACAGGCAAAGGACATCTCTCTGCATCAATCGCCCGCGAGGTCATTCACCGGTATCTGATGCCAGTCAAATACGTGAAACTAATTGAACTGGTGGCCAGCATCAAGTCGGCTTGGAGGCGAGGGGTAGAAAAAACAGATGAGGACATTCTGGCGGAGTTTCGAGAGTGCCCTGGTCTATTAATTCTGGATGAAATAGGTGTACAGTTCGGCAGCGATACGGAAAGAATGTACCTATATCGCGTGATGGATTATAGATATGAACATCTACTTGCGACGGTGTTAACAACAAACCTGACGCTCGATCAGCTCAAGGCAATGGTAGGAGTTCCGGTTTTTGATCGCATGAGAGAGGAACCGAACGAAATGATCTTTTTTGGATGGCCGAGCTATCGGGTGCGGACCAAAGACAATCGGGGAGGTGTAATGTGGGCGAACTGACCGATGCACGGACGTCGATGTTCATACGGATGATCGAGGCGGAGGCGCACGCTCAATGCTACACGCCTAGGCCAGACGATAAAAACCTGCTGCGCCAGGATGAGTGTATCTACTGCGGGCGCATGCTGCGATACAGTCCGATTCATCGCTCCATGGCTTGTGAGTATTGCCATCCGCTTGCCTGCCGTCAGTGCGGCGCGCCGATGAAAGTTGAGTATCAATTTGATGGAAAATTCACCCTGGCCTGTGAAAAGTGCAAGCGGGAGATACGTTGTTTCTCGACCGCTGAGCCGATGCGCAGGCCCGAAAGGATGCAAGCCTAAACCGAAAGGAGGTACGGGAATTGTTTTCAGAATTTCAAGAACGCATACGGCGCGTTCTATGCGACGATCTCGCCCGTGGACGAACAAGGGACACCACTCAGGGTGGATCGTGCAGCCTGCTACTGTTTCTGCTTCGAGGCGTGGCATTTCTGGTCCTTGTCTCGTGCCTACTGTGCTATAACTTATCGTTCCGGCCCCGCTGGAATACCTAACGGAGGGAGTAGCGATGAAAAAGGCATTGAAAAGTCAGACCAAAGAAATTCAGGACAAAACAAAAGAGCCGATAATTCTCAAGGGGCGGCCATGATCGAATACATGCTATCCATCGATCCCGGCCTTCGTACCGGATATGCGCGCATCGAGTTCGGCCAGGGCAGCGAGCGGGTGACTTGCTGCGGCCCGCTCAAGCAGACTGACACATATTTTTCATCCACACTGCGCCGCCTGGCTAAGGGCACGCGCTGGCTGGTGGTGGAGGCGCAGTATCTGGACCCCAAAAAGCCGAGGGCCGCGCTGGCGGTGTCCAGGAGCCGGGGTCTGGTGCTGGGAGTGCTGTGCGACATGTTTTGGCCCGAACGAGTGGCGGAGATAAACCCGCAACAGTGGCAGGCTGCGTATGGGATAAAGGGCAGGCACGAGAGCCGCAAAATAGCGTCTCTGCGCATCGCGCGATCGCTTGTAGACGGCAGGACCGAGGGTTTTCCTCTGGAATCTGCGGATGCTGCGGACGCTGCCCTGATGGGCCTGTATTGGGCGCGCCAGGTTACAGCAGAACTACTTAAAATCGAGGCTCGTTCACAGAGCACGCTGCTGTAAAAATGGAACAACGTTGTTGCTGGCTTCGGAAAAACGTAACTTTTTTGGACATTTAATAACTCGGGGGGATCAGATGAAAGACACAACCGGCCCAGCGTTTCCAAGGCCAATTTCGATGGATGAGGCAGGTTGTCATAGCACATCACAAGATGGCATGACCCTACGCGAATACTATATCGGGCAGCAGACGGCGGCGTAGGTAGGGACTTTGACGGGAGATGGTAGTGTGCTTGAAAGATGCATTCCTACTGCTGCTGCCGTGTTAAAGGACGGGTTAATAGCCACTGCGGTCCATCTCGGCATTCTAACCGCCGATGCCATCCTGGCATGGATGAAGGAGGAGAAAGATGTGTAGAAAGATTATCATCGAGATCGAGATTTTGCATCCAAGAGCGAGTGTGGATGATGTCCTGAAAGACACATTCGCCGACCTGTTTGATACGGATTATGCATACGATAAGAGGATTGTTCCTTCGGTATTCTATAATGACTCATTGGAGGAATTGGGGAAAGAGATGTCTCCCCACGCCTACACCGTCCACTCTCCCATCGAGGAGCCGGTTGATGAGCAACCACGACGACTTCTGGACCCCGGTTATGTGGACAGTGGCGATACTGGCGACGATGCTGGCAGTGGTGGTGATAACTCGATAGAGGAGGAGAAAGATGCCGAAAATTAAGGACACAATTCTCGATTGGACCGTGCTCGGAGCGTGGGTAGCCACCTCTGATGGCGTGATCCAGGCGAATTTTTTTAAGGGTTTCGCCGCTGGATTGCGCGAAATGGATACGACCTATGAGCGCCAGGTGCAATTTGCTTCGGTGAGGACACAGAAGAGCGATCATGGGATTGTAATCCTATCCGATGCCGACCAGAAGATATTGTCTGAATCTCTCCAAATGTTATGGCCGGAGGAATAGATGCCTGACCTGACTCCGGAACAGGTTCTGAATAAGCTGACCCCAAGACACGGGATTGTGGTTACAATGCGAGAGGTTAGGGAGTACTACAAGAAATTTGGGACAGATAGCATTGCGGTAAGGGGCAAGTTTTACAAGGTGGGGAATAGGCCACTTTGTCCAGGTTTGCGGGAAATGTATTTAGTGGAGCAACTATGATTGACCTAACGCAAGACCCAAGGGTGCTGGAGGCGTGTGGTTTTGTCTTACATTCCTATGGAGACCCGTCCGAAAACTATTGGACAAAGGACGGTGTTTGTCGAGGGAAGAATCCTGAACCCACCATGCAGGAGCGGTGGGAGGCGCTGTGCAGACTGTGCGAGGAAGCAGGCCATTTGTGGCATCCAGAAATAAGCGGATTATCAGGCGTTGTGGTTGCTCCGAACGACACGGACAGTACCGGATTTATCTCTTCGGAACACGGATCGCTTAATGGGTGCATCGACGCGGCCCTATTGTGGGTGCTGGACAAAAAGGAAGGTGGAGAATGAGCACCGCCGATAAATACAGAGAATATCTCTCTAATCCAGCTTTGCAGCCAGCTATTGATACGATAAAAATAACCACTCTCCAGAACGAGAACAACCGTCTCACCACACGCGTACTGAAATTGGAATCCGAGCTTGCTCGATACCGCGAGTCCGAGCAGCGCGGGATCGTTGAGATTATCGTGCAGCGGGATATGGCGTTGGAGCGTCTCGCTCTGGCCGAGGGGCTGCTAATGCGATGGCGCTGTAGGTTTCCACAGAGCAGTTTATACTCATTGACAACCACTTTCCTCCACCCGGAGCAGGGCGAGCAGGAGAAAAAAGAATGAGCGGAATGACCGATCAAATACTTGCCGACATGCGAGTTGAAAACCTCAAGCTCCGCGCCCAGCGGGAAGTGCTGAGAGGGGCGCTGGAAGAGGCGCTGACAAAATGGGAAGAGCTTCACCCAATGGTTTATTGGGGTGAAACGCACCCTCTTTTTTTGAGCTTGCGCGATAAGCTGCAAGTCACACTCACAGCCACAAAGGAGGAAAGGTGAACTACGGAGAAAGGTACCGTGAATATCTGGAGCAGCTTGTTGAGATTATCAATAGGTTTGAGGATTACATGACTGTTGATGGGCTAAAGCAACATATCGCCTATTTACAAGCTGTTGATGCTTTACGTCTTGGTCCTGTCCCCCTAGAAGGAGAGGCTACGATGTTTGACTGTAACGATTCGGCATTCCCTGAACACCAGTGCATCGACAAGAACGGCAACGAGATGGGCCTTGGCCTCACCAAGTTTGAGCAGTGCGCGATGGACTTCACGGCGGCGTGGGTTCAGTCATGCTCTCAGGATCGGACAACACCTGACAATGAAGCTATCCAAGAGGCAGTCCGCATTGGCATCCTTGCCGCCGAAGCGTTCTGCACCGCAATGGAAGAGAGGGAGAAATGAGTTCATGCGTGCAATGTGGTGGGCCTGTTGATATTCCCGGCAGAAGGTGTTGCAGTATGTGTTCAGGGATGCCCGGCTACCCGATATTCGACAGAGAAACAAGATCGCCAGAACCCGAACCGGAGCCTTGTTTACTTCGTGGGTCGGAGAGGTTCTGCCTTGCTTACCCTGAATTCTCCCTTCCTGAATGGCATATCAAGGCAACAGATACAACCGGCGCGTTGATATCTGACCTGACTGCCGCAGTAGAAGCCGTGAAAGAGCAAAAAGGGGCCGAGAAATGACTGACCTGAAGGTGCGAAGGAAGATCGCCGAGGCGCTGGGGGCTACAGTTTACAAGGATTGGGATCCGTCAAATAGCACCACATCTTTGATGGCCGAGCACACTCGCATCACCCTGAGCGGAGTAGTCCTGTTTGAAAGCTGGAAAGAGGAGGGCAAGAACGAAGTGTATGTATGGACCGATTGGCCCGATTTCTCCGCCCCCGAATGGCAGATTAAGATTCAAGAGAAGGTGCGGGAACTGTGGTGCAAGTCTGGACAAAAGATTCAGGTCGATTATTCGACAGAAGTTGTTGATTTGTATTTAAACAAGTACGAAGACTCTTGCTGGGGCACCGCGAAGGGCATTGCAAATCGAAGCACTGATTTAGAAGCTTGGACTGATGTTCTTCTCTGGCTCGCCAAAAGGAAAGGGGTGAAGTGATGAAACCCGTTCACTACATACATGGCTGATTCTATCTGCGGCCGTTTCTCCAGCCGCTACCAGCCAGTTTATTAAAGCGGAAAACGGGATGCTTACCGTTGATCCCCAAAAGTCACTTGCTGATGAATGTATGGAACTGTGTGTTGGAATAGAAGCCATGCGAAGGAGCAGCCATGAATAAACAGGGGCCAGTTATTAATCCGCAGGAGTACCCGGAGGGGTTGAGGATATGATCTATTACCTGAACGGCAGCGCGGTGCTTGTAGACGAGGGCGCGGAGCGCCGGGAGCTTGAACGGCTACGGCGTGCGGATGGACTTTTACGCCGCATGTACGCAGAGCAGGACGGAGACCATGCCATTGGCCGTGGCGATGAGTGGCTTGCCGTGTTCTCGGAGGTCCAGGAATATCTCGGGAATTCGAAACCGGCGGACCATTCCGCCAGCAGAAACGAAAGATCGCGAGAGGGAGTCTGATGAATTGTCAGGGCGACGAAGAGATGAATCTGGGCGCGCCGTTCCCCTACTTTGGCGGGAAAAAAGCGATAGCTTCGATAGTCTGGCGGGCCCTTGGAGACGTGAAACACTATATGGAGCCGTTTTTCGGTTCCGGCGCGGTTCTCCTATCGCGGCCAGGATATGACCCGGCGGTTCACGTTGAGACAGTCTGTGATAAAGACGGTTTCATCGCAAACGTCTGGCGCTCGTTGCAATTTTCGCCGGATGAAACGGCCCGCTGGTGCGATTGGCCGGTGAATCACGCTGATCTTAATGCCCGTCGAAAGGCGCTGCTTGCGAATGAAAGCCGCCTGCTGGGAAACCTGATCGCGGACGCTGAGTGGCATGACCCGGTAATGGCCGGTTACTGGATATGGGCGGCGTCCTGCTGGATCGGGCGCGGGCTTACGCGCCCCAATGCGATACCCCATCTCGCCGATGCGGGCAAGGGCGTGCACAAGTTAAGTCAGATACCCCATCTCGCCGATGCGGGCAAGGGCGTGCACAAGTTAAGTCAGAGACCCCATCTCGCCGATGCGGGCAAGGGCGTGCAGGAGCCGTACAACACCAATATTTACGAGTGGTTCCGGGCGCTGTCCGCACGGTTGCGGAATGTCCGGGTGGTCTGTGGCGACTGGTCCCGCGTATGCGGTGGAAACTGGCAGGATGGCTTCGGTATCGTGGGGATGTTTTTCGACCCGCCGTACGGAGAGGCCGCCACCCGCGACACTAAAATCTACCACGCCGAAAGCCTTACCGTGGCAAACGATGTACGGGAGTGGTGCATCAAGCGGGCGGATAATCCGCGCTACCGGCTGGTGCTGGCCGGGTACTTCGAGGAGCACAAAAGCCTGTTGGCCCAGGGCTGGACGGTTCACCGGTGGAAGGCGGGTGGTGGATATTCAAAACTGGGGAAGCCAGGCGCGAACTTAAACAGGCACCGGGAAGCATTATTTTTCAGTCCGCACTGTTTGCGTCCTGATATTGGTAACAGCGAGGCGCAACTCGATTTTTATGTTAAAGAAAAGGGAGTCTAAGCTGAATATGTGGAGCCGGAAAAAATTATCGTTTTATCGGGCGCGTGTGGAGCCGGAAAAAATTATCGTTTTATCGGGCGCGTGTGGAGCCGGACAGAAAATCACAGGCATCCCCCGCCGTCCGGTCCAGAAAGCAGCGCGGGGGCATGCGCCCCCGCCCGATCACCTTGCAGCCCGTTTATCGGCCTGCCGGTCCTCGGCCCAGCGGTCAATCATCTGTCCCTGGCTGTATCCGAGTTCCGCGCGCTCGCGCTCCAGCCGATCCCACGTCTCGCGGCGGATGGATGGCTGGATGTGTACTTGCCCTGGCTTGCGGGGGCGTCCTGCTGGCATTATTACCTCCGGTTGAATTCGTGGAATTATCGTTTTCCCATAGGTCCCGGCCCGCTGAGAGTCGTCCCGCAATCAAGGCAGGTCCAAAGGTACAGGGGTTTGTCCGGCTCTAATGTTTCCTGCGCACCGTTGTAGTACTGCCTGCCTGCGGGGTGAGTGCAATTCATAGGATTTAGGAGTGGCTTACGCGCCAAGACCTTAGGATCAATCAATTTTCCTCCATAAATTGTCGTTTTTGCGCGTGGAATCACAGCCGAAAAAACAGTTTTGCCTTACCGCTTTTGTCCGCAGTAATGCCCGTGCGGGCAGTACCAACCCCATCCGTCGCCGCCCTGTCTCAAGTCATGCCAATAGAGTTCACTGCCATGTATAGGGCATTTCTTTTTGTTCGCGGCACGGGCGGGTTTCGCAGGGATGATAATATTTACTTTTTTACATAACCAGGCTAACGCACCCCGCCATGTGCTACTGTTCGCATTAGCGTTACGATCCCCGCCCACTTCATAATCAGGTTCTCCGTACATTCTGTCGTAGGTCGGTCTGGCTGTATGGTTAGACAATCTAACCCGGTAAGTGGTCGCGGCTTTTTCGTGAGACGCAGTTATATACGCCGATTCACTCAGTGCGCTCGTTTCAAGTATAACCTCGAACCCATTCGCCTCAAGGTGCTTTTTGAGCAAAAGTGCCTGCTTTTCCATGTTTAGCGCCTGTCGGTGGCCCGTGGGCCGGTGGATTTGCCCGGACTTGGGACCGGGCTGTGGTTTAGCGGGCCGGAGCCCGCCCCTCGCCGTGATCAGCTTAACGCTGCGCGGATCGCCGCCTCGTCCTCGGAGTGCTCCTCGATATATTGCTCGATGACGGCGGCATCCATCGTGTCGGTAATCAGCAGCCAAATTGGATTATCGTTGTCGTCGATCAGTCTATCGGCATGCTGCATGCCGGGAATGCGATAGCAGAGATCGCCGTCGATGATAGAGTAGATGCTGCGCTCGCTGCGGTATCCGATCAACTCGGCAACCGTCATGTACGGACCGTGGCTCAAGCGCTCGATCCGCTCCGGGGCTATGTTGATATAATATTCGGCTGATCCGGTCGCCGGATCGATATTATCCGCCAGTGCCATGACCTCGTCCGTAGTGCGGAGCATGTCATCATAGTGATTGCGATACTCATCGGTCAGTCTCCATACGCGGGTGTCAGTGATGCGTGTCATGTTGTCTCTCCTGGTGGTGGCCTTGCGGCCGGTTGTTTTGCTCGGACTTGGGACCGGGCTGTGGTTTAGCGGGCCGGAGCCCGCCCCTCGCCGTTAGGTGTAGATTGTGCGTCCTCTCCCCCGGAGTCCGGCCATCGGCGATAACTGCTTGTATTTCCATCAGATTGATTAGATTTTCAGCAGCCGGATTGTAATTCCGTATGCAAAATTGGTTTCGCCAGCGGACATTAATTCGCGCCGTGCATCAGCATAATACGATGATGAAAAATTGTTTCCCGCAAGTTTTACATCGTCAAAATACTTTGTTATTGTAGCCCTGCGTGTCGTAGCTTCTGCAAGCACTACGTTGTTTTCTATTTGTAGCTGATACATTTTATTCTCCTGGTGGTGGCCTTGCGGCCGGTTGTTTTGCTCGGACTTGGGACCGGGCTGTGGTTTAGCGGGCCGGAGCCCGCCCCTCGCCTAATTTTTAAACGGCACGGCGGCGACATAACCCTCATCGCCCCTGTTGTGGCTCAAATCAACAATTTTGTCGCCGAGGTCGCACAAATCGAACGGAACTCCCCAGTCGGGATCATTGGCGTGCTCCCGGTTGCACTCAGCGCAGTAATCAAATAGCTGCTGAGTTGTGTATGGCTCCGGATCGTTGCCGATGTACTCTGATACGACTCTCCATACGCGGGTGTCAGTGATGCGTGTCATGTTGTCTCTCCAGGTGGTGGCCTTGCGGCCGGTTGTTTTGCTCGGACTTGGGACCGGGCTGTGGTTTAGCGGGCCGGAGCCCGCCCCTCGCCGCCTAACCCTGGATTATGGCCTTCGCCGCCTCACGATTGCTATTCATCGCCGCGGCAAAAATATCCTGCAGCCTTGATCCGCTCCGCTCGCCTTTGGAAAAACTCAGCCAGGCAAACACATCGTCATTCAGCTCGACCAGCCGGACGCACTTATCGAGGGTCATGTTGCTGGCGATCATCCGCGGATCGAGGGACATTCTGTAAGCCACGCTCCAACGGTAATTCTCGGCCTGGCTGAGTTCACTTTTGCTTTGATAATTACGCATCTCTTGCTCCTTTTGTTGGTGGGTTATTTCTGTCAATCTCAACCTCTGAATATAATATATCACGGCAACCCCTTTTTGTCAAGATTAATTTAATATTTATTTAAGGTTATAACAACACAAAAGGCCAGTCGATGTATCATAAGGCGGAGATCGTCGCGCTACGGGCCTCCATCGCACGAAAACCCCTGCAAAATAGTTTGTCCGGAATATAGCCGTAAATTCGGAGCAACTTTTGCCCTGGGGGTTGCGAAATAAACGCGTTACAGCCCCGTCATGCAACGATCATCCGTCAGCCTTATATTCACACACCCTCAAAATATGCAAAATAAGCACGAATTTACCTTGACTTACACCATAGATATAATTATATATAATGCATCCAACATAAAGACGTTGCAATAAGTGCAATTGTATCGCGGGGGTAGAATGACCAGCCCGGCAGAAGCCTACCTCGAATTCAAAACGCAGCAAATCCGCGCGGAGTGGGAATCTGGTGATATCCATCCTGCGCTGCGTGTCATTGTTATGTTCGCCGCCCTCCTGCGCTACCGCCTGACCGGCCGAAAAACCACCCTCACATCATTGCTGCGCACCGGCGATCCGCAGTCTCCGCATTGTGCTCGGCCCTGTCGTGGAGCCGACTTGCGCTCAAACGACCTCGCACATTTGACGGCCAGTGAGTGGGCGGCGCAGATTAAATATGCCGTGCCGTACCTGGGCGATTACTCGACCGTGCTCCTGCATGATGTAGGGCAGGGCGACCATTTGCATTTGCAGGTCTCGCCCACGGAGGCGGACCCGCGCAAAACGGACACTCCTGGAGGCGTAAAATGAAATGGTATCAGCAAAAAACAACATGGACCGGCATTACGGCCATTGTGGGCGCGATTGTTGGTTATTTTACCGGCGCGGTTGACGTTCTCACAGCGTCCCAGGCGGCAATCGGCGGGCTCGCATTAATTTTCCTCCGCCAGGCTGTCGAAAAATCCGGCCCGGAGGCGTGACCATGTTTCTCTGGACCTTTCTCAAATCAATCGGGCACCTGTTCAAGCGCATTTTCGGCAATCAGTATGTTGCCGAGTATGCCGCCGCGTGGGCCGAGACAGCCGCTAAAATAGTCGCGCTACTCATGCAGGCCGACAATCTCAACGGATCGACCAAGCTCCAGACCATCATCAGCATACTCAAGGCCAAAGCCGCTGAGCAGGGCGAGATTTTTGTTGCGGAGTCCGCCCGTCTGCTGGTGGAGCTGGAAGTCGCGCATATACACAACGACGACATCAACCGAATATTCGCGGACGGGCTTGACCTGGCAGAGGCGGCAGTGCAGCGCGCCCTTGCTGTCGGATTGTCCGGCGATGAGCTGGCAAGCGAAGCGGGCCGGATGCTAATAGACGACCTCAAGGCTGCGGGGAAGTTAGAGTTGGCCGAGATCAAACGCACGGTCAACTTACTGATTGCTGCGGCAATCGCGCAAATACCTGAATAACCGGGGCGACCGCAAGGCCAGAGAGCCGACAAAAGCAAGACGTGATTGCCCGCCGCCCCTCAAAATTTCCCCGTAGCGAGTCGGGCATAACTCGCGGCCTCCGGGACCGGGGGCGGGCCTCTCACCCCGGCCCGTCCCCGTGGCTAAAATACAGAAGAGGTAGAAATGATCGTACACGACAGCGAGAATGGATGGTCAAACGTCAAATCTGTTTCACTCTCCATTCTGGCCGCTGCTTTGTTTGGGCTGATCGCGTGGCAATTCAACGATGGCGTGGCGCGAGCTCAAATCAACACGCGCCAGGACGAGCAAATCAAGGCGTTGCAAGAGAGATTTAGCAGTATGGACAATAAGCTGGACAAAATACTCGAGGAGATACGGCAGGACAATAAGCGGGGGACGCATGGACCTTGACCGTATGATTATTGCCGCGATTTTGGTTGTCGCGGGCACCAGTTATCTCCTGGGCTACCTGCACGGTAACCGCAACAGGCGGCGCAGACGGCGCAGCGAGTACGATTGGCCGGACTGGCAAGGCGGGGCATGAGTCCCGTTCGACCGCACAAGGCGTGTGCTTATCCAGGATGCGGGGCAGTTGTACCAGGCGGGCAGCGTTACTGTGGCAAACACAAGGGCAGTGACCGCAAGCGCCAGGACGAGAGGCGCGGGACAGCGGCAGAGCGTGGATACGATAGGCGATGGAGAGATTACAGGACTGCATATCTCGCGGTCCATCCGCTGTGTGTTGAGTGCGAGAGGCAGGGAGTATTGAGAGCTGCAACAGTGGTTGACCATATCATGCCGCACCGCGGGGACATGGGTCTGTTTTGGGATTCGGCAAATCATCAGGCGTTGTGCAAGCGCTGCCATGACCGCAAGACGGCGAAAGGTGAGTGATGCAATATATTACAAGTATGCGGGGGGGGGCGGGTCAAGTCTCTGCGGCCTTTTGCTGTAGAC
>Ga0172380_10005305_pt1 | contig 15724 bp, 14 predicted proteins | sample Leawe162metaG_FD_119747 | JGI IMG/M metagenome (GOLD analysis project Ga0172380, IMG submission 119747) | Leachate microbial communities from a municipal landfill in Southern Ontario, Canada - Leachate well 162 metaG | ecosystem: Engineered > Solid waste > Landfill > Unclassified | place...
ACTCTCCTTCTGCAAGCACCGCATCACTTCGGCCAAAATTGAGGCTTTCAACAACATCGTCAGCAGGGTTCTCCACAAAGCCTGCGGAGTTTCAAACCTCGACTATCTGTTCCTCAAACTGCGGCAGGAATCACTGCCAATCTGAAAAAGAGCCTTGGAACCCGGCTCCGCTGGCTTAGGGTCAGACGTCCGGGTTTATCGTCCTGTTCCCCCCCAGCGACAGAATCAGGGTGAATCTTGTAAATGCCATCCATCCTGCCTTAAATCGGATTCCCTTCACTTACCTATGAAAACGAACATCACTTCTTACCTTGGCGACAAAGCGGATTACCTCTTGGGACATATCTCCAAGACCATTTCCAAAGACCTTCTCCATCTGCCGGGGCCGGACTTTGTGGACCGGATTTTCGCCGCGAGCGACAGGAACCAGCGGGTGCTGAACAACCTGAACCGGATTTACAACACCGGGCGTCTGGCCGGCACCGGATATGTCTCGATCCTGCCGGTGGACCAGGGGATCGAACACTCGGCCGGGGCGAGTTTCGCGAAGAACCCCGTGTATTTCGATCCAGAGAACATCGTCAAACTCGCGATGGATGGGGGCTGCAACGCCGTCGCCTCGACGTTCGGGGTCCTCGGTGCCGTGGCAAGAAAATACGCCCACAAGATCCCGTTCCTCGTCAAAATCAACCACAACGAGCTCCTCACGTATCCGAACGCGTTCAAGGAGATTTTTTTTGGAAAAGTGCGGGAGGCGTATGACATGGGGGCCGCCGCGGTGGGGGCCACGATCTATTTCGGCTCCGACGACGCCCATCGCGAAATCATCGAGATCGCGGAGGCCTTCGCCCTGGCGCACGAGCTTGGCATGGCAACCGTGCTGTGGTGTTATCTGCGCAATCCGGCCTTCAAGATCAAAGGCGACAAGGATTACCACGTTTCCGCGGATCTCACCGGCCAGGCCAACCACCTCGGTTGCACGATCCAGGCGGATATCATCAAGCAGAAGCTTCCCGAAAACAACGGGGGCTACAAGGTGCTCAATACCGGAGGCTCCAGCTACGGAAAACTGGACGAGCGGATCTACGCCGAGCTCACCAGCGACCACCCGGTCGATCTCTGCCGTTACCAGGTCGCGAATTGTTACATGGGACGAGCCGGCCTCATCAACAGCGGCGGAGCCTCGGGCAAGCACGACTTCGAAGACGCGGTCTTCACGGCCGTCGTCAACAAGCGCGCAGGCGGAACCGGCCTGATCTCGGGACGCAAGGCCTTCCAGCGCCCGATGTCCGAGGGCGTCGAACTCCTCAACGCCATTCAGGACGTCTACTTGAGCAAAGACATCACGATCGCCTGAGGCATCGATCGGCCCCTCCTTTTCCCGGCCTCTGTTTTCCGTTTGATGTTTTCCGCGAGATCGCGGAGACTCTGGACTTCCTCAAAGCACCCGTAGCTCAACTGGATAGAGTGTCGGCCTCCGAAGCCGAAGGTTGTGGGTTCGACCCCCGCCGGGTGCAGTTTATCCCGAATTCAGCGATTCCTCACGCAGAGGCGCAGGGAGCGCAGGGAAAAGCGGTTTTCGAGTTTATATTTTTCTTGCGAAAACAAGAAGGTGGAATACATGAGCTTCGTGCGCAAGCGATGGGGATTCCTTTTTTTGATTCTGGTTTTGGCCACCCCGGTCCGGGCCGCGAATCCCCTGTTGAAAGGGAATATGCTGCAAAGCCTGACTGTAACAAGCGCGACGGATGGGATCCCTTCCGGCTGGTGCGGGCGGGCGATGCTTTCCCTGTTGAACAAATCCGGGCTGGGAAGGGGGTTGAAACCCGGGAATGGGCAGGACTGGGAAAAGATCCTTGCCTCGGCCGGGTGGAAACCGGTGAAGGTGCCGAATCCGGCACGGGCCCCGCTCGGGAGTGTGTTGGTCTATTCCGGGGACCGGAGGCTCGGGAAAATGCCGAGGGGAACGCCGGGGGGGTATTTCGGCCATGTGGAGATGGTTTCATTGGCCCCGAGTGGCGGGAGGATCTATGTGGCCGACAGCCCGAGGCCGATTCCGGGAGGATCGGTTCCGGACAATTTCACCGGGCGGGCGTGGGTGCCACCGGGAACCTTGCTCGCCGCACAGCCTCCCGTGGAGGCCCAAGTGGAGGTCATCCTGCAACAGCGGCTCCAAATGGCCCAGACTTATTTCAACGGGCAACGAACCGAACATGCCTCGCTGCAGATGTCGCTGCGTGAGGCGCAGCAGGGGGATTTCTTGGGACCTGTAAAATATCGCTCGTCGGGTTTGGACGAGTGAGGGCGTCCCGCCCGCGATGGGTTTTCGTTGACGGGCAGGAGACCCGCGCCCCGCTTGCGGTCCTGTCGCCCGCAAACATTCCTTGCGGCCGGACTTGAAGGAGGCGGCGCACTCGGGTTGCATGGCGGTGGTGAGTGCCATCACTTGCGAGAGCCTGACGTGTTTGAAATCCGACTGGAACAATTCCGGTCCCGGTCGCGTGGAGGATTTCTCCGCCGTGTTCGAATGCGGGGAGTTCATCGGGTTTTGCGGGCAGGACCGATCCGGGAAAGGGCTCCTCCTGAATGTGATCGGTCTTCTCGAAAAGGCCGATTCCGGGCGGTTGGTCCTGCTGGGCCACGATGCCGCGGACTTTTCCGAGGAGGATACCGCGACCTTCCGGAACGAGGCCTGCGGATTTCTTTTCGGCCATCCGTATCTCCTTCCTTCATTCACTGTCGCGGAAAATGTGGCCATGCCGCTTTTTCGGATCTGCGGGGGCGGGGCGGTCGAGGCGCGGGAACGGACCCGCGAGGTTCTCGATTTTGCGGGCATCGGGGATTTTGAAACGGCGCGGACCGGGAAGCTCGACCCCGTCCTCCGGTGGCGCGCGGCCTTTGCGCGGGCTTTGGTGCATGACCCGCGGGTGCTCATTGCGATTTCTCCGCCCGACCCCGATCTCGTGCCGCTTGCAAAGCTCGCCGCGGACAAATTCCATCTCACGGTCCTCTGGGCGGGAGAGCGCGAAACCCTTGCCCCCTGTGCCGACAGGATCATTGAAATGAAAAACGGCCGACTCCTCGGACCATGACAGAGCTCGCCCCTGCCGGGACCGCCCGGAAATCCCACCTGGCCTTCGCGCTCTTGTGGCTGCCGGCGGACCGCCGCCGCGACGCCCTGGTCTTCTTCCGGTTCTGCCGGGCCGTGGATGACATTGCCGACGGGCCGGGCCGGGGCGAGGAGGAGAAGCGCCTGCTTTTGCAGGAATGGCTGGACGGCATCGAGCAGAAAACCCTGCCTGCCGGGCTCGAGGAGGTCGTGGCCAGGCACGGCATCGAAAGAAATCTTCTCGCGGAAATCGTTCGCGGCTGCGCGATGGATATCCGGCCCCCGCGGTTTGAAACATTTTCGGAGCTCGAAAAATATTGCTGGCGCGTCGCCTGCGCGGTCGGACTCGCCTCGATCCGGATTTTCGGATGCCAGGATCCGGCGAGCGGCGCCTACGCGGAAAATCTCGGCCACGCGCTCCAACTCGCGAACATCCTCCGCGATGTCGGAGAGGATGCCGGCAATGGGCGCATCTATCTTCCGCTTGCGGACCTGCGGCGATTCGGGGTGAGCGGGGAGGATTTGCTCCGTGGAAAGCCAACGACACCCGGATTCCTGGATCTGATGTTGTTTGAAGCAGGCCGCGCCCGGGCGCGGTTTCACGCTGCCATCCCGCCGACCGGTGACAAGCGGGCGCTTCTCGCTCCCGAAATCATGAAAGCGATCTACCTTCGCATCCTTTCCCGATTGGAAAAACAGGGGTTCCCGGTCTTCGCGCGCAGGATCCACCTCGGGCGGACCGAGAAAATGGCGACAGCCTTCGGTGTTTGGCTGTCGAAAGCCGGGAGAAACCAGTAGTCCGGAAAAATCACAGATCGGAATGCCCGCCCCCTCCCATCCGTATCCCTCCCTGTCCATCCGCGGTTCTTCCCTGCGGGATTTGCAGCGGGAATATCGGCGCGAGACCGGCTTCACGGCTGTCGAAGTCGATGCGGGTGGCCGATCGGCTGGCGGTCGTGGGGCCGGGCAGAGACGCCACTGGAGAAACCAGGTAATCCGCGAGGCGCTGCGCTGGGGAGAGGCTTGCGTGATGACCGATGACGACGGGCTGGCGGGCTGGGGACTTCCCTTGATGACGAACTCGCTTGTGACGGGTGGGCTGCTCGTGGAAAAGGTGCCGCTCGAGGGTGGCGAACCCGGAGAAATCTCGCAAAAGATCCGCGCGGCCGCCGGCCGGTTGCTCGATCTCATGGAAAAAGCGAATCTGGTCAACGCCGATTTCCTCCGCGCGCGCCGCGACGATTCGCAGCGCGAGCGCGAGCGGGCTGAAGCGATCCATGCCCTGAAGAACCGGCTCTATGACGGAATCCGCGATCTCTACCTGCGCGAGGAACCTGGGTTGCTCGCGGCCATCAAGCGCGGCGAGCGGCAGGCGGCGCGCGAGATTATCAACCGGGTGCTTGTCGGCATCTACCACACGGCGCGTTCCCGCCCGGAACTGCTCAAAAGCCTGGCCCTCGAGCTTGTGGTCGTCATGTCGCGCGCTGCGGTGGAATCCGGCGCGGATCCCTCGGAAGTGCTCGGGTGCAATTTCGAGAGCGCCACGGTCCTCGCCGGACTGTCGGACGAGGAGGAAGTGTCCTCCTGGCTCTGCGGGATGCTCGAGCGCGTGATGGATGCGATCCGCGACCACCGCAAGTTTCCCAATGCCGTCCTGCTCGGGCGCGCGGTGGCGTTCATGGAGGAACATCTGGGCGAACCGCTCGACCGGGATCGGGTGGCCCGGGCCGCCGGGCTCTCCGGCAGCCATTTTTCACATCTCATCCGCGAGAAAACCGGCCGGACGTTCACCGACCTCATGTCGCAATACCGGGTCGATCGCGCAAAAGCCATGCTGCGGCGAACCGACAAGAGCATCATCCAGATCGCCATGGACTGCGGGTTCGGGGACCAAAGCTATTTTTCCCGCGTCTTCAAACGCTACACGGGAACCACCCCGCGCGGCTACCGGGAACCCTGAGCCCGGAATTCAGCGATCCCTCACGCCGAGACGCAGGGAGCTCCTAACCCCGATGCTGTTCACTTAAGAAAGGAGCGCGGGCATCCTGCCCGCCACCGTTACCAGCGCGGGCGGGACGCCCGCGCTCCTGTTTACAGCAAAGTGAACAGCATTGGGGCTAAAGCGGTTTTCGGGCTGAAAACACTTTGGCGAAAAGCAGGCGACCGCGCACGATAATCCCAAACATTTGCACCAGATTGAAAGATTCCGGCACCCCGGCCGAGTAAAGTTCGGGCATGCGGTTCAACCCGCTCCCGAACCATGAAATACCATTCCCTCGCCATTGAAAAACCCGAATCCCTTGTCTTCGGATCCGCGCCCAACCCCCTGACCACCCGCGCCGGCATGGTGATCGGCGGAGGGCAGGTCTACCCGGAACTCAATTTCACCCTGCCTTCGATGGACATCACCGCGGGCACCATGCCGCGGGTCCGCGAGCATTACAAAGAAATCATCCAGGGCGCGCTGCTGAGGGCCACAGACCTGGAAGCCAACGGGGTTGTCATCGAGTTCGAGACTCTTCCGCCGATGACGGAATTTCCCGAATGGGGCCTCTCCATCGTCCGGATCCTTCTCGATGGAATGCGGAAATTCGAGGCTTCGCATGGGCTGAAATCCGTCCTCCGCATGACGCCGAACGACAACCGCGAGTTCGTGCGTCCGCCCACGATGCGCAGCGGATATTTCCTCGACCGGATGCTCCAGCTTTTCGAGAGCGCGGCAGCGGAAGGAGCCGAATTGCTGAGCATCGAGTCCGTCGGGGGCAAGGAACTGCACGATGACGCGCTGATCAACGGCGACATTGCCGCCGTCATTTTCTCCCAGTGCTGCGTCGGCGCGCGCGACATGAGCTATCTTTGGACGAGCATCCACGAAATCGCGGCCCGGCACGGGGCGCATGCCGCCGGCGACACGGCGTGCGGGTTTGGAAATACCGCGATGGTCCTCGCCGAGCAAAAAATGATCCCGCGGGTTTTCGCCGCGGTCGTCCGCGCGGTGAGCGCCGTGCGCTCGCTCGTCGCCTACGAATGCGGGGCGGTCGGACCAGGCAAGGACTGCGGTTATGAGAACCCGTTCCTCAAGGCGATCACCGGATTTCCGATGGCCATGGAAGGAAAAACGTCCGCCTGCGCGCATCTCAGCCCGCTCGGCAACATCGCCGCAGCCACCTGCGACACTTGGTCGAATGAGTCGGTTCAAAACATCAAACTCCTCGGCGGCATGGCCCCGACCTGCTACATGGAACAGCTCATCTACGATTGCCGCATCATGAACGAGGCGATCAAGGACGGAAAGGAGGGGGTCGCCACCTACCAGCGTTGGGTCGTCCGCTCGGACGCCGGCCTCGACCCGCAGGCCTACATCCTCACCCCGACAAATGTCATCCGCATCGCGAAGGCGATCGTCTCCGCCAAGGACCACTACCGCGCCGGATGCGCCGCCGCGCTCGAAGCGATCTCCGTCATGCGCGAAGGCAGTGAGGCGGGCTGCCTCCACATCCTCGAACGCGAAAAGGACTGGCTCGAAAATCTCGCGGAGACCGTCGGCGGCCTGCCGGAAAAAGAAGACGACTTCATCGCCGAACAACTCGCCCTCGCGGACGCGGGAAAATTTCTCCCGGCGGAATACGGGCTCTGACCGGGTTGTTCCTGGGAAAAGGAAGGCGTCCCGCGAAAACCGACCGGACATCTGCCGGGGGGCGAGGCATTCATGCTTTGAAGCCGGGCCGTTTTCATGGCAACACTTTCTCATGCCAGAAACCCGCCGAAGCATCCTTGTCATCCGTGGAGGGGCGATCGGCGATTTCCTGCTCACCCTGCCCGCCCTGCGGTTGTTGCGGGAAGGCTTCCCGGATTGCCGGATCGAAATCGTCGGCTACCGCCACATCTGCTCGGTGGCCGAGGGGAGGTATTATGCGGATGCCGTCCGATCGATCGAATACGCGCCCATGTCCGGATTCTTCAATCCGCGCCCGGCACTGGATCCGGAACTCTCCGGCTACTTCGAGGGTTTCGGACAGGTCATCTCCTATCTTTTCGACCCGGACGGATTCTTTGAAGGCAACCTCAGGCGCTGCGGGGTGAAGAACCTGATCTGCGGCGATCCCCGGATTTCCGGTTCCCAGCACGCCGTTCGCCAGCTTGCCCGGCCGTTGGAATCACTGGCCCTGTTCTTGGAGGATGCCTCGGCGGAAATTTTTCCCACCGATGAGGATGCCGCCGCCGCGGAGCGGTTGCTGGCGGGATTCCGTCCGCCATTCGTCGCCGTGCATCCGGGCAGCGGCTCGGCGAAAAAAAATTGGCCGTTGCCGGCGTGGAAAGACCTCCTTTCGGGATTGTGCGGCGCACAGGCGACAATCCTGGTCGTCTCGGGAGAAAGCGACACCGACCGCGTGGCGGAGTTGAAGGCCGCCTTCGGCGCACGCTTCGTTTTTCTCGGCCACCTCCCGCTTCACCTCCTCGGTGCCGTCCTGCAACGCTGCGCGTTTTATATCGGGCATGACAGCGGGATCTCCCACCTTGCCGCCGCGGCAGGCGCGGAATGTCTCCTTCTCTTCGGGCCGACCGATCCGGCGGTTTGGGCTCCTGCAAATCCGGACGTGAATGTCTTGCGCGCGCCCGCCGGGTTGCTCCAAAACCTTTCTGTGGAAGTTGTCAGAGCCCGCCTTCCCGACTTCCTGCAATGAAAGAAACCATCCTGGCCGTGGACCCCTCGCTGCGAGGAACGGGGTTTGCCATCCTCGAACGCGAGGGCGGAAAAACCCGCTGCCCGCATTTCGGGGTCATCAAAAATTCCCCGCGGCTCACACATTCCGGCTGCCTCGTGGCCATTCACGGGCAACTCGGCGATGCGATCGTCCGGTTTTCGCCGGAAGCCATGGCGATCGAAAGCGTGATTTACGTGCAAAGCTATCCGACGGCCATCACGCTCGGATCTGCCCGCGGAGCCGCTCTGCTGGCTGCCGCCCAGCGCGGAATCCCCGTCCACGAATACGCGCCGCGGCGGGTCAAGCAGGCGATCGTCGGGCGGGGAGGCGCGCAAAAATCCCAGGTGGCATTCATGGTCCGCGCGCTTCTGGGCATGACCGTGACCCCGCCGCCGGATGCCGCGGATGCGATTGCCATCGGCCTCACGCATTTCCAATCCGCCGACGCGGCGGCCCGCCGGAAAGTCCCGCTCGAACGGATATGAAAGTTCTCGAACTCGGTCGCATCGAATACCAGGCCGCGCTGGAAATTCAAAACCGGCATGTCGGGGATCTGCTGTCCGGGACTGGCGGCGAAGTTTTCCTGCTGCTCGAGCACGAACCGGTTTACACCATCGGACGGACCCGCGATCAATCCAGCCTGCGCGGCGGATTGCCGCACCCGGTCGTGGAGACGAACCGCGGCGGACAGGCGACTTTTCACGGCCCCGGCCAGCTTGTCGGATACCCGATCCTCGACCTCAACACGCGCGGGCGCGATCTCCACATCTATCTCCGGTTTCTCGAAGAATTCCTGATCCGGCTCTGCGCGGAATATGGCGTCGTTGCAAACCGCCGCAACGGCCTCACCGGTGTCTGGATCGGAGAAAAAAAGATCGCCTCGCTCGGGGTCGGGGTGAAGAAGTGGGTGGCCATGCACGGCTTCGCGCTGAATGTCCTCGAATCCTGCCTGCCCGCTTTCACCCATATTACCCCGTGCGGAATCGCGGGAGTGGAAATGACCTGTCTGGAAAAGGAATCCGGCGCGCCGATCTTCATGCCGGAGATCACCTCGCGGGCGGCGGGTGCCTTTCCCGCGCTTTTGGAGGAAATTCTCCATCAAGGACAAGAGCCGTCCGCCTCAAGACATTGATCGCCATGCTCGAAAACGGCGAAACATTCCCCTGATGCAGCCCCGGGCAAAAAACCGTTGACGAGTATCTGGCCGAGCCCCGTGACCGACCATCAGGCGGGCCTGCCGACGGGAGGATCGAACCACCGTCCGTGTTCGCGGATGAGATCCACGAGACGGCCAACAGCCTCGGACTCGGGAATGTTGAATTTGACCGGGGTCTTGCCGACGTAAAGGTTCACCTTGCCGGGCGCGCCGCCCACGTATCCGAAATCGGCGTCGGCCATTTCTCCCGGACCGTTGACGATGCAGCCCATGACGGCGATCTTCACGCCTTTGAGGTGGATGGTCGCTTCTTTGATGCGGCCGGTCGTTTCCTGGAGGTTGAAGAGCGTGCGCCCGCAGCTCGGACACGCGACATAGTCGGTTTTGAAGATCCGGACACCGGCGGCCTGGAGGATGTTGTAGGCGATCCGGAGCGATTGGCCGGGCGCTTCCTCTCCCTGCACAAGGACCGCATCGCCGATGCCATCGCAAAGGAGCGAACCGATGTTCGTGGCCGCGCTCAGGAGGTTCTCCAAAAACTCATTTTGTCTCCCCGCATTTCGCATTTCGCACTTCGCATTCGGGAATTGGAAGCTGTCCTTGAGCAAAACCGGATGCCGGGGATCGACACGCGCCGCCAGCATGCGGAAGGCCGGGATGACATCGAGATCGCATCCGTCCGGAATCGTGACGAGCCGGGATTCCGGACAGGCATTTGCGCTGGCAACAGCCGCATCCTCGCGGGGATCCACTTCAAGGATGCCGGCGTTTTCGTAAACGATTTCCGGCTGGAAGTCGCCGAGCGCGGAGAGTTTGTGCGCGAGTTTGTCGTGGGTTTCCCTCCGGACCGCCACGCGAACGGGCTGATCTCCGCCGGCCGGGATGTTCGCGGCGGAAATCTGATCGGACCGCCTTTTCTCGAAGGAGAAGGGATCGAAGGGGAGTGGCGGTTGAGGGGCGTTTTTTTCCCGGAGCGAGGGCTTCCCGCCCGCGATCGTCTTGCTCTCACAGGCGGGAGGCCAGTGCCCCCTGCTTTCCGCCAGTGCCACCAAGGCCATTGCCACCGGGATTTCATGCACGGAATCCTCCGTGAGCGAAACGCGGATCGTATCCCCGATTCCATCCGCCAGCAGGCTGCCGATGCCGATTGCGCTTTTGATCCGTCCGTCATCGCTGTCGCCGGCTTCGGTGACGCCCAGGTGGATCGGGTAGTTCCAGGAAAAATGCGAAATGCGAAATGGGGAATTCGAAATGGCGGAATCGTCCGTGTCGAGCGGGCCTTTCATCCCGCATTCCGCATTTCGCATTTCGCATTCTTGGAGCCTGGCGACAAGCAGGCGGTAGGCCTCGATCATGACCTTCGGGTTCGAGGCCTTCATCGAGAAGACGAGTTCGTGGTAATCGAGCTCGCGGGCGACGTGGGCGAATTCCAGAGCGCTTTCGACCATGCCCAGGGGAGTGTCCCCGTAGCGGTTCATGATCCGGTCGCTCAGGCTGCCGTGGTTGGTGCCGATCCGCATGGCCACGCCGCGTTCCTTGCAGAGCGCGACCAGCGGCTGGAACCGTTCCCGGATGCGTCCGATCTCGGCCTCGTATTGGGCGTCCGTGTATTCCCGCACGTTGAATTTTTTGGAATCCGCGAAGTTGCCGGGATTGATGCGGATCTTGTCCACCCATTTCGCGGCCTCGAGCGCCGCGTCGGGCTTGAAATGGATGTCGGCCACCAAGGGAACCGCGCAGCCTTTTTGGCGGAGTGCGGCGCGGATGTTTTCCAGGTTCTCCGCGTCTTTGACCGTGGGGGCGGTGATCCGCACGATTTCGCACCCGACCTCGACGAGCCCCAGCGTTTCCTTCACACAGGCCTCCGTGTTCATGGTGTCGCTGGTCAGCATCGACTGGACGCGGATCGGATGATTTCCGCCAACCGCCGTGCGGCCGATGCGGACCTCCCGCGCCGGCCGGCGTCCGGAATACGGGCGATAGACGGGCTCCATCGGCCTATTTCGATTTTTCCGCGACCGGCGGCTTCGGCGCAAAAATGTCGCCGACATCGTAGAATGTCAGGTAGAGCATGAAGCCGACCAGCGCGAGGGCGCAGGCGGTCTGGACGAATTCCAGCACGCGTATATTGATCGGCTTGCGGCGGATGCCCTCGATGATGGCGAGCGTGATGTGCCCGCCATCGAGGACCGGGAACGGCAGCAGGTTGATCAGGGCGAGGTTTACATTGATCAACACGCTGAATGCCAGCGCCAGCCGCCAGCCGTTCTCGTTCTCAAAGATCTGGTAGTAGAGGCGCATGATGCCGACCGGACCGCTGAAATGCGCGGCCTTGACATCGGATTTCGGTGAAAGAAGCGCGCCGACCATCCGGAAAATGCTGGTGGCGGCATCCCTGACCTGGCTGACGGGACCGGGGTAGACCAATGTCGTCCGGCCCCAATCGATGCCGAAGTTCACGGGCTTGGCTTCGGGGGTGGCCGGCGGAAGCGGGAGCATGAGCGCGACTTCTGCGCCTTTTCTCTCCACGGTGACGGCGAGCGATTTTCCGCGGTTGGCATCCACGAGAGGACCGATTTCCCTGAGATTGAAAATCGGTTGTCCGTCCGCCGCCGTGATCAGGTCGCCGGCTTGGAACCCCGCTTTGTCGGCGATGCTGCCGTGAATGACGAAGCCGATTCCCGGAGTCAAGCGGGGTCCGATCTGAACCTCCCGCAGGGCAGGGCGGCGCCAGCTCGATGTCTCGGGTTTTGTCCATCCGGTGGGAATGGTGATTTCCTGCCCCTCGCGCTTCACGGTGAAGGCGATGGTTGCGCCCTCGCTGCGAACGATCCTCCACTTCACGCTGTCGGTCCCGCTCGCGAAGTGCTTCACCGGCTGCCCGTCCACCGCGACAATGACATCACCCACGCGGAGTCCGGCCTTGTCGGCGGGACCTCCTGCTTCCACATAGCCGATGGTCGGGGAGTCGAATTCGCTCTGGGGCTTGCCGACAAACCAGACGACGCAGGCCATGACAAAAGCCAGGCCGAAGCTGAAAAGGGGGCCTGCGGCGGCGACGATGATCTTATCGAGCGGCTTCACCGGCGGGAGTTGGTCGCGCGACTGCTCGACCTTGCCTTCCAGCGCCTCCATCGGGGCGAGCTGGGGGATGGCCACAAAGCCGCCCGCGGGGATCGAGCCCAGCCGGTATTCGACGCCGTTGACCGTCTTTTTCCAGATCGGCTTGCCAAACCAGATCGCGAATTTTTCCACCACGAGCCCGCGCCATTTCGCCGCCAAAAAATGCCCGAGCTCGTGGACGACGATCAGCAGGTTGAAAATCAGGACAACCTCGAGGCAGATGAAAAGAAACTTCAAAATATCGAAAACCATAAAGAGTGCCGGAACCCTATTCCACGAACCCGCGCGAGGCAAGTTTCATGGGACCAAAGCATTTTCCCATCCCTCAATTATTTCCCTACCTGCGGAAGATCTCGGCGAGTTCGATACGGGGGCCCGGAAAGAGGGGGGATTCAAAAGCCGCGTTGTCGCGGTAGTGGGAGGTCGGCTCCTCGCACGTCGAGTCTGACCCGGCAAACAGATATTGCCGGAGGGATTTTTCTTCCGGGTCGGCGATCCAGTATTCCCGCACCCCGGCGGCGGCGTATTTCCGGCGTTTGCGGGTCAGGTCTCGGCGGTAGGTGCTTTCGGAGAGGACTTCGACAACCAAATCCGGCGCTCCGTGCAGGCCGTCCGTCCGCGCGATGAGTTCAAGCTTTTCCGCCGAGACAAAAACGACGTCCGGCTCGAAGCAATCCTCGTCGAGAAAGACATCCAGCGGTGCGATGAAGGCTTTTCCGGCGGGGTTGGATTTTTCCCAATTTCTCAGCAAGAGGTAGATGTTTCCGGTGATTTCCTGGTGATAAAGGTTCGGTGCGGGGGCCATGATCAGTTCTCCGTCGATGAGTTCGAAGTGCGGCGGACCCTCGGGCAATTTGCGGAATTGTTCGAGGGTCATGCGGTGAGGAAGTCGCGGCAACTCGAGTTGAGGCATGGCGATATTCTATTCCAAGGCCAGCCGCGAAGCAAGTGCCCGCGCGGTGCCGTCGGTTTGGATCACTTGCTCCAGATCCGGCCGGTCCGCATGCGGGCACTCAGCCATCACCTTGGCGACGATGCCCCAGATTTTTGGGAACCGGATTTTTCCCGCCAGGAAGGCCTCCACGGCGATTTCATTGGCGGCGTTCATTACTGCCGGAAGGGTTCCGCCGCGCGTTCCGGCTTCCAAGGCAAGGTCCAGCGCGGGAAAGTCGTCCCGCCGCGCGGCCTCGAAATCGAGCCGGGCCAATTGGGCGAAGTCCAGTGGCCGCAGCGAATTCGGAACCCGGTCCGGCCACGTCACCGCATAGTGGATGGGGAAACCCATGTCCGAATGGCTCAACTGCGCGAGCGTCGAGCCATCCACAAACTCCACCATCGAATGGATGATGCTCTGCGGGTGGACGATCACCTCCACCTGCCCGATGGGCAGCCCGAACAACCACCGCGCTTCGATCATCTCCAGCGCCTTGTTGAACAGGGTGGCGGAATCGACCGTGATTTTTTTTCCCATCCGCCAGGTCGGGTGCCTGAGCGCGTGCTCCGGGGTGATGGCCTCGAATTCCTCGCGCGGGGTGTGGCGGAAGGGACCGCCCGAGCAGGTGAGGATCAGTCTTTTGACGGTGGAAATATCGCGGCCCTCGAGGCACTGGAAAATCGCGTTGTGCTCGCTGTCCACCGGCAGGATTCGCACGCCGGCCTTCGCGGCGGCCTGCGTGACCGCCTCTCCGGCCATCACGAGGATTTCCTTGCTGGCCACCGCAAGGTCTTTTCCGGCTTCGATGGCAGCCAGGGCCGGCTGCAGTCCGGCGGTCCCCACGATGGCCACGAGCACAAGATCCGCGCCGGGCAGGGTGGCGAGTCCGATGAGGCGATCCATCCCATCCGGCCCGTCGGTGCGGACGCAACGCGCCCTGGGAAAGTCCTTCGCCGCGGCGGCGAGGGCGTCTCCGTTCCGGTGGGCGGACATCCCGACGATCTCCATGCGCTCCGGAATATCGCGCGCCACTTTGAGGGCGCTTTGGCCGATCGACCCCGTGGCGCCGAGAATGACGACCCGCCGCTTTCTCATGAGACTCCGAGGACAAGCCTCATGTAGAAAAACAGCAGCGGAGAAGTGAAGAGCAGGCTGTCGATCAGATCCAGGCTTCCTCCGATTCCGGGCAGAAGCCGGCTCGAGTCCTTCGTGTTGGTGCCGCGTTTGACGATGGACTCCGCAAGATCGCCGATGACGGCCGCGAAGCCCAGGAGGAGACCCAGCACGACGATGTCATCGAAACGGAATGCCGAGAGCTTTTCGGGCATCAGCGCATACAGCCAGCTCGCGGCGATCAGCGATGTGACCAGGGCCCCCGCAAACCCCTCCCACGTTTTGTGCGGGCTGATGTGCGGGGCGAACGGATGTTTGCCGAAGAGGCTCCCGAAAACATAGGCTCCCATGTCGCTGAATTTCGTCACCATCACAAGGAAGAGCACATAATATTGCCCGGTTGTGGCGCCCCCGGGCGTGCGCGGGGTCAGGTAGATGATCTTCGTGATGAAGCTGAAAAGCCAGGGAACATACAGCAGGCCGAAGAGCGTGTAGCTCATCGCCCGCAGCGGATCCCGGCGGGTCCCGCGGAACATTTGGCGCGCGAAGGTGACGATCAGGAAAAGGACGAGGACGACCAACTCGAAATCGTAGGCGTTTTCCGGTCCCTGTTCCTTCATCAGCAAAAACCCTCCCGCCAGCAGGACCGCCGCGCAGATGAGTCCAGTCAGCGTGAAGACCCCGATCCCGTCGTCCTCGAGCATCCGGTAATATTCCCACAACGCCACCATCGCCATGAAGGCCAGCAGGCAGAAAAACCCGAAATCGTAACCCGCGAAGATCGTGGCCAACATCAGTGCCCACAGGCCCACCGTGCTCGAAAGCCGGAGAATGAAGGTGAGCCGCTTGGTGTTCATGGGCGTCCCGAGAAACAATCAGACCGGCGCGACGCGGGCAATCCCGAATCCCCTTGCCCGCCAAAAGGGAGAAGCCCGCGTCGATCCGGGAGGGGGTCCGGGGGGAGGGACGTTTGTTCGTCGCCGAACGCAGTTGGTGAAAGAGGACGTGATGTTGCTTCCGGTAAAGGAATAGACAGGCTGCGGGGAAAATCCTCCAATCCCTAAAAATTGCGACGTCACGAACGAGTAGTCACCCGCCGGAACGCTGTTGGTGTAAGCGCTCGCGGCACTGCTGCCAAAGATATCCTGCGGGATCAGCGATCCATTGTGTCCATAGATGAAACGTCCATCGGAAAGATGCCCCCATCGTCGTGCCGTCCCAGCTCGTCGTATTTGGGAGACGGAGTGTTGTCCAAACCGCTTGGCATGGAACGGTGAGAACCGCAAGAGATGCAGTAACAACAAGCAATGTTTTTTTCATATTTATCCTTTTTCTTTGATTGCACAGGGAGTGTCGTAGGACAGCCTTTCCCCCGCATAGAAAAAGGACTACCCCCGCACGGACGCTACGCGACGCCGTTGTCCATTTCAGGACGGTGCGGTTTTCTCCGCCGGTTCGAACCCGGACTTTGACCTTTGCGCGACAGTGGGGGAATTTCACCCCGCTTTCCTAGGCCGACGGATTGGTTTGGTTATGAAAAGAACGAATAACCGGAGAATGCCCGGTCAGCATGATTTGGAGAT
>Ga0172380_10005306_pt1 | contig 15723 bp, 18 predicted proteins | sample Leawe162metaG_FD_119747 | JGI IMG/M metagenome (GOLD analysis project Ga0172380, IMG submission 119747) | Leachate microbial communities from a municipal landfill in Southern Ontario, Canada - Leachate well 162 metaG | ecosystem: Engineered > Solid waste > Landfill > Unclassified | place...
CTGGGTAGGGCTGGTAGAGTCACTGGCTTTGTACGAAACGTTACCGGCTGTACCGGTAATGCAATAGGTAGTGCCGTTACTGGTGTATTGGTAGTCTATGTCAGTACTAGTAACCCCAGCACTTGCAAGGTTGCCACTACTCGGGTAGCTACCATTATCTATTTTGTAGAGTTCTAGCTTCTTCTTAGCTTGAGCGAGCGCAGAGCTTGCTTCGCTCGCTCTGGCTCTATTCTGTATGCCGTTATAGGCAACGATGCTAATCGTGGCTAAGATGGCAATTACGACGATTACGATGAGGAGTTCAACGATGGTGAAGGCTGATCTTTTCTGTTGTGCCCACATAGATATGATAAGTATAGCAAAAAGACTTTCAAAAGCTGTTTTAGCATAAACACCTTGTGTGGGGCTAGTGGATGCCCTAAATCATTAAAGAGACTATACAGGATTTCCCGTTTGAACTAAACGCTCTACTCGCTGAAATATATCATCCCGTACGTGTGCGGTCGTTTCATAGTCTTGACCACGAGGGTCTTTTACATCCCAATAGACGTAATTGTTGGCTTCTTTTAGCCATTCAGGCGACAAGTGCGGCGAGGCCATATTAATAACCCACTCATATTTATTTAGCATGCTTTGGTCAAGGGGTTCACGTTTTGCGTCAGAGATATCGTAACCAATATCATTCATGACATCAAGGAGATAGAAATTCTTTGAAGTACTTGTTTGTTTTCTTCCGAGCAAAGTCTGCCCTATCTCTTTAACACTCGTGCCAGCAGCATCGGCGTCTTCGGTATCAGTAAGTCTGTTATAGAAAGCCTTAGCCATTTGGCTTCGACCAATATTTGAATGACATACGAATAAAATTTTCATCTCACTGTTAGTATAACGATTATACCAAATAAAGGTTACTACGAGACTTCATGTAGTAGGTAAATAGGATGTAGCCACCGCACCCACAAGGAATCTCTACTTTTGAAGCGTAAGGTAACAAATTAGCATGCCAGCACCGTCTGTATAGGCAAAGCTTGCCCCGTCTGGGCATTCTGTGGAAGATGAGCCCTGAGTAATCATATAAAGATAGATCACACTTGGTGCGTATACTGCATATGGCCCAACCGTACCCTTAACGGGCTGCTGCGTGGTCGTTCCCTTCGGCGCATACGAAGATAGGGCGGTCATAAGGGCGGTGTTATTGCTAACAAGGTATGAGTCGGCGCTATTTACGCTGTAATCTCGGCATCGGGGCTGTCCACCGTACCCAGTAGGAAAATTCGTTCCTAGGCAGTAACCGCCATCAGCCATAGCAGGGTGCGTACCGTTCATAGCTTGGTATAAATCAAATGCTTGCTGCCAACTTTTTAGTTCAGAAAAGCGACTTATCTTGTTTGCTCGAGACTGGATCCCGTTGTAGGACACTATAGAAATGGCAGCTAGGATAGCGATTACGACAATCACGATGAGCAGCTCAACTATCGTAAAAGCAGATTGTTTATTCTTAGCCCGCATAGTTGGTGTAAGTATAGCAGAAAAACTACCCGCAGCCTCAAGTTCATTCTGATTATGCTTGGCTGGGATTAGTGGATGTGCTTCAGGAAGAACATTTGAGTTGGCATTATGTCTTAGTAGGATCTGGCATGGCCACCCAACACTCAACCCCAGCAATACCACCTGAAAGCAACACAGAATACCCACTTGTTGGTGGAGTACTTGTGACATTTGGATAATTAGACAAATCAAGTACCGGACCGACTGGACATTGAGTTTGTCCCTCTAGTGTATAGATCATGACCCAGGGGTTTGGCGCCCCATTAAGAATAACGCCAGAGGTATTCAGAAATACAGCGCCCCGCGTTGACCAAGGGCTAGACCCATTGCCAAAAACCGTGTTATTAGGTGTCGGTATCTTGCTGGAGAGATATGGCTTAATTTCATTATTAAAGCTAGTATTAACAACTCCCGCTGTCGAGTTTGACCTAAAGCAGTTACGCGCATTTGCCACTGTATAAACACCTGTATCTTGGTAGTCATCGCCTAAACAGGCGGATGATGACGTCGGATAGAGTTGATGCTCGATCGCATATGCAGTCAGTGCTTTTTTGTACGCTTGGACGACAGAGGCAGTCTGGGAGTTGCGCGCTCGCTGCTGAATCCCGTTATATGCAACTACACTAATTGCCGCAAGGACCGCAATAACAACGATAACGATGAGAAGTTCGACAATCGTAAAGGCATCTTGCTTATACTTTCCCCACATAGATATCATAAGTATAACAAAAAGGCTTCAGGATGAAGTCTTTTTAAGCATAAGCGTCCTAGTTGGGGCAAGCGGACGTATTCCAGGAAAACAGTTATACGTTGACCATGGCTTAAAGAGAAGTGGGAGATGGAAGTGTAATATCACAGCGAGTTAGTGAGCCGAAGTTTGATGTCACCCCTCCAGATGTACAACTCTGGTTGTTGCCTTCAAGGTGGTAGAAGATTCGACCGCCCCAATAATAAGCTCCGACAACCTGATTCCCCCCGCCAACATCCACGAGCTTACCGCCGATTTGCGGTTTTCCTTGCATGAACTCACTAAGACGAGTATCGAACCCTGTATCGTTAGCGCTTATTGCTTGATTGCCTACAGTTGGCCCACTCACACATATGCCATCTGAATATCCCGAGCCTAAGCATATATTACTTGTTGCACCGTATGGCTGTGCGCCTTTCACAATCATGTACTGAATAATACCCTTTTTGTACGCGTCTACACCCGCCAGGATTTGAGTATTACGCGCTCGTTGCTGAATTCCGTTGTATGCAACTACACTAATTGCCGCAAGAATAGCAATAACGACAATGACAATAAGTAACTCAACGATGGTAAAACCCATTTTTTTCTGCCTAGCCCACATAGATGTTCTTAGTATAACAAAAAGTCTTCAGGATGAAGTCTTTTTAAGCATAAGCATCTTGGCTGGGGCTAGTGGATGTGTTTCGAACTAATCTGGATCATGGTGACGCGCTCAGTTGAAGGGTTCCTTTGCTGACCGCAGTCCTTCCTGCGAGGGGGCAATCACTTACGCATTGAACTACTTAACCCAATTCAATGAATCTAGGTAGTAGGTAGGCGGCAACTTGTGCGCCTTGTTCTTCGCGTGCAGTTAATGTCCGCATCGATACTTTAAAGTCTTGTAGGAATCTGATACGTCTCTCAGTTAGCAAAGTACCTCTTAAACCATCATCGATCGCTAATGCGTTTCGTAAAGCTAAAAGTGAAAGTTCTTCTTCAGATTGTATAGTTTTTATGACAGTGCTACGACATTCGAATGGGTCGTCCGAACCAAAAAGCTCATCCCTGTCGGATACACCAGTAAGTTTTCCAAGTGTGAGACCTTCACCCTTACGCAAAGACAGAAGCGCCTCAGTTCGGCGTGTGAGTATAGAGTTTTCGGAAGTGCTAGCAGACATAGTTAAACCATAACATATAAGTCCTAAACATGCAACTACCGTACAGCGACCCGTAAACAAAAGATCTCCGGAGAAGCCTTTAAACATAAGTATCTTGGCTGGGACTAGTGGATGTGTTTCAGGAAGAATTAACTACTTCTTCAAAGACTTTTGCGTTTTATTTTTAGGCCTTCGTTTTAATGCTAGAGCCCAAGAAATGAATCCGAAACCAATTGCAATGCTGGTAATGAAAATGCCGACCGCGACAAAAGCTCCCGCTCCACCCCATCCCCCGCATTCTGTTTGGTTAGGCAGCACATCACAGTAGAAACGAGTTATCGGAATGGTCAAAAGTAATGCCATAAAAGGAGAAAGTATCATCACGGCTACCCCGAGCGCGATAAGTGTCATTTGAGATTGATTGGGTTTCATTATTCAATAGTAGCAAAAATGACGATGATTCGTCATTCTATACTGCTTATGCTTGGCTGGGGATAGTGGATGTGTTCCAGGAAGAAACGATATGGTTTCGTCAGGCACATTTAATCTCTAATATGGCTCATACTGCCGTTCTATGATGTCTTTCCGCTTTTTAAAGTGATTACGGAAGATGACGTTTCTACTCCAAGGTGTTATCGTGTCCTCTAGCTCGAACTCGATAACGGTCTTCATATACGCTTGCTTCGTGAAATCTGTTTTATGCCTAATATGGTAACCTTTTATTTTACCTCCGACTGCGGCGATAATATGCGCTTTGAGATCTTGAAGACCGTCTTGATAGTCATTTTTTTCTGGATAAAACTCCACAAAGAACATGTCGTCCACTGCCATATAAATTATATGACTGTCGATATCGCTAATGTATATTTTTGCTGCTTTAGGATTTTTAGGAACTATTTCGACTTCCCAGCCACCATGTGATGACTCGCCAGACTCAATAGAATAACGTCCTGAATAGGGCTTAAGAACATTGTTTACGGTACGCTTCACGATCTCTTCGTGTTCAGTGAGTTCTGGGGTAGTCTTTTTCATCCTAGGTTTAATATATCAAAAAATAAAGACTTCACGAAGAAGTTGTTTATAGTGCTTATACTTGGCCGGGGCTAGTGGACGTGTTTCAGGAGGCCTTTGTGGCAGTCAATGAGTCGAGTATATCAGCAGCCATGTGCATATAAGTATCCTTTGCTTGCTTAGCTCTATTTATAAACTCTTCTTTGATTACCCACTCATATGATGAATGCTCCCAGCTCATCACAATAGTCGGTTTTTGTGGAAGGCGACTAATAAATAAATAATAGTGGGTACCATTCCTTGAATAATCAGTTCCCGAAAATACTTCTTTTGCTTGAGTGCTTCCGATGCGAAGCCCTATTTCTTCCTCGACTTCACGCAGCATGGTGCTTATTCCGGACTCGTTACCTTCTGCGGTTCCACCCGGCAAATCTGGATCTTTGCCAAATGTCGGATGGTTACTTCTAAACATAATCAAGTACTCGCCGTTATTTTCAATAATGAGTTTCGCTACTTTCTTCATATTTTATAAGTATACCAAACAAAAAATGACGATTTCTCGTCATTTTAACCATAAGCATCTTGGCTGGGGCTAGTGGACGTGTTTCGAACTAATGAAGCTTTTTTACAGGATGGCATTAACTCTTTCGGGCATCTTGCTTTCCGAATTTAAGCAGTAATACAATAGACACTATAAATAACATCCCGGCTATCGACGCTGCATAGGTACGATATTTATCGAGAATATCAACTTCCCGAGTAATGTCATACTTGATGCAAGGCACTACCATTTCAAGTCCGCACTGCTGGCCAATAACTTCCTTGATGTAAAATGATCCAAATAAGGACCAGCATAAAATAGCAAAAATAAGGACAGCCAAGACTACTAAAAGCATCTTCTTCATACTATAACTATAGCAAAAAGACTCCCAAAGAAGTCATTTAAGCGTAAGCATCTTGGCTGGGCGTCATGGTCAAGGAATTCGAATCCCTCCGGTCCAGGTGTTGAGGTATATAATGTCTCGAGCAGCAAGGCTACTGCGTAGTAGAGGCCTCGCATCTACAAAATGAATCTATTCAAGGAAAGGGGAACCCTCAGGTAAGACTTGATCAGTTTATTCTTATCTATAGTTTCGTTCGATAGATGATTGACGTAAAATTTAATGTCCTCTAAAATCTCTGCGTACTGCCTTATATGTTTCTTGAATGCCTCATCATCGTCGAGGATGTCATGCAGTGCAGTACTTGACCTAGCACCATTTATAGACTGTGTAGCGATAGTGTGGCCGTGCATGATCGCGTTTCTGTATCGCGTGAAATTCTGCATTTTACCGAGCACTTTCCTTCTAGAGGACGCTTCAGGTAGGTCTTCTCCAAAATCGAAAGTTGCGCCATAAATAAAACTCGCCATTTTCTCTCTGAATCCAATGCTATCAAGATCTTTCGCTACGTCCACATATGTAATATCTTTTTTCAAGGTGTGTACGGCCAAGTCTCTGATTATGGAGTTGACGCCCGCTTCTAGTAGTATCTGTAAAGATATGATTATATCGAGCTTATCGTTCACTGTTAAGTCAGTGACGGCTTTAGCAAGAAGAATATTACTACGAGTTTCGAAATGATTAAACACATGCAAGCTTGTCACCAGAGAAAACTCTGTATAACGTCGAGGCGGCCTTGCTGCATTTTTATCACTTGCCATTGACTGGATTATACAACAAGTCGCCCCACCTGAGTCTCGCTTCAAACTGCAACATCTAGTTAGGCGTAGCGGCAAAACATATAATCATTTTGAAGGAGGCCACAATGCCAAAGAGAAGGAAAATAAAACAAGTCGATCTCGTAGAAGTCAAACAAAAACAAGATGCCCTTGCCCTAGCGTATCTTATTTACGATATTTGGAAAGATAAACGCGCACAAAGCAAACAAAATAGTAAAAATAAGTAGCCGTAATACCTCCGTTTCAAGAAAAATGCCCATTTTTGATTTATAGTGAATGTAATGGGTAGGAAATCTAGTGTTAATTGGGTGCAAGCAAAAGAGCTATATCTTAAAGATTCACGGTATAGCTATTTTGAGATAGCTGAAATTTTTGGCGTAAGCAAAGCTTCTATACAAAAACGAGGCACTAGAGAAAAGTGGCCAGAACAGAGAAAGGCATACTTAAGTGCAACACTTTCAAAGAAACTCAGTATGCTGTCCATTGATGTTGATATTGCAGAGGTGAACACTCGTCATATAAAAGACTTTCGAATGATGCAAGCTATGGCTAGCAGGATATTTATCAAGGCTTGGGAAGAATACAATGAGGGTAAATTAAAAAAGGCGGCGCTAACACTTAAGCGCGCCTCGGACACGATGATAATAGGAATTAAGGGTGAAAGAAAAGTTCTAGGTTTACCGAGCGTCCGTCGCTTTAACGAGATGAAGCCCAAGAATCCGGGCCCATGGATTGAACTCGCAAAAGAGATTGAAAAATCTAGGCAAAGTTCTAAAACTAAAAATCAAGGGTAATTGTTACGGGTGAACTATTGGCGTGAATTGTTTTGCTATGCACTTCTATGCCTTTTAGTGGAGGAAATATATTCCTATCAATCAATTGGTTCAGTAGGACATACCGACATATCTGACGAAGCTGATCGACCAAGCTTTCTAGTGAATAGTTATCACTCTTGTACTCCTCAATGGCTTTCTTGGTAGTATATTCTGTTACCCCGTCATTAAGCGAACCCCGACCGATAATAAGAGCAGGCATTAGTCCGTTGTGAACCGTGTTATTTCTTATTTCACTTCGAGCAACATCAAATATGAGACGGTACTGTTTTCGGATTTCTTTATCTTTTATACGACCGAATAATAGCTCCTTCCAATCTTTATCCGCATTATTTATAGGGTGATTAACACCCTTGCCACAAGCTTCACATTTTCCTTTGCAAAACTCTGGTTTAGGCAGTAACGCTTCCATGGCGGATATCAGTATTACTACCTGCCAATATGCTGGATCAATACTTCTCAACCTCGGATTAAAGTCTACGTCTTGTCCGAGGAAGTAATTTTTGAGTGCAGCTAGATAAATATCATCGGTTTTGAGGTAAGCTTTATAGATTTCGTCGTAAGAGAATACATCCTTAATTTCATGGCCCCAGTACACACCTGGTAATACACTATTAAAATCTAGCCGCATTTCTCTGGCGGTTACTTTAGGGTACTTTTCTGTATCAAGGTCCTCAACATTGAAATCACTGTATGTATGCCCATATGCTTGGAAAGCATATAGCGGCAGTCGACTGTCGGCTAGTAGCGCGTGCATATAGATCCACTTATCAATTTTGCCGTGATATCCATCCTCTTCCACCGTGAGTGACGCAGACCAGTGTGGTCGGTTCCAGTCATCGAGTACCGTGATTGATCCAGCTCTTGCAATCTTGAGTCCCTCGGTTTCAATAGCTAATGTAGGTACCAAATAGCTAGGAAGTCGTCTAATATTCTTCACTTTAAAGTTTTCGCATTCTGCCGCTACATATTCGTTGGATATTCTTCAGGGGTTTATCGAAGTATGTGTCGACTGAATACTTGGCGTCATCAAAGGTGTCTGCATCGCCTTTATAGCTCAGAATCTTCTCGATAGACGATTGTAGCGCTTTGTCGTCGCTGTCTTTTGATTTATTTTTCCAACGTTTAATCAAGTGGTCTTTTTCTGTTCCAATCAGTATGAAGAATGCCTTATCAAGCTGACCTTGTTGTGCAGTGAGGATGTCCCTGTAGCTATTAGCCTTTTCCTCATAATTAAAGGCTGCTTGTTTCTGTATTTCAAGTTCAGTGATAGATGAAGCATCCCCGTCCCGAATCATATGCATCATTGAACGAAATGAGATATTAAATTCGTGAAACACAATGAGAGTTCTACGTATATTGCGGGCTGACGATATGACGTCACCATATGCTTGCTTCAACTCTTGTTTTTCGTTACGACGCCTTGTTATGTACTCGTTAATAAAGAAACCCAACATCGTTGTGATGGCAGCTATTAGTGCAGCCAGTATTGTTGAGTTTAATATCTTATCCATACAACTTATTATAAACTTTTTTCCTTCTTTCACGGTATAATGATAATTGTCTAGGATTCAAACAATTAGTTAACGTGACCAAGTCGCGTAGTTGTGCCATAAAATGGGCAGCTACGTAAAAAAGAATAGGCATAACTGCTTGTTTGGGTCCTAGACAGTCCAGCGTGGCTGTCCTTTTTATTTGGAAGTCACGGATTATCAACCTGAACAAGGAGAAACCATGGCTACCAAACAAAAAGAATGGAAAGATATGTCAAAAGTTGAAAAGACTGTGACCGTTCTGATCCTGCCCATTATCATAATAATTATCGTTGCAGTCACATCGGCAATATTCGGCGGCGACAAGAAGACTGATGAACCGGTATCTAAAACTGAGACTAGCAAAACGGAAACAACGCAACCCGCTCCTAAATTCGATACGTACCTAAATCGCCCTATGAGCGAAGTTGCGTCGGAATTTGGCCAGACCTACGACCCGGCCAACAGTACGCAGATACGGGCCGACAAAGACGGATACAAGCTATTCTTTGAGGATGGTGGGCGTGATGATCCGACCGACCCGCTTAAGAAGCAAGGTACCGGCCAAGTAACGACTGTTAACATGGATTTACCACAGATGGGTAAATGCGAACAAAACCAGGTATTCAATAAGATCGATGAAGCTATGCGGGTTGCCGGACTCAACCCAGACACTAAGGGTGACCAGAGCGGAACGCAGGAAGGCTACGCGACCTACAAAAACTACCTGGACAAAAAGAGCCTGGAACTCACCTTACTTTGTGAGTACGACGATGCAAACTACAAGCTGCAAATACGCGTACTGCCCGAATTCAGATAATCTCTGCTAAATAACTGGACTTTATATTTTATCGAGCTAATGTGTGTCATGTATGGAGACCAACCTACAGATAAAATACTGCCTCTATGCTCGTAAATCGAGCGAGCAAGACGAACGACAAGCGATGTCGATCGACTCACAGTTAAAGGAAATGATGGCAATGGCTAAGCGTGACGGCCTCAATGTCACAGAGACTAAGCAAGAAAGCTATTCTGCTAAGCAATCTGGCAACAGACCAGTGTTCAACGAATTGCTCGAAGATCTAAGAAGCGGTAAATATAACGGCATTCTGACCTGGGCACCTGATCGACTATCCCGCAATGCTGGAGACCTAGGCTCACTAGTTGATCTTATGGACAGCGGCAAACTAGAGCGAATACGAACTTTCGGGCAAAGTTTTAGCAATACACCGAACGAGAAGTTTTTGCTCATGATTCTTTGTTCTCAGGCCAAGCTAGAGAATGATAATCGTGGTGTAAACGTGAAACGTGGCATACGAGCTAAATGTGAAATGGGATGGCGCCCGTGCATGCCACCACTTGGTTACTACACTCGTGGTGCTACAGGTGGCGTAAAAGACGTTATTCTAGACGAAGAACGTGCGCCTTACATAGTGAAGATGTTCGAAATGTCCGCATCAGGCAAGAGCGGTCGACACATACAGCAATGGCTCAAAGATAATCATGTCCGAACTCGCGGCGATAAGCAGATACCACTAAGTATGATCTATAAGATGCTTGGTAATACGTTTTACTATGGAGAATTCGAATATCCGAAGAACAGCGGCAAATGGTACAAGGGTAATCACACGCCTATGATCACGAAGGGTCTATTCCTAAAGGTCCAAGAACAATTAAAGGTACCGATAAAGTCCAAATGGGGAGCAAAGGAGTTTCCTTATAAGCAATTTTTGAAATGTTATTCTTGTGGCTCGAGTATTGTAGGAGAGGAAAAAATCAAGCAATTTAGAAATGGCAATGAGCGTAGATACGTTTATTATCACTGCTCTCGACAAGTTGATTATGACTGCAAAGAGCCCTTCGCTTCCGAGGCGACCATAGTTACGTCATTAACTAGGCTAAGTGATGAACTCATTTCGGATGTACTAAAAGTAGAGCCAGGGCTAGCTATTGCCATTGAAAAATTTGCTAAAATGATCTCTCTAACTAATGATGATCATGTTAAAAATAATGTAATGGCAGCGTATATTCGGTATGTCTTAAAGCACGGTTCATTATTTGAGAAAACAAGGCTTGTCCGCAATCTGCAAACAGAATTAGTACTTCATGACAGAGAATTAGTAAGTCTTTAGCTATCCATATTAAGGTGGTTCGTCATGCAGCAGGTATTACTTATTAAGCCACTTCTCATAACTGTGGTTAAAGTTGTAATTCCGGGATATGAGTTTGTCATATATACGTTTCACCACATCATCGTGGGTATCTACCTTTTCAAGTTCGGCTAGAGCCACGTCGAAATCATAAGCTATCGAAGCTTGTTCGGGATAGCTAATAAGAAACTCGAGATCTTCTAAGAACTGCTCAATGCCAATGTGTTCTCGGACTTTTACAAGAATAGAACCATTGTAGTGAAATGGCCACCAATTATATTCGCCCGGGTGCTGGTCTTTCTTTGATTCTGCGATTATAGCCGGTCTTTCGAACTCTAGACTCATTCTCCAAATTCTGTAACAATCATCAAACTTTTTATCAATATAACGCTTAATAAATATATGAAGATGACTATAAACGTGGTGGTTATAGTTCTTAATAGCAAAGGGGAGATACTTTATACTTATATCGAAGAACTTATCAAAATTGCCATTATTTTTAATTGGTTCTTCGGGCAGCTTTGCGATATGCCAAACCAAAGACTCTCTGTGATCTTCTGAACCATTTTCTAGGAAATTCTTTAGCCTATCTTGAAGTGGTTTTGGGTTATATGAGGGCAATGGTCCGCCACGTTCCTTTGGCCAATTCCTAAACGCACCCTTTCTGAACTCCGCAAGGAACAGGAGTAGTGTATCAAGCTCTTTTAGCGTTTCTTTATCGCCGTGCTTTACGAATATATCGATGACTTCAAGTGCCTGAGACTCATTCATCGTTCTGATTCTATTGAATACCCGTGCAAGGTGTTGCAAGATCCCGTAATGATAATTTGTCTTATCTCTTAGCATTGTGAAGGCAAAATCTTCTATTCCTTTGGCTATAGAGTAATCCATAAACCAGTCTTTACTCTCCGGCATAGTGGTGTGACGGTTGTTTGCAAGTGCCTCAAGCATTAGCAATGATAGTTGTCGAACATACAAACTCTCGTCTGTGCAGAGCTTTTTTGTGAGCTCAAATGCACGCTCCGTATAGTCTCGCCCCGCAACGGAATTAACTGGCATTAATATCCAAGCAATACATCCACGCACACTACTGATTTGGATATTGTGCTTACCTTCAATAACATCTTTATCAAACTCGCTATCCTTCTCAGGGCTTGGATCAGTAATGAAGAAGTCTGCTATATAAAAAGCTTCTTCAAATTTGTGCTTTTTTGAAAGCTTCTCAGCAAACCAAACAAAGTTCTCTCTCGTTTCAGTATTTGTAATTTTTGCGGCAAGGTTTACTGCATTACCTGCAGTTTCCAGTTCAGGTTTAACAATATCCAAGTAGATACTGTCAAGATGGTCGTCGGGCATATCTCTTAAAACCGAGCCAAATACTCTCTGCTGATTCTCAGTTGGCCTATTAGCGATTAATGAACGCAGCAATTCCGTGCCCTTATCGTGATTCTTTTTTAAAACATCGAGGATAGGATCTTTAGCGTCATATGAGTGGAACGAATCAAGCGACTTAGAGAAGTAATCCCCGTGAAGGAATCCCTCTAAAAGATGTGTGCCTTGCTGGAAGGTAGCATCATTACTAATAAGACGCATAATTGACTGGATTACAGTCGTATCAAACATAATCTGCCTATTCATATAATCTTCATTCGCCAAAAGATTGGTAAACGTTTCAATGGCACGCTCGTGCTTTGCACCTAGAAGGCCCCAGAGGACCTGATCCATAAATACGTTAATTGGATAACCAAATTCTTTAATTGCAATGTTTAGTAATTCCCATTTCTGCTCAGTATTTAAAGTTTTGGAATCCCTAACATAAAAGAAAACGATCTCAGCTTTGTGAGGTATACCTCTCCTCATCTTTATAAAGTCGGACAATATTCTAAAGGCCTTTTTATCACCTTGTTCGTACTGTTCAAGTAAGAATGGAATAAAAGCCCTATTCATAAAGTCAGGCTTATGTATACTCACTTCACCAACCTTTAGGCTTATATATTTATCAGCGAGCTCCCATTTTTTATCAACGCTTAATCGCTTGAGATATGGTTTTATGATTGATTTTATAAAAACCCTGTCGTGAACCTCATAATCACCTCCGAAGTTCGACGTACCGCCACCCATCAACTCCCAGCCATCATATTTGATCTTAAATCTCTTGTATTGCCGGTCATACTGAGCCGCCAGTTGTTCGAGTAAGAAGCCAAAGCTACTCGGTTTGGCTAATAAATCATCCCTCAGTATGTCGAAGAGTTTAAAGGGCGTATTATGCGAATACTTATAGTCCTCATCAACAATGTCAAAAGTCTCGTATATGTAGCTGACTATATCTGATTTCAAGCCTTCGTCGCCTTTTGAATAGAGCTTGTCAAAACCATTTGCAAGCTCCCCCAGTAACCATTCGTCGCGTGCTTTTGAGCCACCTTCAATAAATAATGGGCTTTCAGTGGCGAACGCATAAAGCCGCTTCAATAAATCAAATACATCGTCTATAAGCTCGTCCGAAACATCAACAGCTTTCATTAAAATATCAGCCGTAGACTTAAACTCATACTCTTCCATATTTCTAAAACGAAGTTTTTGAACATTCTCCTTTATAAAGCTGACAATGTATTTTGCAGACTCCTCATCTTTGATATTCTCTTCAAATATCCTCAACACCTCTCTTGCATAGTAAGAGCTGAATGTAGCTAGCCAGAAGCTGTGCCAAGCAGCAAGATTGAGATTCTCAGCCTTGGAAATTTCCTGTATAGCAAAATAGTGAAGCCCCGAATCGGCAATAACAGCTTTCAATCTATTCTCGGAGTGAAGCCCCGAATCATTTGCGTTTTTTAACTCTCCAAGTATCTTGTTGATGGTTTCTTTTGCTGTACGCTCACTGTATTTATAGTCGTCTTTCTCTTTTAACGACTCTCTTCGAGCTTCAAGTTCGTCATCAAACTCGGCTTTAGTATAGCTTCCACCCTTTGCAGATTTATCATAGACATTTTTAACTAGAAGAGTACTTATAAGGTCATCGAGTTCATCATCAGGTAACCAAGATCGAAACCTTTCACCAACAAGATTTCTGACAATGTCTTCATTCATATCTTGATCTACAACCCAAAACTTCACCTTTGGTATGAGTTCTAAATGTCTAGTCGTGAACTGGTGTTTTTTAACCAGTCGTTCGTTTACCTCTGGGTAATACTTTGCATTATCAAGGTCTTCTTTAATTCGAGGACCCGTGCTTGTACAGATAATTAGAATTTCATCTTGCTCATTAACTACAGGCAATGTATCCAAGATATCCCGAAGCCCGGCGTAAGTAACGTGCGATTTTTTTGACTCGCAGATTATACGTTTATTACTAAACACAAGAACGAAGTCTGCTAACTTTGGCTGTTCTAGCTCAATTCGTTGGAAGGACTGATAGGCACTGTATTGCACGAACAATGAAAGAGCCGCCCAGTTTTGAGCATTGAAACCAGCTTGGCTATTTGCACCCTTACTCATTCTATAGTTCCTCCTACACCGGTATCCGTTACAGCAACACTACTTGTTTGTGCTTCTTCAGGTAAAAGTGTCTCTACCTTAAACTTACTAATCATTTCTGTTTTTACATATAGTCTTGCGTCGCCTTTGATCTGCTCCCTAACACCAGGTATTGAATGGCTGTCAAACAATCTTCTTAAGTACATAAAGTCCATTACTTCTGCCAACAGTTCTTTTGTGATATCTATGCCGGAACCGGTATGTTTCTGAATCGTGTACAATAATTTTGAAGCAAGATATTCGTAGGGTAACTCGTGTACATGGTCGTCCACGTCCAAAGTCTTGGCGATCTCAAGGATTTCCGATCTAATGTGCTCATCAAGCGTACTCCAAGCTTGCTGATTGTCATACGGTTCTTCTTCAAATCTAACTCTCTTGAAGAACTTGTGAATGTCCCTCTGAGTACTTAGATCTTTGATGTTGAGCCTTGCTATAAGATCTTCAGCAGCCACTTTGACATCACCTATAAGCCTAGCTCCCATCCTTAGCCTATTTGCAGAACCGAGGTAGTTATTGATTCCTACGCTAAGTCCATTACTGAAACTTATGTAGCCCTCAAATTCTGGCGATTGCTTAGAATATTCCAAGAAGGTTAGTATTACATCTCTGACTTCAGATGACTGCCCCTTAGTCTTTGTAGAAGTTGTAGCGTCCTTTTTGAAAGATTCACCTGTCTTGACCTCGTATACCTTCTCTTTGCTACTATTACCCGAACCAACCCTAAGTAGAATATCTAACGATAGCTGGTTTGTCTCAATTGGATAATCTGTATATAACTCACGAATAGTGCCTAATCTTAGCTCTTTCAAAAATAAAAGACAGGCCATTTTATCCTGATAGCAGAAACCCAGTCGAGAAGCATATATGGAAGACATCTTAACTAATTATACAATCTTCTTAACAGAAAGCAGCGAGATTTACTCGCTGCTTTCTGAACCCTTTCGGGTCACCTTTGATGTACTACTTGGCTGGGCATCAAGAACGATTATAGAACTTTGATAGGGGTAGATAGTTTAGATATCATCGAAAAAGAAGAGGACGATGATAGTGAGGAGAATAGCGATGTTTAGGCTATTCTCGCGCACAACTGACACGCAAGGGCTGTGTGGCTCTCGTCTTTTCAATAACGAGTCGTTTTACAAGTCTTTTACTAGCGACTTACGGTACGCGAAACAACGTGTCTATATCGAGAGTCCGTTTGTCACAAAAAGGCGCATTGATGAGTTGCTACCGGCTATTGAAGGACTACGACGCAGGGGTATAGCAGTTACAGTTAACACTCGATGCCCTGACGAGCATGACGGAGAATATGTCAGGCAGGCTTCCGACGGCATTCAGGCAATGCAGGAGCTTGGGGTAAAAGTGCTTTATACTGTAAAGCACCACCGCAAGCTAGCAGTGATTGATGATGTTCTGTGGGAGGGTAGCTTAAATATACTCTCACAAAATGATAGCTGCGAGATCATGAGGCGTATCGTATCGGCAATACTTACTGAGGAGATGCTACGATTTAC
>Ga0172380_10005307_pt1 | contig 15722 bp, 13 predicted proteins | sample Leawe162metaG_FD_119747 | JGI IMG/M metagenome (GOLD analysis project Ga0172380, IMG submission 119747) | Leachate microbial communities from a municipal landfill in Southern Ontario, Canada - Leachate well 162 metaG | ecosystem: Engineered > Solid waste > Landfill > Unclassified | place...
TGTCGGCGACCGGAATGAAGTTGACGCGCACGCGCATTGTCTGCACGTGGATCGCTCTCACCGCGCTGACTCCCTCGAAGCCCGCTGCCGAGAGTATGTCCGCCAGGTCGTACGCGTCGTCGACGCTCCGGCTCGACAGGAAATCGAAGTCGGGTCTTTCTCCGTCGGGGTAAATGTGCGAGCCTTTCAGCCGTAATGCGGCGTCGATGGCCAGTCCCCCGAATAGAATCAGACCGCGTTCCACTATGAATTTTCGCACGATTTCCAACGCGCGGTCAACCATGGCGCCGTCGCTGTCCCGGCGTTGTGCAACAACTTTTAGTTGCGCCGCGACCGTGGACGTCCAGGCCGCGAGATTCGCGACGCCACCCCTGTCCAGGCTTGGTGTCGCTTTGGCCGCCTGGGGTTGCGTGCTGCGTTTGCGGTCGTTTTCCGGGTTAGTATCTTCTGCCATGTGTCGCCTACGGCTGTGGCGTTGCATATCTCCAGTGGGTTTAAGTTCCTAACTCGCAAACGCTTGGCCTTCGCTAGAATTAGAGATTACGGGAATGTGTGATAAGCGGTGAATTGAGGTTCGAATCCGCGACGTGCTGTTGTTTACGCACCTGTCCACCAAAATTGAAACCGCGTTTTCTTCAAACGTATGTCTTGCGCCACATCGTGCGGCGACCCGTTCGGGCTTCTCACCGGCTTTGACCTGGCGAGCCTCAGCCTTTCCGGGCCGGACCTCTCCGGTTCGGGCGACCCCACATACACAGTTGTTGAGGCGCCCGCGGGTCTGTATCTTGACGACTGCTCTGTTTGCGGCGGCCAGATGCGTAGGGGCGCCAATGATCTCGAAAATGTTTGTGTTGAGTGCGGCCTCGTTGTTGAGGGCGACACCACCGAATACGACGGCGACGATACCGTTCGTATGCCTTCCAGCTCTGCGCGATTGCGCATCGTCGGTTCCAACAGCAGTTGCCTTCAGCCCGATCTTTATCGGAGCGGGGGTGGTAACACGCCGATCTCTCAACAAAAACAGATCTTTGAGGAGTTCAAGGTCTACCGCAACCTCTACATCGAGGCCGGCGGGCGCGCGTACCCCCTCAACGCCTGCGAGAAGGCCGCCGAGTACTACAGCGAAGTCCAGAGGGCGTGCGTTAAACGATCCCAGAGCAAGAAGGTCATCATGGCCTTCTGCCTCCAACGCGCTTGCCATTCTATCGGGTTTGCTCCTGGCAAAGCCGACATTAGCATGATGATGCAGCTCCCCGGCAAGGGTATCGCGCGCGGCGAGAACTTTGTGCGGTCGCTTATCGCCGACGGCAAAATGGAGCTGGAGGCGAACCCCGACCAGTGCCGGCCCGAGATTTCGACCTTGTTCGTTCATCTGGGGTACGGCGTCGCCAGGTACGAGCGTCTGCGCGAGGCGGCCTACCAGATCGTCCAGCTCGCCCTCACCAAAAATATCGGCACCAACTCCGTCCTTCGCAGCAAGGCCGCCGGCGCCACCTTCATCGTGCTCTCCCGCTGCGACCGCGCGCTTCTCCCGTCGCCCGACCTGAAAGAGTTCTGCAAGAAGAATCAGATTCGCAAGAATACGGTTGAGAGGTTCACGAAACAGGTCGAGGACTATCATTCTCACTTTGTTCCTCTGTTCGAGGAGTTCGGGCTGTCGACGGCGGTCGCGTCCGATTCGTAGTGACCGTTGCTGATTTTTGGCGTCGCGCCGACAACTAGTTTGATAACTACGTGGCGGTGGCCAACCATTGCTGCATCGGCCGCCATACGTGATCGATCGACTGCTCTCCCACGACCCTTATCGAGTACATTCTTGCTCGCCAGCGTGGGTATATTGCCGGATTCGATGACGCCACTTCAACGTTCAGAGCCAATGGGGGATTTTGTCGCCGCAACTGTCGGGCGATGTGTCGCAGCATGCGGCGGCTTGCCGGCGTCGAATACACCCACAGTACGCCTGGTTGACATGCGGGGCTCGCGATGCATATTTCGCCCGGCTTCTGGGTGTTGATCCTTAGGATGTTCGAAGGGGTTCCGTCGCACGATGCGAAATCTGCGGCAATGCTCCTCAATTCGTCTGGCGTGGCGTCGCTGGCGAGTGCGATCGATGCCGCGGGAGCAACCTGTGACAGTTTCCAGGTCTCGTGGTTGAAGTATCGCAGGAAGAGGCGCAGGGATATCGCCGCCGACCTTGCCTTGGCTGCGTCGCGCGCCTCGTAACAGCACAGGCATGGCGCTCGCACAAAGGAGCCCCCGTCGAGTATGTCGAGGAAGGGAGGCGACATGATCGCGCTGCAGGCTGAGGCCGCGTGGGGAGGGTCGGTGGCCGTGTTGGCCGCCGCGTCGAACATGAACGTCGCGAGTCGCAGCCGCCACGGTCTTCGGCTCGCGAATATTTCCGGTTGCGTAGCCGAGCGTCGCTGCATTATTGTGCTCTGTTCGAATTGCTTCTATTCGAGTCGGCGTGCAACAAATTTCAACCCGCCGCAACAAAATGCAGCTCGTCGCAACCAATTTCAACCCGCTGCAACCTAATTGGTTGTTTATGTTGCGACCGCGGTTGCGAGGGGTTGCAATGGGTTGTGAGGGGTTGCAATGGGTTGTGAGGGGTTGCAATGGGTTGTGAGGGGTTGCAATGGGTTGTGAGGGGTTGTGACCGCGCTCTTGCCGGGTTGGAGGTCGTCGTGGCCGACCAGAAAAAGACGGTCGAGGAGATCCATTATTTTGCGATGCCGTGGCCGCGAATCGTTATTTGGGGCAGCACCATCTCTCGCGTGTTCCATTCCTCCACGATCGGGTCACCCGATGGGGTCGTGCCCACGCGCCGCCGCAAGATGAGGGGGCATCGCAAATCTAACAGTTCTTGGTATGCAATCATCACGGGATCATGCAAACCGGTCGCATCCGTGAACATTGTGGCGTTTTGGGCGATTTGCTCTGCGCGCATTGCGATAATTCTCGCCGCCTCGCTTTTGTGCAAACGATTGTCCGTCACTCGTTCATCTGGCTTTACGACGTGCGTCTGGAGTGAGCGGTTGCTCCCCCGGATTATCTCGTTCACTCGCGCCTTTTGCGGCATCGCCTTCGAGCCCGCCATGATCGCTTCCTCGTCGTCGGGCTCGCCGTCGCTGGGTTCGCCGTCCGATGCCGATTTGTCGTCGTCGTCATCGTCGTCGGCCTTGCCCGGCAGCACTCGTGCCGCTGTCGATGGGGCGCCGGTCGGGTCGCCGTCGTCGTCCGACACTACGCCGTCCCCGTCCTCGTACTCGAAATCGTCTGCAACGTCGTCGGCTCCGAAGTCGTCTGCCGCGCCTTCTCCGTCGCTCATGGTGCAATTATAGTTATCAACTGCCTTCAATTATCGTCCTGCTCGGCAAGTACGGTCTGCCTCGCATGTCTGGCCGTCTTTACCGACTTGTCTGCTACCAGCCGTCCTGTGATGAATATCCGATTGCCTCCAACCCCGGCTTGATTCCTCCCGACACCGCTGTTCCCGACCCGGTGGTTTCCCCGGACACTGTCATAATTGAAAGCGACACGGATATCGTATCGGAAGTTGCCACGGCTCCAACCAATGACGATTCGTGACCGCCTCGCCCTGCTTGCCATCGACTTCATCGGTGTGGTGTTCGAGGTTGCCAAATTCGTTCGTTTCCACGTTAGCTCGGTGTTCACTGTGTGGTGCGACCCATTTGGCTACAGCCGTGCACTGATACCCCTCTTGGGCCGAGATGTTCCGTATCGCCATTTTATTGTCGCGATGGGGAGACCGGGAGGGCAGCGTGGCCTTGCTCTGTGGTCGCGGTCTTTGGCCGATGACTACTACCTTGAACGCGACCGCCGTATCGTCGCGTGGTTCTATCGAACGTACGAATCACCCCAGGCTTCTGATTGGAAAGATTGTGTGACTCGATTTGGCCTGGACCATGTGCCTACTCACTATCTCTCGCTGTGCTCCGCGCCCGGCATGCCGTCGCAACTGCTGCGCCATGTGACGGCCCATTATCTCACGCTGGGGGGCGATGCGACGGTCGGCGTGGGCTCGCATGTTCTGCGCGTCTCTGTGTCGCTGCGTGGTGACAACGGAGGCGAATTACTGACCCAATTTCATGCTGAGGACCATCAGCGAGGCGCGTTTGTTATCGAAGCTCGCCGTACTATCGGCATTGGTACTCTGTCGCCTGGTCGCATGGTCGGTGAGGCTGTGAAAGCCGCACGAGCTAGTTACTCCCAAATTGTGGGATTTAAACAGTAGTATCAGTGTTTGTTTAGCACATGATGTGCATATTTTTAGGTCGCCATTGACTGGTGAGCGCAAATGATTACTATTCTTAACTTTGATATGCTTTGACGTTATGATTGCCCACCTTTTTACCAAAACATCCACAAAATTATCAGACGATTGTGTCTAATAACATTTACCCAAGTTGGACAATTGTGAACGCTCTGTATAGGCACTCGCGTGGGACGCGCGCAAGATTTGAGCAAAGTTCCGGCATGAGCGTCAGAGGTTCTGGCATGGACGTTAGCATGGGCGCCAGAGAAGAGACTACTAAGGAGAGTTTCCGGGGAGGTTTCGTTGACTTCGAGGCGTCCGCGTCGGCCCCCTCCTCGGAGTTCGATCCGTCGTCCGATGATGAACGTGAGCTTCTTGGTCGGCAGGGCGCCGCGTCTACACGCGACGTGGCCGAAAAGACGGCGGTGACGCCGTTGGTGGCCTCTGCGCCGTTAGTGGCCGAAAAGACGGCGGTGACGCCGTTGGTGGCCTCTGCGCCGTCTGCGAGCGCCACCACGGCCGAGGCGGGTCCCGGCCCCTCGGCGCAGGAGACGAGCAGCCGCGCCTGGCTCGCCCTCGACCAGAGCTCCCAGCGCCGGTGGTGTGCCGGCGCGCGCACCCTCAACGCCTTCGTCAGGGACACCGCCCACGCCTATATTACTCCCAAGGGCGACCAGCGCACCAACATCATCGACCAGGGCGAGCGCGAGACCTACTGCATGGGCGCCGACACCGTCAACCTTCTTTGCCGCCACCTCGACTCGTGCCGGCGCGAGGGCGTCGCCACCCACTTCTCCGAGCGCCAGGGCACTCCAACCGCCCCTCGGTGCGGCATCATGATTGACTACGATATTGTCACCTCCAACGCGCGCCCCACGCTCACGAATCGCCACTACCATCGCATCGCTAGTTCGCTCGCGGCGACTCTTCAGCGCGACATCGACTTCGCGGATCAATTGCCTCGCGGAAAGGGTGGCCGCTTGGCGACGGAGATGCAATTTCACTTATTCTTTATTATTAAGCCCGCAGCGGTGCCCATTTCGGCGCCTAATGCGGCTGGCGGATCACAATCGTACAAGTTTGGGTTCCACATTCTGATCCCGGGCATTCGGTTGGGGCGCGCCTACAAAAAATGGCTCATCCGCGAGTTTAAGGGCGACGGCGCTGTTGCCTCTGTCCTCACCGAGCTCGGCGCCTCGGGCGACCCCGCCGCCTGCCTCGACCCCAACAGCGCGAGCGTTCCCGTTCTCTTCTTCGGCAGCTGCAAGCGCGGCGGGACCCCCTACGGCCTCGGCGCCGCCCTCGAGGTGACGCTCGACCTCGCCGCCGGCGCGACGTGGACGCCCGCCCCCATCGTCCGCGAGCTCGACGCCGCCGCCCTCGCCGGCTTCAACCTCGTCGCCGAGATGTCGCTCACCGTCGACGCCGCCTACGATGATGACCGCGCGCCCCTCGTCCGCGCCACCGAGTTCGACTGCCGGCCCGAGCTCGCCGACCGCGTGCGCGACTGGGGGGACCGCTCCGCCGCCGCCGTCACCCCCGCCGAGGAGCTGCTGCTCGCCGAGCACAGCCTGTCGACGCTCACCCTCCACAACGCCGAGGCGCGCCACCTCCACGCCCTGCTCGACCTGCTCTCCGAGGACTACGCCTCGCAGCGCGACCTCTGGCGCGATGTCATCTTCGCCCTCGCCAACACCAACGAACAGTACAAGCCTCTCGCCGTCTGGTTCAGCCACAAGTGCCCTCGCCAGTGGGCCGGCGGGGGTCTCGACGCGCTTGATTCCCTTTGGGAGGACGCGCTTGCCCGCCGCGGCAGCTGCGCGCGGCCGCTGACCCTCAGCAGCATTTCCTGGTGGGCGCGCTCCTGCAATCCCGCGCGCTACGCCGAAGTTATGGAGCGCTCTTACTTCACGATGCTCACCCAGTTCGTTTACGACTACGGCGGCAAGCTGGAGCACTTTATGGTCGCCAAGGTGCTGCACGCCATGCTCGGCACCAAGTTCGTCGTCGACATCGAGCCGAGCTCTCGCGGCGTCGACACCTACCGCTGGTTCGAGTTCGTCCTTCCCGGCCAGCCCATGCGGCCCGGCGAGGTCTGGAAATGGCGCCGCGAAACCGAGCCCGACGACATTCAGCTCTACCTCAGCGAGAAATTCCCCCGCATTCTTGACCAGATCTCGGAACACATCGAAGAGCGCCGCATCGGGGCCGCCGAGGAGACTCAGGCCAAATACTACCAGCAGCTCGGCAAGTCGTTTGCTGCCACCAAGAAAAGCTTCTTTAACGACACCTTTAAGAATGGCGTCATTCGCCAGGCCGCCTTCCTCTTTCGCCGCCGCGGGTTCGTCGCCCAGCTCGACCGCATTCCTGACTTGTTTGGCACTCTTGACGGCGTGCTCCGCCTGGGCCCGCGCATTCAGTTCATCAACCACTACCACGAGCTTCCCATCAGCGCCTTCTCTCCCGTCGCCTGGAAGCCGTTCAACCCCGACGATCCGTGGACGCGCCTCGCTCTCCGCGCCCTCGCCGACATCATTATCGAGCCCGATGTTCGCGACTGGATCATCTTCCACGCGGCGCAGGCCCTCGGCGGCCACCCCAAGGAGGGCCTGATGCTTCTTTGTGAGGGCGGCGGACAAAATGGCAAGACGGCTGTATTGCGCTGGTTCGCCAAAGCCCTGGGTCCTTACGCCGATAAGTTTAACGTGCAGCTCCTGTCCTCTGATCGCGAGGAGGCCGACAAGCCCAACAGCGCTGTCATGAAGTTCAAACATCTTAACTATGCCTACTGCGAGGAGACGAAGAAATCCCAGGTTCTTAACGAGGCGCGCATGAAAGAGCTCGTCAATCCCGGCGATGTTTCTGGTCGCGATCTCAACTCGCGCCAGGAGACCTTCGCCATGCGCTGCAACTTCGTTGTCGCCTCTCAGTTCAGCTTCGTCATCCCCACTACCGATCACGGCACTTGGCGCCGTATTCGCCACTACACCGCCAAGCGCCAGTTTCGCGCCAACCCCGATCCGAACAATCCGCTCGAAATGATGGAAGACCAGCGATTTATTCTCGACTACCCCAATGATCCACAGTTTATCTCGAGTATGCTGTCTATTCTCGCGCACTATTACGAACGTTTGCAAAATGAGTACGGCGGCCAACTAAAACGCGTGCCATCGCCCACCCTTGATCGTGAAACCGAAGAATTTCGCATTGGCCAGGACTCTTTGCATCGCTGGATTTGCGAGGCCATCATCATTTCGCCCCGCCATGATTCCGATTATCCCGTCGGGGTACTCGGCGGCTACTACTCTGAGTGGTACAATCGCACCATTGACCGCCACCGCCACGCCGCCGGCGACGTCATCAAGGCTATCGAAGGCAGCGCCATTAGCAAGTATCTCGCGCCGGCCCCCAACCGCACCTTTGTGTTGCGCGGATGCCGTGTCATCATCAACGGCGAGTCGCCCTCGCTGCAGCCGGGCGAAGAGTACTTCGGGTCCCGCGGCGCCGAGGCCCGGGAGGCCATGCCCATGTGCGCCCATGATATCGGCACGACGGCCGCCTGGTGGGCCGCGCGGGCCCCGCCCCGGCCGCCTGTCGTGGCGCCGCTCGCCGACGAGGAGCCCCCGCTCGCCTTTGAGCTTGGGCTTGACGACGCCGAGGTTATGCGGGTCGCACCGCGCGCCGCCGACAACGTTCTGGTCGACCAGTGGGTGGAGCATGCTCTAGCAAGTACTGCCCTAGCAAGTACTGCCCTAGCAAGTACTGCCCTAGAAGAACGGCCCGACTATTCCCTCGATGATGTCTGGGTGAACTGAGTCTGGCCCGATCGGCAATCCCAACTTCATCGACTATCATCGTAGCAACCAGCTTTAACCCATCAGCAACCAATTTTAACCCGCATGGTTGTTAAACCGATTTTGTTGCCAGGGGTTGAGATGGGTTAAAATGGGTTGGGGTGGTTAAGATGGGTTGCTGATGGGTTAAAATGGGTTAAGACCGCGGTTGTTGCGCTTGTCGCCGCGAGCTCGTTACAGTTTTGGTTACATGCGATTGCGCGGGGCCGACGGCGAGTTGTGTGACCACCCAACCCGCGGCGGAAATTCCATACACTGTATACTTACTTGTGTAGCCTGTCATGATGCACGCGTGCGCTTTCCGTCGACCCCTCGCGGTTGCATCCATCCGCCAGAAGACCCCCGTTGGTGGGGTCGTCGCTTCCGACGCGACAACGGCGAGCCATGTCGCCGGCGCCTCGTTTACCGTCACCTGCCCCGCCTGTGAGACGGCCGTGCCTGTCGACCTCGGAGCTCTCGGTGCTGCCGCGGTGGCCGAAGCCAAGCAGAAGGCGGCCGGCAAGACGCGTGAGGCCCCCGCCCCGCGCATGACGCCGAGCCGAAAGCAGAAGGTTGTTGTCGCCATCATCCAGGCGCGCGCTGTTGCGGCGGCGACGACCGCGGTCGTGGTGCCCGTCCAGCCGCAGCGGGTTCGTTCGGTGTCGGACTCTCGTCGCTCGGGCGGCTTCGCGTCGATCGCCCCCAACAAACGCGACCGGATCATCGAGAATCATGAAAAAATCTTGAAACTTCGCGATGACTACGCCAAGCGTGTGGCTGACAAAAAGGCCAGCAAGAAGGCCGTTGTCTCCGCTGCTGTGCCCTCACCAGAATCGTCCCGCACGTTCTACACGGCGCCGACCATGGTCGATCGCAGTGTCGATACGGCCGCGGCCGCCGAGACCACTGAAATCGCTGAGACCGCCGAGACCGCTGAAACCGCCGACGCGCTCCTCGAGGGCGTTGACACTGCGAGTTTCGAGGCCGAGCTCACCGCACTGGGAGTCGACATTTGAGTCCGTTGTGCCTATTATTTTTCGTCGTTTCGTGGGCGTGCTGCAACTCCCGTAGGAAATAGAGGATTTCTCGTTGGCGCTCCCGGAAGTATTAGTGAATATTGCCGCGGAGCCCATAGCCGGTCCAGTTGCGCATCCGGTAGCGTGATAGCCAGGGGATATATGGGGCCGCCGTTCTCCACCTCCTCTGAAGCGTGCACCGCTCTCATGTACGCTTTGATTCGCGACAACGCGCCTATCTTCTTTTCGAGCATTTCCTTGTTCATGGTGTCAGCTCGGGTCAACTCTGTTGCTCGGGGCAGCGTTGCCGTGTCAGCTCGGGTCAACTCTGTTGCCATGGTGTCAGCTCGGGTCAACTCTGTTGCCATAATTGAATCGTGGCCAGGGATGCTATACAGTACGTACACTAATGTCTATGCCTCAGCGCGGGGCCGCTCAGTGGATCGTCTACTCGTTGTTCGACCACCGTGCAGAAATCGTCTTCATCGGGGACCTGAACGCAGTGAAACGTGAAATTGCCCGAATTAGAGAATTTGAGCAAGATGGTGGATACAAACACGAGAGTTTCTTTGCTCGTCGCTTCCAGCTGGGGGTGAACTTTGTTGTCGACGGAGCTGATGGCCCCATTGGGTTGGATGCCAAGCCGCCCGGAAATTTCATTGAGTTTCGGGATGATGCTGGAAATACCATACCAGATGCGGCGTCTATCAGCGACGCCTCTTTGATCAGACAAATGGCAATTGCCGCGCTTCTCGAGGGCGCCGACACTGCGAGTTTCGAGGCCGAGCTCACCCCTAATCTCACAGTGGAATAGGATGTCGGCTCTCATTTTTGTAATCGCCTGATTGAATCTCTAGTGTTCGCAAACTATTGTTACTACGTACCGATGGTTTGCGGGTTTTGCAATTGCCTGATTGAATCTCTATTGTTTGCAAACTATTGTTACTACGTACCGATGGTTTGCGGGTTTTGCAATTGCCTGATTGAATCTCTATTGTTTGCAAACTATTGTTACTACGTACCGATGGTTTGCGGACGTTAATAATTTGATATCGTCGTTGTCGAAATTGAAAGTCAGGTACTCGATGATATCACACACCATTAATGGCGTCCAATAACACTCGGAATCATAACGATTCATTGTTTGCCATCTACGAAGGCTGTGGCTCTTCCCCGGCCGCAGCCATTCTGTTTATCGGCCCTTGCGATGCTGCCATCGCTGCCGTGGCAAAAATTCGCGCATTTCAACGTGAATCGGGCCATGATGCCGATCGACTCTATGCGAAACCGATCAAGCTGAATTGTCTCTTTCTTGAGGACGATGATGGACCTTTGTTCTTCGAATCACCACATATAGACGAAATGCCAGACTTTGATGACGACGGTGATGAAGACACTTACTGGGACAAAGTTCGTGAGTTTGACGCCATGACCGTGATCACCTCCATTCTGGCCTCAATGCCCAGTCGTTGACGAATGCGCCACGACAAGGTCGCTCATTTCGGGGGCGCCACGACAAGGCCGCTCATTTTTCGGGCGCCGCTACGATGATCGGCACGGCGCTCAGGCAGATTGCGAAGAGGATGAACATCACCACGAAGATTAGGATTTCGTATGTTTGGAGGCGCAGGAGGCGTTCGGTTGCAGTCGGTGTGTTCATGCGCGAGCCCTTATCTTATGTGAGTATGCGCGAGCCCTTATCTTACGCGAGCATTTGGCTCGCGCGGTTCCGCGAATGACCCGTCCACGTCGACGTAGCCGTCCATCACTGAGACGAGGTTTGTCTCCGGCGTGTACAGCTGCGGCACCTCGTCCGCGCTCCCCATCGCCTGCCGCAGCACGACCGCGTCCGTCACGATCCAGCGCGGCGCCAGGAGTCGGGTCGGCTCCGTGCGGGTTGGCGCCAGCATCGCCGGCGGCTTCACGCGCACGCCCGTCGCCGTCTCGTAGCAGGGCGGGCCGTCGGCGTCGCCGGGCCGGTACCGCAATGCTCGCGCCCGCAAGCCCTCGTACAGGCATCTTTTCAGGGCCTGCAGCCGCGCCGCGAACTGGTCCAGCGCCGCCCGCGCCAGCCGCGACGACACCCCCCGGTGCGGGTCGAGGCCGGCCACCAGCATCTCCTCCGACAGCTCCTCGCGGCGGCGGCCCAGCTCGACCATCGCGTCGTAGCTCACCCCCATCGCGTCGCACCAGTCCATCACGGCCGCGACGTCGCCCTGTGATTTGTCCAGACGGTCCAGAAATGAGTCCCACATCAACACGCAGACAGCGAAATCGTCTGTGAGTGCCAGCTTTGTGCGCTCGAGCGATATTTCTTCGGGCGTCGGCGGCATGACGATTGCGCCGCCGTGAGCGATGTCGGCTCCGCTTACCATCTGCGTGATGTAGGGGGCGAACATTATCTGGGCCGCTGCCATCCCCGCGATTTTGCCCTTGCGCCTTTCTTTTGACGTGAGCAGGGATCCCGGGTTTGTGCCGAACATCGCCACCGCCGTCACCAGGTCCGAGGCGGATGCCCCCCACATCGGGCCCGCGATCAGCACGCGCGCCCCCTCCATCGAGGCCCTCGCGAATGCGCTAGCCACTTCTCCCAGCCGAGTTAGCGTCGAGCCAATGGTGGCCGCCTTTAAGGTTACGAAACCGAGCGCGGTGGCCGTCGCGTTGGCGCTCAGGAATGCCTCGGCGGGGGGCAGATCGAGCAGGCCCATGTCGTCGTACCGGAAGGCCGGAGCCGTGTCACCCGTTCGTTCCTTCTGTCGTAACTGCTCCCGCACCGCCGCCATGTACACGGGGGCGGGGCCTGAGAGTATCATCTCGGGCAGTTGGTGCTCATCAAGTGCCTTAAACACGTTTTCTGTGTATAGGGGGTGGAACTCTCCCGGAAAGAGGCGACCCGCTCTGCCCCGGCGCTGATGGATGCGACTCTGCGCTGCCGGCCGCGTTGTCAGCCCCTCGACGCCGTGCGGCGCGTAGACCTCTCGCGCGCGCGTGTAGCCCCCGTCGATCACGTACCGCAGCGTGTCGACCGTCAGGCCCGTCTCCGCCACGATCGTCGCGATGATCACCCGGCGGCGTGGCGGCTCGCCGTTCACCCAGGGCAAGGTGTCCGGCGGCGCGAATAGCAATACGTAGTCGCCCGCGCGCGATATTACCACCTCGCGGTTAATGCTCAGGATCAGCATTGGCGCTTTTGACGTGTTCATGCTTGTGAGAAGGCGCGAAATTGCTGTCGCCTCCGCCGCGCCGGGCACGAAGATCATTATGTCGGACTGGTCGGGCGGATCGTCGATGCCGGCCGCGTGAATCCGTGCGGCCGTCTCCGCGGCGGCTCGCGGATAGTCGTTCGTTCCCGTTTCTGGCCAGACTGTGACGATGGGGTACTGCCGGCCGACGACCTCCACCGTGTTCGCCGCACCGACCCCGAAGTAGTCCGCGTAGCGCTTGGGCACGATCGTCGCGCTTGCCAGGAGGAGAAAGGGCAGTTTCTCGTTGCCAAGGTTGCGCTCGTAGAAGTTTCGCAGTAGCATCAGGAGCATGTCGCCGTCGAGTGACCGCTCGTGCGCCTCGTCAACTATGATGAACCGGTAGCGGCCCATGATCTCCGCATCCTCCTGCCGCCGCAGCTGGGCCGCCAGCACGCCCGCCGTCGCGAAGATCAGGCCCGACGCCGGCTTGTCGCTCACCGGGCCCGTCTGGTAGCCCACCGTCTCGCCCAGGATCATGTCCGGGTTCCAGGGCGAGTGCGCCCGGTCGACGTCGGCCGCCAGCGCCATCGCCGTCAACACCCGCGGCTGCGTGCACACCACGCCCGGGCCGCGGTAGCGCATTCGTTCTGGCGTCGTGGCCGCGCGCAGGATGCGGAAGACCGCGACCGGCAGCACCGTCGACTTCCCGCTGCCTGTCTCCGCCCGCACGATCAGAATTCGGTCCGCCGCCGTCGCCGTGTGGCCTCCGAACTCGGGCATTCGCTTCCGGAGCCAGGCCACGATGTAGCCGATTGGGGTCCCTTTCGCCTCCTCTTCTCCGTCAGCCAGGCGCAGACTGCCCGGCTCCAACAATGTGGGGCGCTTCGATGCCATGTGCGCGACACGTGTAACTCTATACTTTGCAATCTCGAACTGCGACCGTGTGCGTGTGATAAAATTGTTATCCGCGCGCCTGACTCATTTCTACCCTAGCAAGAACTGCCCTAGCTAGAACTGCCCTAGCTAGAACTGCTCTGCTCATCACAGTGACAAATTCGTAACACCCCTGGCAACCTATTTTAACCTGCCACAACCCCGCCACAACCCATTTTTAACCCATTTTAACCTGTCACAACAAAATTGGTTTAACGACCATGCAGGTTGAAATAAGTTGCCAGGGGTTAAAATTGGTTGTGGCGGGTTAAAATGGGTTAAAAATGGGTTGTGGCGGGTTAAAATGGGTTGTGGCGAGTTAAAATGGGTTGCCGCGCGCTTGTCGCTGAAATAGGTTGCCACGGGTTAAATGGGTTGCCGCGCGCTTGTCGCTGAAATGGGTTGCGGCACGATTGTCGCTGAAATGGGTTGTCGCCGCGGCGCCGGGAAGAGGCGACATGCCACGCCGCCTAGAAAGACTGCATGCTCCGGTATAGAGGCGGTCTCGCGGCAATGTCCTACACTGAAATCAATTCGCGTGAGGGCCTTCCGTACGGCGGCATGCCTTACGATGTTATTCTTAACAAGCTTGAGGAGACCGACCCCGAGCTTGTTGATGAGGTCCGCGGCCTCGACGAGCTTCACGCCATGGAGGACAACTACGACGACTACGTCCGCGGCGAGATCATTGACTGGTCGCCCGACGCCCCCTTCCTCGAGTCCGACCACCCCGTGCGCGATCCCGCCGTTTCGCGCAGCCGACTCAACCTGCTTCACAACGGCACCCGCGGCAGCCACCCCGAGCTGCCCCGCCACCCCGAGCTCTTTATCGGCTTCACCGGCAACGATCCCCGCGGCCGCGTCAACGATCCCCGCTTCGACGAGGTCCGCGGCCAAATCACGAGCCGCGCCGCCGACCTCGCTGTCCGGTTCGGCAACAACGACGACTTCGCCCTCGCCGAGCGCCCCTGGACCAACCAGTCGATCAGCTACGCCATGAAAGAGGTCCACCGCCGGGTGAAGGGCAACACCAAGGTCTTCTCCGTCGAGAAGGAGGGGCGCCCGTGGGGAAACAACGTCGTCGCCAACGAGTTCGCGTCCGGCCAGGTTCGCGCCGGCGCCCTCGACGCCGGCACCGAGTCGTTCCAGGACGGCGACGCGCGCTTCGTCGCCGGCGACCACGGTGGCGCCGCCGATCGGTTCTCGGATGGTGTTCGCGGCATGCGGGGCGCCGATGGGCACGCCGCCGCCCCCTGGCGCCACTCCGTCACCGACACCGACCTCGGCGTTCACCGCCACGGCCAGACGCGCGGCGCCGGCCGGACGACCCTCGGCGGGAATGCCGTCGGTGGTGGCCGTGTGCTGTCCGCCGCCGCCGACCAGGACTGGGCCGTCTCCCGCCGCGCCCGCAGCGCCAACCGCCAGACCCTCGGCGCCACCGTCGCCGCCGCCGCCCGCTACCACCGCGCCACCCGCAGCCGCGCGCACGACCAGGACCCGGGTGTTGCTTACGAGCAGCGCGGCATGCCCGGCGCCGGCCTCGCGCCCGCCCGCGACGTCGCCCGCGCCTTCCGCCACGGCACCGAGGACCAGTCGCGCCGACCGGCCGGCACGATTCAGGACGGCGCCGGCGGTGAGCTCGGGGGCGCCCGCGGCCTCACGCCCGGCCGCACCGCCGTCGCGCCGCGCCACACGGTCTCCTCTACGACGCCCAACGGCCACCTCACCAACGCCGAGTCGATCGTCGCCGGGCTTCGCGAGGGCACTGCCGCCGGCCGCCGCCGCATCGCCGGCATGGTCGTCACCGACGGCGCGCGCCACCTCGCCCTCGCGGAAGTCGGCAGCGACGGTGTCGTGGGCGGCGGCCTCGCCCCCGGCGCCGACGTGGGCCGGGTCGGCCGCGAAACCTCAATGCGCGTCTCCCGCGCCGCGGCCGCCGAGGGGCTCGAGGTGCACTCTTACCGCGGCGCCGCCCCCCAGCGCACCCGCGACGTCGCCCACGGCCGCGCCGCCTACGACACCGGCACCTGGCGTGGCAGCCGCGAGGCGCTCCCCGTCGGCATGTCCCGCGCCCCGACGTGGCGCTCGGCGACGCAGGGCCAGACCGACCTGGGCGACCTCCCCGAGAACGTGTTCGGCGCCGCGGCCGACGTGGGGGGTCTGAACGGTGGCGCGCCGGTCGGCCCCAAGCGTCTGCGGTCGCAAGCCTGGAGCGACTCCGCCGGACTCAGCGACGAGCTCGGTGAGGGTTTCGACCGATATGATGACGACAATGGCATAGCTGTGTGAGTTTGCTTGTCGTTCGGGCTATTTTAAGTCACGGCGCCATTGCAGCGACAAGCGCAGGCAACCCATCTTAACTTATCTTTAACCCATCTTTACCCCCCCCCCCCCCCGTAACCTAACCCCACTTTAACCCCCCTTACCCCCCTTACACCCCCCTTAACTATTTTTTACCCACTTTACACCCCCTTAA
>Ga0172380_10005308_pt1 | contig 15717 bp, 15 predicted proteins | sample Leawe162metaG_FD_119747 | JGI IMG/M metagenome (GOLD analysis project Ga0172380, IMG submission 119747) | Leachate microbial communities from a municipal landfill in Southern Ontario, Canada - Leachate well 162 metaG | ecosystem: Engineered > Solid waste > Landfill > Unclassified | place...
GGCGGGAGGGTAGCCAGTTACCCGTGTGAACATGGTATTGACGTACTCGATTGTACCAGCAAGGTCTGTAATCATGACCAGTGTGGGAGCCTGTTCCATGGCCTGGGAAAGCAGGTGTATGTAGTCATCCTGCTTTTTAATACGACGTTTAAGTTGAATGTAGTCGCTACAGGTACCGATCGATTGGATGAGCTTGCTTAAATCGACAGGCTTCAAGGTATATTGGTTGATACCGATTGAGATACAATCCAGCATATAATCGGTATCGCTAAAGGCAGTAAGGACGATGATCTGGCAGTCAGGGCTTTGTTTTCGAATTTCACGGGCCATTTCAAGGCCGTTCATGACGGGCATCATTATATCTGTAAGTACGATATCCGGAGCATGAGCCTGGAAAAGCTCAATTCCTTGGCGCCCGTTGGTGGCAATGTAGAGTTTTGTAACCGATCTCTGCAACAGGGAGCTGATCTGTTCCCGTGCTGCCGGATCATCTTCTACATAGAGCAGGGATATGTCGTAGCGGGGAATATCCATGGTAGCATTTCTGTATCATAATTGATCAACTCGGTAGTAAAATTCTAACCTAGATTATCTCCTAGTGCAAGTAGGTGGAAGATAAACTTAAATTGATGCTTCAAAAGAGGTTGCGAGTGGCGGAAAAAGTATCGGTGGCACGTTGCGATACCTACGAGTATCGGCATATAAGGGCTGCAGTAGAATCATTACTGGAGCCTTTGGGAGGGATTGGAGCTTTTGTAGCTCCGGGAGAAAGGGTGCTTCTAAAGCCGAACATGTTGGCGGCCAAGCACCCAAGCGCTGCAGTAACTACCCATCCCGCCCTGGTTAAGGTTGTCTCTGATCTGGTCAGGGAAGCGGGCTGCCAGGTGTTGATCGGTGACAGCCCGGGTATAGGTGGCTTCCAACGGGTTGCCGAGCGCAGTGGTATCCGTCAGGCTGCCGTAGAAAGCGGAGCCACTCTGACACCCTTTGACACAGTTGTGGAGGTGCGGGGCGAGGGTAGATTTCGCAGTCTTGAGATCGCGCAGGCATACTGGGAGGTGGACAAGGTCATCAACCTGCCGAAACTGAAGACTCATGAGATGATGACACTAACCTGTGCCGTTAAAAACCTCTTTGGCGTGGTGGTGGGAGCGGCGAAACCGGCCTGGCACCTCAAGGCGGGGGCATCGCGGGAGCTGTTCGCCCGCTTGTTGCTGGAAATTTACCTGCTCAAAAAACCGGTACTGAATATTGTGGATGCTGTCCTGGCCATGGAGGGAAATGGACCGGGAAACGGCGATCCGCTGTCCATGGGGCTGCTTATTGCAGGGGCTGATGCAGTGGCAGTGGATATGGTGGCAGCCCGGTTCGCGGGTGTGCCTGCCGACTTGTTGCCTGTCGGGCTGGAGGCATCCAGGATGGGGTTGCCGGGCAGTTGCCCGGAAGATGTTGCGATAATCGGCGTGCAGCCGGAGGATTTCAAGAATGCTCCCTTCAAGCTGCCCGCAGGGATGGATGTCCAGTTTGGCTTGCCGCGCTTCCTGAAGCAAGGGCTTCGCAAGCATCTCATGGCACACCCCCATGCCATAAAAGATCTTTGCGTATTGTGCGGAGCTTGCCGGGAAGCCTGTCCGCCAGGGGTAATCACCATAGAAAACAGCGCCCTGTCAATTGACAATGGGCGCTGCATTCATTGCTGGTGCTGCCGGGAGCTTTGCCCTCACAATGCCATGGGGATGCGAAAAGGAACTCTGCTGAAGGTAGCTGAGGCTTTGGGCAAAGTCGGGCGTAAACGTTAGGAGTCCTCTTCTTCGCCCCCCAACGGAATTTCGCGGTAAGCCCGATCCTCTTCGAAGCGCTTGGTCTGGGCCTGGAGTTTTTCCAGGTCTGATTTACATTTGACACAGTGCCGTGCAAAAGGCATGGCTTTTAGCCGGCCAAGAGGGATCTCTTCTTCGCATTCTTCGCAGATGCCGTATTCGCCTTCATCGATGCGCAGGAGCGCCTCGTCGATGTTGTGGAGTTTTTCCCGTTCGCGATCCCCCAAGAGCAGTCCCAGTTCCCGATCTCGTTCGGACGATGCTTGATCGTAAATATCCCCGCTGGGTTCTCCAACCGATAGAGTTTCTGCACCACTTTTCACGGTTTTTTTGATCTCACGCAGGGTGTCAGCCTTCATCTGCAGAAGGATGTCACTGATTTCTTTCCATTTTTTCTTCGGTTTGATTGCCATGATAACTCCGTTGCCACTTGCTTTAAGTCTATGTAAAGGCGGCAAGATAATACAGAAAAAGGTTTTGTTGTCAAGTTAAAAGGATGATGGATTGGATGCCGCTGGGTGAGAGCGGCTTTGCGCCGCACTTTTTCTGTCAGTCGACGATTTCTCCGATCAGGTCATAGTCGGATGAATCCGTGATTCTGAGTGTGACGATGTCGCCAACATTGGCATTGCCGGCAGTGATGTAGACCTGGCCGTCGATATCCGGTGCCTGGCGGGACGAACGCCCCTTGAGGAGCAGTTCGGTCTCCTCGCTATATCCTTCCACGATCACCTGCTCTGTCTTGTCAATCAAGTCGCGGTTGCGGCGAAAGGAGAGCCGAGCCTGGACACGCATCAACTTGCGGTAGCGCTCGCGCTTGATGCGTTCCGAAACCTGCTCGGACATGGTGGCAGCCGGGGTGCCTTCCTCGCGGGAGTAACAGAAAACGCCCAGTCTGTCGAAGCGGATTTGTTCCACAAATTGCATCAGGCTGGCAAAATCCTCGGTGGTCTCACCCGGGAAGCCGACAATCAGCGAGGTGCGCAGAGCAATATTCGGGATCTCGTGGCGCAGTTTTGCTATCAGGTCCCTAATTTGCTGTTCGCTGCTGCGGCGTCTCATGCGCTTCAGGACCGGATCACTGATATGCTGGATGGGGATGTCCAGGTATTTGCATACCTTGGGCTCGTCGCGGATCAGCTCGATCAGGCTGTCGGTAATGCCGTCAGGATAGGCATAGAGCAGTCTGATCCAACGTAGATCGGGAATGGCGGCCAGACGGCGAATCAGGGTCTCCAGGTTGGAGTTGTCGTCCAGATCGCTGCCGTAGCGGGTGATGTCCTGGGAGATGATGTTCAGCTCCTTGACCCCGCGAGCGACCAGTTTTTCTGCCTCAGCCACCAATGATTCCAGGGGCCGGGAGCGATAGGCGCCCCGCAACTGAGGGATAATACAGTAAGAACAGCAATTCGAGCAGCCCTCGCCGATCTTCAGGTACGAATACCAGGCTGGTGAAGAATTGAGGCGCGGCAAGGTCTCGTCATAGATGTAGTCAGGATCGCCTATGTAGCGTAGTTGCTCGTCGGTCCCTTCTTTTTCGGCCAGGATTTCGGCGATGCGGGGGTAGTCGCCGGTACCGATGAAGATGTCCACCTCGGGCAGCTCCCGCGCCAGCTCCTCCTGGTACCGTTGCGGCAGGCAGCCGGAAACGATCAGGGTGTGGCAGCGACCGTCATGCTTGCGTTCGGCCAGGTCGAGGATGGCGTCGATGCTCTCCTGCTTGGCCTCCTTGATGAAGGAGCAGGTGTTGATAATAATCACATCGGCATCAGTCTCGTTGGTTGTGATTTCATAATCCTGCTGTGCAAGCACACCCAGCATGACCTCTGCATCAACGAGGTTTTTGGGGCAGCCCAAGCTGACCATACTTACTTTTTGTTTTTGCTTTTCGCTCAAAATATCCTCGCTCCATTACTCTCTGAAATTCATAAATTGCATTTCTATTCCCAGATCTTTCCCCTTAAGGAGTTGAATCGCTTCCTGCAGATCGTCGCGGTTCTTGCCGGTAATGCGTACTTGATCGTCCTGGATCTGTGCCTGTACCTTGATCTTTGACTCCTTGATGACAGCGATGATGTCCTTGCCCTTTTCCTTGGAAACCCCCTGCTGGATGGTTATGATCTGGCGCACCATACCGCCCGAGGCCTGTTCCGGCTTGCCGTACTGCAAGGCCTTGATGGAAATGTTGCGTTTGATGAATTTGGATTGGAGCACATCCACGACGGCTTTCAGCTTGTAGTCGTCATCTGCCAGCACTTTGATGCTGTCCTTCTCCGGGATGATTTCGCTTTTGGAGCCTTTGAAGTCGTAACGTTGGGCGATTTCCTTGCTGGCCTGGTTGACGGCGTTATCGACTTCCTGCATGTCTACCTTGGAAACGATGTCGAATGACGGCATGATTTGACCTCCAGAGTCGTGCTGCGTGCAGTCTGCTGCTTGCTTGTCCTTCAGGAGCGATATTGCGGGCAGCCTGCTGAACGTGCCACGATTTACGGTTTTATAGTTTCGACCCCTGCGGGGATCTTGAATGTGAATCTGCTGTTGTCAATACCCTTGTTAACCTTGGCGCGGCCGTAGTCGATTCGGGTTTCGTTGCCTCCGGCATCGTATATTACCGACGAGACAATCGGAAAGACGTCCTCAACCGTGCCGTTCCGGAGGTAATCTTCCACTGTCTTGGCCGAGATGCTCAGTTGCAGTTTGGCCAGGACCGGCGAAGGTTTCTTGGGCACCAGATCGAGCTGATAGTTGCCGTTCTTGTCGCGCTGTTCCCTGGCGAAGGCGATGTTGAAGTCGCGGGAGACATGTCCTAGTCCGGTCAGGTAGGAAAGTGCAATGCTATTGCCCCCCTTGAACATGTCGGCCACCGCTGAAACCATCACCTGGCGGTTGTCGGGAAGGTAGAACCAGACCTGTTTCCCGTTGGATATGATCTGCTGTTTTGGCTTGGTGTAGTTAAAGCGAAACATGGCTGTTGCAGAGGCGGGGCGTTTCAAAAACACTTCGCCGCTGCCCCGTTGCTCTTTTTTTATGGCGGCAATTACCGTTTTCTGGCTGAAGTCTGCCTGCACATCCTTAAGTGTGGTGTAGCTTTTCTCCAGGGCAGCGACCACCTCCTTGAGCGTGGCCTGCTTTTCAGCTGCCAGAGCCGGGATGGCCATCAATACCATGGCCAGTAAAGAACCTGTCAGTCGTGCTAGTATTCTCATGAGCGCTCTCACCTCGGAAGATTTTGTTGAGACGGTTTGATAATCTGGACCCCTGCCGGCACGATGAAGGTGAAGGTGCTCAGGGGAAGGCGATTGTTTATCCTGATATTGCTGAACTCGATCGTGGTCGAATTGCCTGCCTGGTCATAATCGGTTGTCGAGAGGATCGGGAACGTGTCGGACTGCAGGGAGGCAAGGGGGGCCTTGGCGCCGAACTGCGGTTGGCCCATGCCGTTCATCCCTTCTTTGCCGCTGATGTACTGCAGTACGCTGTCGCGGTTTACCACCATAAAAATACGCCGGGTGTTGAGCATGGCGCGTCGCGGCGTAAGTTCCAGTACGTAATTGCCGGCCGTGTCGTACATGCCGGAGGCGAAATTGATCTGAAAGTCCCTGGAAATTCTGTCCAAGCCCTGAAGAAAGTTTACGGCCCGGTCACCCTCGGGGTCATAGGGAAGTCTGTTGGACAGGCGGTTGTAAAGGAAGCTTACATCACTCAGGATGACTTCGCGGTTTTCCGGGTGATAAATCCAGAGCGAATTGCCATCGCTGACGATCTCCTGCCAGTAGGGCCGAAAATATTCGAAGCGATACATGAGGGGAGTCCGGTCTGTTGGCATTTTAACGGACATACGGCCATCTCCCCTGAGTTCGCGCTGGTCCTTTGCCAATAGTGTCCGCTGGAAAAAATCTGCTGTCACGTCGCTTATGGGTGTAATGCCGCTGGCGTCCGGCTGGAAGGATTTTTCGACAGTAGCGATGACATCGGACAGTCCCACGTTTACCTGAGGGGCAGCGAGCAGTTGACTGGTCCATGATGATATAAACAGGGCAGTCAGCAGGGTCAACAGTCGTTTCATGAGAATCCTCCTTTAGGCTTTTGGTGCCTTGCAGCAGAGGTTGTCGTAACAGGTGGTGTGCCCAGCCATGCCGGAGCGGAAAATTAACATATAATATTGCCACAAGCCTGCTGCTATCGCAACCGCTTTTGAACAGTTTGCCCCCCTCATGAAGATTTGACGCTGACGTTTTTGCTAATACCGACAGTGCCTGGTTTTCAGTTGAGCATAAGTGAAGTTTTCGGTTCCGCAGGTGTGCAAATCAGGCAATCATACTGATGTCCATGACGTAGACAATGCGGCCATCGCCCAGCATGGCGGCTCCGGTGATGGTGCGCATCCGTGAGAGCGGGCTGCCGAGGGGTTTAACGAAGATCTCCTGTTGGCCCAGAATGCGATCGGTTACCAGGCCTGCCAATGTTCCCTTGGTCGTGGTTACTATGGCCGGAATACAGACTGCCCCTCCCTTGGGCATCGGTTGCCCCAACAAGCGGTTAAGGCTCTTGAGTGTTATGGTGCCGCAGTCCAGGGTGCAAACCTTCTGGCCGTTCTCTTCAAAGATATCTTCGCGCCTGAGTTCCAGGGCGCGGTCTATGGCATTGAGAGGGAAGGCAAGGGTCAGTTTGCCGCATTCAACCAGCAAGACGTTGATGATCGAGACGGATATGGGGAGTTTGAGCATGAAGGAGCTGCCCCGACCTGACTCCGTATCAATGGCGAGTGTACCACCCAGGTTATGCACGGCGCTCCTGACCGCGTCCATGCCGACCCCTCTCCCGGAGATGTCGCTGACGTTTTCTGCCGTGGAAAAGCCGGGGGTACAAACGAGCATAACCGCTTCCTGGGGGGACATGGCCTCTGCCTGGTTCATGCTGATCAATCCCTTATCGACTGCCTTGGCAACGAGGAGTGCCGGGTCCATGCCCCGGCCATCATCTGCCACCGTGATAATGACATGATCCTTGTCGCGTCGCACCGCGATTGAAATCTTGCCGCTTGGCGATTTGCCCATTGCAAGGCGTTCGTCCGGGGGTTCCATGCCATGGTCGATCGCATTGCGCAGGATGTGAATCAACGGTTCGGAAATCTCCTCAAGAATTCCCCGGTCCAGTTCGATTTCCCTGCCATCGATCTGAAAGGTGATCTCTTTGTTCTGCTTGCGGGCCAAGTCCCGTACCAGGCGGGGAAAGCGTTCGGCCACCAGGGCAAAGGGGAGCATGCGGGCTTGAAAAACCTCGTCGCGCAACTCGCGCAACAGCAGTGAGAACCGTCCGAGCGACTCTTCCACCTCGGGGCAATGCCTTGCCTGGTCGGACAAACGGTAGCGGGTTGTAATGAGTTCGCCAGTTATATTTACCAATCGGTCCAGGATCTCCGTCCTGACGCGGACGCTCTTGAAGGTATCAGACTGCCGGAATTGGTATTGACCGGAAGAATCCTGTTCGCGACTCTCAGAGGTTTTTTCGCCGGTGTCCGGAACGGCAGAAACCTTCGGGGAAGGGGCGTTGCCAGGGGTGTAGCCGGCAAGGCGGTCGGCCAGTCCGGAAATGTCCGGCAGTTGGTCGTTGCCGCTTTCGATAGTAGTGATCATGTTGCCGAGGGCGTCGCTCCCTTCCAGCAACAGATCGGCCATGGCAGGTGAAATGATCAGTTCGCCGCTACGCACCTTGCTCAGCAGGTCTTCCATCTTGTGGGCAAGGTCGGCTATGGGGTGAAACTGCATGGTGGCGGCCATCCCCTTGAGAGAATGGGCATGGCGGAAGAGTTCGGCAACAATGCCTTGATCACCGGCGTTGCTTTCCAGTTGGACAATAAGGTCATTAAACGTGTCGATGTGTCCGCGGGATTCGGAAACGAACAATTCCCGATACTGGGACATGTCCATGGATCAGGCCTCCATGGTTGCCAGAACCCCGATAACCTTCTCGGGAGTGAAGGGTTTTTGGATGAAGGCCTTGGCTCCGTGATCCAGCGCTTTTTGGACAATGGCATCCTGTCCGATAGCCGAACAGATTGCCACTTTTGTCCGGGGACGGATCTTGAGGATCGATTCCAGCAGCTCAAGTCCGTTTGCATCTGGCAGGATGATGTCCAGGAGGATGATGTCCGGTTTGTGCTCATGGAGTTTTTTCATGGCTTCGATACCGCTGGCGGCTTCGGCGACCACGTTGTACCCCTTGTCCTTCAGGATACCACGCAGTATGTTGCGCATGAAGAGGGCATCGTCTACGATCATGACAGTTGCACTCATTGAGGGTTCCGCCTTATCCGTGTAATTTTTTCAGCAGCAGTTCGTTTACCAGCGCCGGATTGGCCTTGCCTTTGCTGGCCTTCATCACCTGCCCCACAAAAAAACCGAACAGCTTCTCTTTGCCGCTCCGGTATTCCGCAACCTGCCCGGCCTCACGCGCCAGGATCTCGTCGATGATCGCCTCGATCGCGCCGCTGTCGGAGACCTGGATCAGCCCCTGCTCTTCTACAATCTCCCCGGGCTCTTTCCCGCTTTTCCACATCTCGTCGAAGACGGTTTTGGCGATCTTTCCGGAGATGGTGCCGCTGTCGATCAGCTTGAGCAGTGCTGCCAGTTGACTGGGCAGCACCGGGCACTGGCTGATATTTTTCCCCGCATCATTCAGGGCACGGGTTACCTCGCCCATTACCCAGTTGGAGACCGCCTTGCCGTTATGGTGGAATGTAAGGCACGCCTCAAAGTATTCTGCCAGTGTCCGGCTGGAGGTCAACACCTCCGCGTCATATTCGGTGACGCCGAATTCGGTGATGAAGCGTTGGATTTTATGTTCCGGCAGCTCCGGCAGTTCGCCGTGGACCCGCTGCACCCATGCGTCATCGACTACCAGAGGCACCAGGTCGGGATCGGGGAAGTAACGGTAATCGTGGGCCTCTTCCTTGCCGCGCATGGAGCGGGTTTTGCCGGAGTTCGGGTCGAACAGGCGCGTCTCCTGAACTACTGTGCCGCCATCCTCTATCAGGTCGATCTGGCGCTCGATTTCATGCTCAATGGCCTGTTTGACGAATTTGAAGGAGTTGACGTTTTTGATCTCGGCCCGCGTACCGAATGTCTGCGATCCGACCGGCATTACCGAGACATTGGCATCGCAGCGGAAGCTGCCCTCCTCCATGTTGCCGTCGCAGATACCAAGCCAGGTCACGATCTGGTGGACCTTTTTCAGGTAGGCGATAGCCTCGTCGGCTGACCGCAGATCAGGTTCGGAAACGATCTCCAAAAGCGGGGTGCAGGCACGGTTGAGATCGACCCCGGAGCCATCTTCCAAGCCCGAAACATCACCGTGCACCAGTTTGCCGGCATCCTCTTCCATGTGGATGCGGGTAATGCCGATACGCTTCAGGTCGCCATCCACATGGATGTCCAGCCAACCTTTTTGGCAGATGGGCTCTTCGAACTGGCTGATCTGATATCCCTTGGGCAGGTCGGGGTAGAAGTAGTTCTTGCGTGCGAAAATGCTGCGCGGGCTGATGGTGCAGTTGGTTGCCAGCCCGGCTTTGATGGCAAACTCCGCCACCTTTTCGTTGAATACCGGCAGCGCGCCGGGCAGGCCCAGGCAGACCGGACAGGTCTGGGAGTTGGGCTCGGCCCCGAACTTGGTTGAACAGCCACAGAATATTTTGGAATCGGTCAGAAGTTGGACATGGATTTCAAGGCCGATGACTGGTTGGTATTTCATGGGGTTTTCTCCGGTTTGTCAGTGTCAGTGGCAACCTCAGTGCGGTTGCCCTCATTGTGGGCCAGTGGGGCTGTCCTTACAACTCTGCCTGCCGATTGTGCCAATCGGTGGCCTGTTCAAAGGCTTGGGCTGCCCGCAGGATGGCCTCTTCGCCAAAGGGTTTACCGATCAACTGCAGGCCGATGGGCAGGCCATTCGTGCTGAAACCGGCTGGCAGTGCAATGGCGCAGGTGCCGGCAAGGTTGACCGGGATGGTGAAGATGTCTGACAGGTACATTTGCAGCGGGTCGTTGATCTTTTCACCGATCTTGAAGGCAGGCGTGGGCGCTACCGGGGTGAGGATCACGTCCACCCCTTCAAAGGCCTGGATAAAGTCGCGCAGGATCAAGGTGCGCACTTTCTGGGCCTTGACATAATAGGCATCATAGTAGCCTGACGAGAGGGCATAGGTCCCGATCATGATGCGGCGCTTGACCTCGAGGCCAAAACCTTCGCTGCGGCTCTTGGTCATCATGTCGATCAGCCCCTCTGATTGCGGGCTCCTGTGGCCAAAACGGACACCGTCGTAACGGGCCAGGTTGGAGCTGGCCTCGGCAGTGGCGATCAGGTAGTAGGTTGCCACGGCATAGTCGGTGTGGGGCAGGGAGATATCGACGAAATCGGCGCCTAAGTTGCGGTAGGTTTCGATGGCTTGGGCCATTGCTTTCTGAACATCGGGATCAAGGCCTTCTATGAAATATTCCTTGGGCAGGCCGATACGAAGGCCTTTGATGTTTCCGGTCAGGGCGGCCCTGTAGTCCGGTACCGGGGTGTCAACGCTGGTGGAATCCTTGGGATCATGGCCTGCTATCGCTCCCAGCATGATGGCACAATCGGTCACGTCGCGGGTCAATGGCCCCACTTGGTCCAACGACGAGGCATAGGCAATCACGCCGTAGCGCGAGACCCTTCCGTAGGTGGGCTTGAGGCCGACGCAACCGCAGTGGGAGGCAGGCTGGCGGATTGAACCGCCGGTGTCGGTTCCCAGTGTGGCTGTCGCTTGGCGGGCGGCAACGGCCGCGGCCGAGCCGCCGGATGAGCCGCCTGGAATGCATTCGGTGTTCCACGGGTTGCGGCTGGGACCAAAGCAGCTGGATTCGTTGGACGACCCCATGGCGAACTCATCCTGGTTGAGTTTGCCCAGCAGGACCGCTCCTTGCTCCTTTAATTTCTCCCAGGAGGTGGCGCTGTAAGGTGGGATGAAGTTGTGCAGCATACGCGAGCCGCAGGTGGTGCGGATCCCCTCGGTCAGGAAGATGTCCTTGAGGGCCAGCGGGATCCCGGTCAGCGTGCCGGCCTTCCCGTCGGCGATGCATCGGTCAGCAGCCTCGGCATCCAGCAATGCCTGTTCCGGGGTGACAGTGATAAACGAACGGATTTTGGGGTCTGTCGCTTCGATGCGAGCCAGCATGGCCCTGGTTGCCTCTACTGAAGAAACTTCTTTGGACTCCAGTTTGTCGCGAAGCTCGTGGATGGTCAGGTCGAAAATTTCCATTGGCATTTATGCTCCATTTCGACAGGGGCAATCTCGTAGCTCAAGCTTGTTCCTGACGAATCATCGTGGTACTAAAGAATTTTTATGCTATTCTATTACCTTTGGGACGTAGTAAAAGCTGTTGACTCGTTTTGGCGCATTGGCCAGTGCCTTGTCAACACCGATGGACGGCCAGGTCTGGTCGGCTCGAAAGGCATTTTCCATGGGAACTGCGTGAGAGGTTGGCAGAATGTCGTCGGTATTCAGCTCGTTGAGCTTTTTGACATAACCAAGGATAGCGCCCATTTGTCCTGCAAAGAGATTCTTCTCGTCCTCGCCCAATTCCAGTCGGGCCAGTCGGGCGACATGTTCCACATCGGCAACGGTTAATTTCATGTTGGCAAACTCCGTAGGATTGGTGCTCGTGCAGCATGAATTTGTAGCACGAAACATAAATATTGACAACATTGTTCACCTTGCGAAAACAGCAAAAAGATTTTTTACTTGACATGCCGCCACGCTTTAAGTAATTTACACCTCTTCAAAAAAAACATGGGCCTGTGGTCTGTTTATGTAACCTGTGAGGAATTTATGAAAACCGAAGTCGCAAAAATCGAAAATGTAAAGCGGGACTGGTACGTGGTTGATGCCCAGGATGTAGTGCTCGGCAGGCTGGCCTCCAAGGTGGCCAACATCCTGCGCGGCAAGAACAAGGCTATTTACACCCCGAGCGTGGATACCGGCGACTTTGTCATCGTTGTCAACGCCGAGAAAATCGCTTTGACCGGCCGCAAGCTGTCCGACAAGATCTACTACAGCCATTCCGGTTTTCCGGGTGGTCTCAAGGAAATCACTGCCGAAAAGCTTCTGGAGAAAAAGCCCTCTGATGTCATCAAGAAGGCGGTCAAGGGTATGCTTCCCAAGAACAAGCTTTCCAGGCACATGCTCAATAAGCTCAAGATTTACGCTGGTAGCAGTCATCCCCATGAAGCCCAGCAGCCCAAGAGTCTGGTAATTTAATCTCCGAGGAGAGTCACGATATGGCAGCAGTAAGTTATTACGGAACAGGTAAGCGCAAAAGCTCGATAGCCAGGGTATGGCTCAAGCCGGGCGTAGGGAATATCACTGTCAACAACAAGAGCCTGGACGAATATTTTGGGCGCGAAACGTCCAAGATGGTGGTCCGCCAGTCTCTGGAACTTACCGAAACTATCGGTAAATTTGATATCTATGTAACTGTCCAGGGGGGCGGCGACTCAGGCCAGGCAGGCGCCATCAGGCATGGCATCACCAAGGCCCTGTTGGAGACCGATCCTGAGTTGCGCGGCAATCTCAAGAAAGCCGGCTTCATTACCCGCGATTCGCGCGTAAAGGAACGCAAGAAATACGGGCGCAAAGCTGCCCGTGCCAGGTTCCAGTTCTCCAAGCGTTAATCGCTGGAAGGTTGCACAAAGGTTTACCAGGGGAAATCCGCAAGGATTTCCCCTTTTTTCTTGTCAAAATTTCGATTTGCGGCCGAACTGATATTCTTTTAAAACTCTGAAGGATCCAACCGTTATTGCCGCACCCCGAGTTTATTCTTTTGCCTCGTGGGCCTTTTTCCCATGTACCCGCTCATAGGCCCTGCAGAAAGGGCAGATCCCCACTTCCACGTTCCTTACAATAGTATAGGCGAGACCTTTCTGGCTGTGACGTGCGGTGCGGCAGACAGGGCAGAGTTCGCACAGGCGGGCCAGTGTACGATCCAGGGAAGTAACTGCTTGCCTGCTCACTGTTGCAACCCCTTGCCGATTGAAAATGCCTTGCCAAGCAGCGGTCCGACACCGTGATATCCCTTGTGGGCTGTATCATAGATCAGAGGCTTGATTTTCAGGATCTCGGGCAGGCCGTCATCACCCAATACGTCGCTGTCAGCCTTCACATCGACAATTTCGCCGATGAACTGGGTGTGCAGGCCGATTTCAACTATGTGCAGCAACCGGCATTCCAGGACCACCGGAAATTCCTCCGCATAAGGTGCATCCACCAGATCACTTTTGACCGGCGTCAGCCCGGCAACGGCAAATTTGTCAAGGTCACGTCCGGAAACTATCCCCATGTAATCCGCTTCCATCATCCTGGATTCGCAGGCTATTCCTACTGTAAAGGCTTTGCGCTCCACTATGGCCGCATGGGAATAGGTGGCCTTGCGCAGGGACACTGCGACGCATGGTGGCTGAGAACAGCAGATGCCTCCCCAGGCTGCGTTCATCAGGTTGGGTTGGCCGGCCTGGTCATAGGTCCCAACCATCAGTGCCGGAGTGGGAAAGAGCAGGGTCTTTGCCCCGACGGACTTTTTCATGGTAGCTCCTCCTGGTGTCTTGATTAGATTAGTCTTGTTTTCTGCTTCAAGGCGCTTGATTTCCGCTTCCATCTCCTCGTTGTACTGAACTTCAAACATGTTTCACCTCGAATGTCCCTTCTTGGCTGTTTTCCGGATAGCCATCCTACTATGTCCGGCAATTTTTTGGAATACTACAGATTGCCGCGCCAGACGGTTCGGGTTGTCCATCCCGGATGATGGTGCTATGGTTGTATGTCGCTGAACGTCGATGCTGGGTATCAGGAGGCACCATGCATTATTCACCGCTGCTGACAGACCTGTATGAGCTGACCATGCTGGCCGGCTATCTGGAGGAAGGGATGGCGGAAAAAACGGCCGTGTTCGACCTTTTCTTCCGCACCAATCCCTTTGAGGGTGGCTATGCCGTCTTTGCAGGACTGGAAACGGCCCTTGAATATCTGGAGCAGTTGCGCTTCCAACCGGAAGAACTGGACTACCTGCGGGGGACCGGTTTATTTCGTGCGCGGTTCATCGACTTTCTCCGGGAGTTCCGCTTCCGGGGCAGGGTTACGGCGCCACAGGAAGGGACGGCGGTCTTTGCCAACGAGCCGCTGCTGTCGGTGGAGGGGACTCTGGCCGAGGCCCAGTTCGTCGAGACAGCCCTGCTCACCAACATCAACTTCCAGACCCTGATTGCCACCAAGGGAGCCCGCATCTGCCACGCAGCCGATGGCGCGGAGGTGATAGAGTTCGGGCTGCGCCGCGCCCAAGGGCCCGATGGCGGGCTCTCCGCCTCAAGGGCTGCCTGTATAGGCGGGGTGCAGGGTACCAGCAACGTGTTGGCGGGTATGGTTTACGGCTTGCCGGTGCGGGGAACCCACGCCCATAGCTGGGTGCAGGCCTTCTCTGACGAATTGACTGCGTTTCGCGCCTATGCGGACGCCTTCCCGGACAGCACCATCCTGTTGGTAGATACCTACGACACCCTGAAAAGCGGCCTACCCAACGCCATTACCGTGGCGCGCGAGTTGAGGAATCAGGGCCACGAACTGCGCGGTATCCGCATAGATTCCGGGGATCTGGCCTTTTTATCCCAGCAGGGCAGGCAGATGCTGGACGAAGCCGGTTTCGCCAATGTCAGGATAGTGGCGTCCAACGAGCTTGACGAGAATGTGATTGAATCGATCCGGCAGGAGGGCGGAAAAGTCGATATCTACGGTGTCGGCACCAAGTTGGCGACCGGCGAGGGAGCAGGGGGTGGAGCGCTGGGAGGGGTTTACAAACTGGTGGAGGCAGATGGCCAGCCAAAACTGAAGGTGACCAGTGATATTGCCAAGGCGACCCTGCCTGGCAGGAAACAGCTGCTGAGGGCCATAGGCGAAGACGGCCGCTTTATCCAGGATGTGATCTGTCTGCAGGACGACCAAGTACAGGGGGGCGACAAGGTCTATGACCCGGTCAACCCATTGCAGCACACCACGCTCCCGCCAGGGTGCCGCCTGTACGACCTGCGCCGGGTGGTGATGGAGAACGGCCGGCGCACGGATCGCCCCGAAACCCTGGGGGCCATGGCTGAACGATCACGCAGTGAACTGTCATTGCTTCCCCAAGGCTGCCTGCGTTTCATCAACCCGCACCGTTACAAGGTGTCCATCTCCGGTCGCTTGAACGACCTGCGGAGCAGCCTGATCAACAACATCCGGAAAGGGGAGTGATCATGGAACAACATTCAGCACTTCTGATAGTGGATCTGCAAAACGACTTCTGTCCTGGCGGTACACTGCCGGTTGCGGCAGGAGATCGGGTGGTGGAGCCGCTCAATCGGGCGATACGATATTTTGTCTCGCAACGGTTGCCGGTGTTGGCCAGTCGCGACTGGCATCCCGCCAGAAGCAGTCATTTCAAGGGGTACGGCGGAGTTTGGCCGCCCCACTGCATACAGGGCACTAGCGGCGCCGACTTTCATGCCGGTTTGCTCCTCCCGAATGGGGGAGTGATCATCTCCAAGGGTGTTAGTTCAGACAGCGATGGCTATTCGGCCTTTGACGGGAAGTCGGCTGATGGGAGAACATTGCAGGAATGTCTCTTTTCCTTGCAGGTGCGGCACCTTTTTGTCGGCGGACTTGCCACCGATTATTGCGTCCGTGCCTCGGTGCTGGATGCCCGCCAGGCAGGCTTTGCGGTTACTGTGCTCACGGATGCAATCGCTGGTGTCAATCTGGCACCTGGGGATTCCGAGCGCGCGTTGGAGGCAATGGGGCGCTCCGGGGCACGATTCTGCACGGTTGACGACCTTATAAGCGCCGGAA
>Ga0172380_10005309_pt1 | contig 15717 bp, 37 predicted proteins | sample Leawe162metaG_FD_119747 | JGI IMG/M metagenome (GOLD analysis project Ga0172380, IMG submission 119747) | Leachate microbial communities from a municipal landfill in Southern Ontario, Canada - Leachate well 162 metaG | ecosystem: Engineered > Solid waste > Landfill > Unclassified | place...
ATATATCTTACAGAGGTGGATATCTCGGATTTCTTGATAAAGATATTGCAAGAGTTTTCGGAATAGATGAGTGTTATCTTCCTTCGAAAGTTGGTGTCCATTGTAACTATCTTGGTGGTGGTTTACGTGGCTCAATAATAACTTCTGACTTCCATGAAAGTGTTTATAAACATAAAAACTATCAAAAATTAGCAAATTTATTGGCAAGATTAGTTGAAATTTATAAAAACATTGAAGTTGAAGGAGAAATTCCTGATAATGCAATAGAAGGAATTGGTAGAATCAATCAGAGGAGTGCATACTAATGAAAAAATTTAAAATTACTTATTGGGCACAGAGGCGATATAAATATCGTGTAGTAGTTGAAGAGAATGATATCAAGACTGTTAGAAAAAAATTGGATGAGGACCGTTTTACTGCTGATGAACACATAGCATTTAACGAATATTTAATGGAAGAAAAGTTTTATAATGAAGACATTGAGGAAATTACTGATGAAGAAGCGGAATATATCGCAGAAGAATGTTTAAAAAGTTAAAATAGTTCTTGCCTTTTAACAAAAAATTTCGTATCTTTGTAAATCAAATTTAAGGAAAAAATAAAATGAACACAGAAAAGAAACCAAAAGTAAAACTAGTTGGAACAGACGGTAACGTATTTTCATTAATCGGTAAATGCTCTGGTGCGATGAGACAAGCTGGAGTTCCTAAGGAAACAATATCAGAATTCAATTCAAAAGTATTTAGTGCTGAATCATACGACCATGCTCTCAGAATAATGATGGAATATTGTGATGTTAGTTAAAATAGTTCTTGCCATTGTCAAAAAAAATCCATATCTTTGTGTAACAAATTTTAAGGAATAAGGAAATGAAAGTACAAAATTTCGAAAGTCAGAGTTCAAAAAAGCAAAGCTTCGTTGCAAATCAGTTTGAAATTTATGATAATGGCAAAAAATATTTCCAATCATACAACAGTATAATTGTTATGATTGATAAAGGGAAAGTTTTTCTTGATGAAAAATATTGGAACTATAGTAAGACAACCGGTAAATACAGAAATCAATTTTTAGGGGAAACAACTGACGAAACAAAGAAAAAGATTAAATCCGGTGAATATACTCTCACAGACTTAAACAACAAGAAATAACATGGCATACACACGCAGAACACAAGATGAATGGGTAATATACGGAAATTATGGTTACGGTTGGGAAGAACTAACAACTGAATCATCTTACTCAGAAGCAAAATCACAACTAAGATGTTATAACGAAAATGAGCCGAATATTCCACATAGATTGAGAATTAAAAGAGTGAAAAAATAATTTCCTTAAATAGTTGGCATCCCCTGCCAATGGAATGGAATCTCCGTATAAAGCGGAGATTTCCATTTTTTTTAATAATAGGTTTTAATATGACAAATAAATATATCGAAGTAAATGTAATTATAACTAAGAGAATTCTTTTGGATGATGACACTAATATTGAAGAATTAACAAAAAAAATAGAACGTGAACCATTTACTGTCAGAGATTTATGCCATACTAATGTAGTAAAATATTTACCAGAAACTGAACGGTTCGCTGGTGATGTTCAGGTGTATGATTGGACAACAGAACTCGACGGACTTACATATACTTCAAACTTAATAAAGTAAATGCATACACTTCATTTTTATATAATTGACACATTTCTATTGATTAAACATTATAATGATTTAGGTTATGATGTCGTCCGTTCAAAAAAGCTCGCACTGTCTTCTGCATACCAACTAAATAAAAAGGACATGAGCAAAAAAGAATTCAAAATAATATCTGATAAAGCGGTCGTTTTATTTGATAATTATCTAAAAGAAATCGAAGAAATTTCTAAGGAAGTTTCTAAAAAATAGCTTGCCTTTCTCATATTTTTTCCGTATATTTGTAAATCAAATTAAAATGAATATATAAAATGAAAAAATCAATCACACTCGAAAAAACAGGTTACGTAGTAAAAGGTACTGCATTACTATCTTTATGGGGCGGTGGCTCTGGTACAATAGAAATGAAACCTATTTATTGCAATACTTTAACAAAATTAGAAACATTATTGAATGATAATGGATTTGGTTGTGAAAGTATTGATGGTGCTATCGTTGATATATATGAGAATTTTCAGGGATATGAAATTTACAAGGAAACACGCACTATCAATATAGTTCCTCTCACTGAAAGTCGGCGTGAACACCTTCGAGAAAATTATCGTTATAATTTACTAGGAAAGTAAACACATGACAACTAGAAATAATAAACACTTGATTGATACAATCATATCTGATGGAAAAGAGCTTGATTCTTATCCAATAGATGAAAATCAATTAGTTTCCAACGCTGGCACTGTTACAGTTTATCTATATAAAGACGAATTGTATGAGATAACTCAATGGAATGATGAAGCGACTGAGCATACTCCGGGTTCAAAGAGTTTATATAAAGTACCTAAAACAATATTAATGGATTAAAAATGAAAACAAAAAGAATTGGCCGGGTTGTAGGTAAAAAAGGAAACGCAACTCTTGCGAAGTTTATGGAACTTGTTCCACTCGGAGATAACAGTAATTTATTTATGTTACCTAATTTACATGACTTTCCTAAATTGTGTGACTTTTTTAACTTTGTTAGTGACCAAATGGAAGGTGAGCAGTACAAAATATATCCAGAATTTGATACTGATTGGAACTGGCTCATGCACGTTGTCGAAAGAATTGAAAGTTTGCTTGAAGGAAATATAGAGGTTAAAATAAAATGTAATAGTTGTTCCATTTATATAACAACTCAATTTCCAATAGGAATGGTGGATTTAAATATTGAATATTATAATGAACCAACTAAAATAAACGCAGTATTTCTTGCTTGTGTTGAATTTGCTATATTTTACAGGAGAAATAAACTTCTTTTTGGAGATACAAATTGAAAAAAATATATAACGTAGATATTTTACATAAACATACTTATACACTAATCACTGGTGGTTGTGTTATGACAAAAGATTTAGGAGATGTAGAAAGATTAAAATATGAATTGACTATGATAAAAAATAATTGCAATTGTGTTTTAAGACAATTAAAAGAAGCAAATAAATAAATAAACACTTGCCTATTAACAAAAAATTTCGTATATTTGTATATCAAATTATTTAAGGAATAAAAAAGATGTCAAGATATTCAAAATCCCCTACAATGAGAAAAACTCTCACAGAAGCATTTAAAAAATTAAGAAAAGCCGGTCTCGTCGCAAAGCAAAATTGGAAGTGTTGCCAAACATGTGGAATTGCAGCTCTCGAAAACACGACAAAAGATTTTGCATTTTATCATAAACAGGACAGTGATAATTTGGCTCAATACAAAGAGTGCTATCTTACATGGGGAATCGGTGATGAAAAAAATTGTGAGAAGAAAAAATACACGGTTCCACTTGGTAAGAAAATATGTGAAATCTTAAATTCATGTGAAGGAGTTCGTGCTGAATGGGACGGAAATCCTGATAAAAGAATCAAATTAACAGTGTTAAGGTATTAATTATGGAAATTTACAATAAAAAGAAACTGGAAGAAAATTATCATCAATCAAAATCACACATACATTGGAACACAGACGCTTTCGATGTGTTCTTAGATAATATTGATGACACTATTGAACTAGTCGAATTCGGCTCTGGTGATTATAGCGGTAACTTCTATGAACACGTTATGTTAACTGGTGTGCATGAAATACTACCCGCTGAACAGGGAGGCATCCGATATTTATACGTGACACTTCAGTATGGTGGTCAATTACTTATTGTTGATAAAAAACTGTTGATTGAGGTTCTAGATATAGATAATTCTGAATATACTAATAACGATGAATTTATTGAATTAATTTTTGATATGTATTCAGATGAATATTTTGCACGAGAATATGAATTAAAACATAAAGAATATAGATATTTTTTATCGTCTCATAAGATACCGAAGAAAAAACTTTCATTTGATGATTTTGAAATGAATTGTAACGTTATATACAACGGCATGGTAGATTACTCTGAAGAAACTATGTTAAATCTATGTAAGAGTAAACAGTATTTTAATAAAGTGTAAACAGTTGAGAATGCACTACCACTGGCAGTGGTGGTGACGTGAAACAGGTGAGGTATATATGAATCGCCATTAGTAATAGTGGCGATTTTTTTATAAAAAGTTCTTGCCAATGTCAGAAAAATTTCGTATATTTGTAAATCAAATTTAAGGAAAAACAAATGAAAAAGAAATTAAAATTAACATTCAAAACAGAAAAGCCAACTATTAAATGGAAACATCCATTTCATCATATTAAATTAAACAGAATAGAAGTTGGTAGCATTGATGATGAATTTCCACATTATATACGTTTAAAAGTTATCAAAGAAAATCTTTATGAGGATGGCAATCCTAATTGCATATGGAAATGGATTACTTTACAGCACAACTCAACTAGTGTCGAAAACGCAAAACAATTTATGATAGACAATTTAAAACCTATAACTGAAAAATATGACATCTTACTAGAAGGAAAATAGATAAAATGACAAATGCAATGATAATACCGTTTGATAACCTTGGTTCTCCTCGACCGTTAATTAATATGTATTGCCATCAGGATGGTAATCCTGAAACACTCGGTGTTAAATTAGCGAAATTTCTTCTGAAAATACATATGATGCGTGATGATGAAGTTGATTATAACGCAGAATTCACTAATGGAATGCCATGTCTAGCAGCTCAACTCGTTACTCATTTTAAGAAAGCTCCATACGACGTATATCTTCTTGCACCTACTAATCGTAAGGATAATGCAACGAATTTTACATATGAAATTAGATATGAATGTAATTTATTTTTAATAAAAATTAGAGATAACGTGCATGGTACTCTTTTCAAAGGAACTCCAAAAGATATTATAATTAAATATGGAACTGAAAAAGATATTGAAAGTTTAAGTAAAAAACGAAAGTAATAGAATGACAACTCCAGAGTCTCAATATTTTTACTGTAAAGCATTGCACGATGTAATAATCAGATTTTATGGTAGAATTCTCAATGAATATAATACACGTTGTAAAACCAAAATAAAAGTTGTAAGTAATCTATCAACTTTATCTGCTGATAATTTTGATGTGAATGATTTAAAATTTGAATTTATTGATGAAACTGATTATGTTCATGCTACATATGATATCAATATATTTCAAACCGATTTGAAAAATACAATTTCTGCACAAGCATCTTTATTTGAAGTATTAACTATATCAATATTTTATAAAAATATATAAAAAAAGACTTGCCTTTCTCATATTTTTTTCGTATATTTGTATATCAAATTTAAGGATAAATTAAAATGTCAAAAATAGTACCTAACAATCGACCAGAAAAAAGTAATCATCTTTTTGAATTTCCGTATACTAAACGAATGGTGAACAATGTTAGAACACTCAATAAATTATTCAAAACATTATCAGCGTTTACAGAATTCGGTGAAGTTGAATTGCGTATGGTAGGCAGACATCCGAATAGAAAAATGCTCTCTGAAAAGTATGGTATTAAAAATTATCGTGCAAGTATACCAATTAAATACGCCAAAAATGTTATAGTATATGCGTTTACAAGACCAGAAGAAACGAGTGGATTTCCTGCTCATTTATTACCAGGTCACGCATCAGGTGATACAATAATTAAATTGATAAAGGTCTTAGAAAAAGCAAAATAAAGTTTCTGATACAACATCAGATATAGAGTCAACTTCGGTGATAACGCACAGTAGTACCAAGACGGTCGAGAATCTACTTAAAACGAGGTAGTATTTGACTCGAATACATAGGCGGAACTTATATTATTGGGGTCATATGTGGATACCCAAACATGTATCTCTTTGCAGATGACATTAGCGGTTGCAAATCCATACGACTCCAATAATATAAGTTTCGTCTTTTTTTTATTTTAAAAAGTTCTTGCCAATTAACAAAAAATTCCGTACCTTTGCATATCAAATTATTTAAGGAAAAACAAAAATGAATAAAAAGAATTTATCACAAATCACAGAACTCATAATAAACGATTACACCAATATATCCGATAAATGCAAGGAGTATATAAATAATTTAAATAAAATAGATTGTATTTATAATTCAGTTGATGCAATATATATTAGAAAAAATATACGAAATTTTTTACAGAATTCATGGGATTGGAATACCTCTGCTGCACACGTAATTAAAAATGAATTAATAGAAAGAATATAATATGTTAATAACAATTGGTTTTAATTGTTATGTTTCGTGTTCACTTCGAAGAAAGTAAAAAATGAAAAATAAAAACACAAAAAATATCGCCGACATGATTCAGAGATTTAATAAAAGATTTGAAATAATTCTAACTAAAATCGCATCTGAAAATAAGTTAATTGTAAAAGGAATTAAATTCGACCAATACGATGGACTAAGCAAAACGAAAGTTGTACTCTTAGATAACAAAGAAAGAGAAACGGCAGTCTGTTATTTTAGGTTTTCAAGGGATGCAGGTGGGTTTTATGTTAACACGACTCAGATACGTGATTTTCGTAACTATGGTAATAAAATATTTTATGAATTTATAATTAATGTGTTAACTGAAAGTGATAAATTTATGAAACTTGAATGGTCATATTCTAACTTTGTAAAAAAATATTTATAATTAAAGGAAGAAAAAAATGCCACTGATATTAGATATTATTGAAGATTTGAAACAACGTTTACAATCAATTATAGTTGATATTGCAGAAAAGAATGACTTAAAAATTGTAAATTTTACATTTAATACAGATAACCCATATGATATTACTGAATTCACTGTTGTTGCACATGACGAAGATGAGCATGAAATCTATCCGTTTTATTTTCGCTTCTCAAAAAAAATATGTGGAGTTGCTCTAACAAGAAAACAGATGGATGATATTGAGCAGCATCCAAATGATAAATTTTATAAATTTGCTATCGGTGTTCTATGCCGTGATGAACGAATCACTGGATTGGAAAAGCAATCGAAATATTTTATACCCGGTCTGATATAAATATTTTAGAAATCTCTTGCCTTTTAACGAAAAAATCCGTATATTTGCATAACGAATTATTTAAGGAAAAACAAAATGAGTAATATTTTATTAGAATGTCTTGGAGTTGATTCAAATAGTGAAGACGTAAAACTATTTGAAGAACTTGCAGAAGAAAGTGACTGTTATCCTTTGATTAAATTAAATGAACAGGACGGAGATATTATCCGGCTATTCTATTCCGGTCTTGCACGTGAATTATCTGTCAATTATCAATTACCAAAATCTGTCAGGCAATTTGCTAAAAGATGTTCTGAATGTGTAGCTGGTTATTCTTCAACTTCATATTATAATGTATTTACAGATTTTGATGAAGATGAAGAAACACGTTATGCTCTTAATAAAATGAGAGATTTGATTATGGAAAACGGAAAAGATTTAACACCACAATTTAGGTTATTCTATAAAAAAATATCTGCGGATTTTGACGAATATAATATTAGGAAATAATAAATTACCTATATTCATTAAACCTGGACATTAGCGAGATGATATCTCTCGCCGGGCACAGAGGTTGAAGACTCAGGTGGGTTCGATTCCCACGTGTCCAGGTTTAATAAATATTATGGGGCTGTATTTGGTCTCGATTTATTAACATATAGTACAAGTGCATTCAGGTAGCCGACTACCTTAAAAGCGGAAAAAAACAAACAACACTGAAACTTCTGTTTTCGCAATTGCTGCATAATCAATTGCGTTGAGTTGACCACTTACTCAAGTAAAGAAAAGCGGTGTTCGTAAATTTAATTGGTCACTTATTATTATATATCTGTTTTGTGAGGAGTTTATGATATATAATATAAATAGAAAAATCTCACTATGAATGTAAATGACTTATATAGTATTTAATAAAGAAACGGGTTCGACTCCCGTCAGCTCCACTAAATTCAAAGAACAAAATGAAAATGTTATTTCTGGATGACAACGTCCAAAGAATCAAATTAATTAAAGAGTTTATATCTGTATTTAATAAAGATATTGAACTTCATACCTGTAATACTGTTGATGAAGCCTTTTATTTTATTGATAAAGAAAAATACGACATCGCTTCACTCGACCATGACCTAGATGGTCTTATCTACGCAGAAAGCAACTCAACTAGTGGTTACGCAGTAGTCCAGCATATATGTGGTCTTAGACGTATTAAACAACCAAATGTAGTTGTAGTGCATAGCGTTAATACAATCGGCTCTACAAAAATGCTCAATAAATTACAAAAACATGGAATAGTGTCCATATGTGCACCATTCCATTCACCAGAATATTTTAAAGATTTATCTTGCCTTTTAAAGAAAAAATCCGTATATTTGTAAATCAAATAAAAAAAGGAATATAAAATGCAAAATAAAGAAAATGGTAAAACGAATAATAAGTGCATTATATGTAATAAAAGCGTTGCTGGTAAACATGTTCCTTATGATAAAAGAACCACTGTAATACTTCATCGAACTGATAAAAATGGAATTAATGTAATAGATTATGCTCATAGAAAATGTATGAGAGAATTATACAATGAATATAATGAAAGAGGTTAAAATGAAAAAGCTTGTGATGCCTAAAAAATTCGAAGTAACAATATCAAAAACTGCAACACTCTACAGAGAGACCAAAGAAGAAGCAATTGAAGGTGCAATTCAATACTTTAATGAAGATATGCACACTGACCTCGCACTTGATGACTTAGAATTTGGTTTAGCGGAAATAAAAGTCAAAGAAGTTGTTAAAAAAAAGAAAAAGCCAACATCATATAGTATATGGAATAAATATGATGTAGAAAGATAATATAAAATGAAAACAAAATATCCTGATTCTTATTTAACCAAAAAAATGAAACTCAAAGTTAAATACATCAAGAGTGAACTTGAATTTGCAAAGAAAAATAGCATCGAAACAAAAAATGGCAAATCATATGCTATCGAAGATTTAGATTTTCGTATAAAACAGTTATCAGGATGGAAAAAACTCACTGAAGATTTTGTCGAATCATATGTTATATTTGATACTTATTTAGATGATATAATTGAAGCTATACTTAAACTACGAAACGGTTGGAAACTCGATAGTGTTTTACGTAGAATTCGGGGATTATGTGCAACATATAATATTGAAATGGAGAAAAAATGATACTAAATACATCTATTAATAAAACAAAAAAACGTTGTTACGGCGTTATTAAAGTAAAACATTTAAATAATACATACAAAGTACATTACAATATCACATCTGACGGAGCGTGGGAGCAATGGGGAGCACCGAAAGAAGTATTGTATTATACTGTACGAACAGTTGAAAAAATAAGAAACGATTATTTGAAGGAAAAAATTGATTATTAAATATAAAGGTAAACGTATAACTGACCATGAAATAATTCGTGGTCATCTTATTCTGCAAGTAACGCCACTTAAAACAGTAGAATGTTACATCATTGATATATCCGGACAATTAACAGTATTGGATGATTCAAATCATGTAATAACAGATTCTGTTAGCGTATGTGTTGATACTATTTCAGAAGATATATGTAAAATGATACAAAGAAACAATATTGAAACGGATATTATAAAAACGTTAAAAATCATTGAAAATATTAAAAAATAAATTTGGTTATTAACAAAAAATTCCGTACCTTTGTATATCAAATTAAAACGAGAATATAATGTCACAAACTAAAATAATCAAGAAAACAGTAGTAGAGGTCGCTGATGGTGTGTCTATCACATGCGACATTTGTTTCAAGGAAATAAAAAAGTCCGCTTCAGTAAGTTTGGATAACCAAGCAGTAATTTCTACATTCATTGTCGGTAGATATGGAAAACCACCACTTAAAATGGACGTATGTGGCGCATGTAGTAAAAAAATAGTATCATTTCTAGATACACTCAGAGGAAAACCTATTTACCAACCAGAAGATTTTGAAATAAAAGAGGAATATTAAAATGAAAAAAAAAGAACATATCATTTGGGATAATATCGACAGCGTTGATTTTGATATACAAGAAAAGTATTTACGTGATGAATATCCTGATATGTCAGATAAAGAACTAATGGACATAATGTATGACCACAACAATTGGGATTTAGACGATGTAAGAAACAACTTAAAAAATGTCAAGTTGGACGGCGAAATATTAGCTATTGCAAGTCTCGGATTATGGGACGGTAGAAAACAAGGCTACAAATTGCTTAAAAACATGGACGACATTTTCTATTCCGATTGTGATTATGTTAAATGGTTCAGCGATGGAAAAGACCTACAGTCTGTACAACATCACCATGATGGAACCAATTATGTGATGTATCGAGAAGTAAAAAGTGGTGTTAACATTGATAAATTGATAGACTCTATATATAATGGCGAGACAGTTTCGAACAGACGATTAGGTTATTATACTAAGAGTATTATTCCTCGTATTGCAGAAGTTTATGGATGGTAAATGAGACTTGAAATTATTGCATATGATGATAATTCCGATAGCATATTAACAACTAAATGTAAATATAATAAAGGACCAAGCGTTGGAAGTATATCATGTAAGCACAAATGTATTTTCTTCATAAAAGAATTTGAAACTCCGAGCAGCAGCCCAAATATTCGTAGTAAAACATATATATCATGCAGTTATTTATATTATCTTAACACACATTTAGACAAATCATTACAAAATATCGAACTTGAAGATTCTAAGCTGCTTATAATAAAAAAACGATTGCTTGCAAACTTGTGGTTTATGCTAAGAGAAATGGAAAATACATACAAAAGTTTAGGAAAAACAAAACCTCTCGATGTAGGTACACATGTAATATACAAAAAAGATACTGATACATATGTTGATTATACGCTTGTAATAGATACATTACAACGATACCTACAAAACAATATCTCTGTGCATAATATACGAGAGATTGCTGGACGTACAATGAAACAGTGTAATATACTATATAAAGATATAAAGAATGCCACAAAGTAATCTTACAACTAAACAGATACATTGGGATAGAACAACTAATAACAGTTTTTCAGCAATAACACAGTATAATTACAACGGTATTACTCCATCATTTACAATATTAGATGACAATTCTGAAAAAATGACTGAAGAAATAGAAGAAATAAAATTTGTCGGTGTTCGATTCATTCTCGGCACAAACGAAATTGAGATATATCAAACATCATGTAAATACACTACATACAAAGTAGGCGACAATTCATGCACAAAATGTATATTTAATAATCATCATACCACATTCATGGGCAACGAACAAATACAAGGTACTGTACGATGTAAATATTGGTGGTATTTTAATCTAGACGTGGATAGATGTATTGATATAGACATGAAAAAGAACTATCTGAAATTAAAAATACTCGCCAAACTAGAATTGTTACTTAAAATAACATGTGAAAACAAAGATAAAATACTGGACTCTGGAGCTGATTATGGTCGTCTAGAACTCAACATAAAATCACTTATAAACTCGACTGAAAAAGGAGTATCTACATTATCTGTTGTAATCGCCGATGCAATTATTGTCGGTAATGGCTTAAAACGAATATTAAAAAAGGAAAATCTATATGCCATCAAAAAGTAAAACAAAGGGTAATACTTTCGAAAGAGAGATAGTAAATCAAGCAAAGGACCTCGGTCTCTCAGCAGAACGTGCCTATGCGTCAAATGGTCGTTCACTCGGTGAACATGAGGAAGTTGATGTATTACTGGAGGGTTATAAAATACAATGTAAACGCAGAAAGAAATTAGGAGAAATAGTACGTCCAAATTCTAATGTGGATATGCAAGTTGTCAGAGAAGACAGAGGAGATACATTTGTGATACTACCACTTAGTAAATTTCTTGAGTTATTAGTGGAAGTATCTAATTTACGGGAAAATTTACATTAATTCTTCTTGCCTATTAACAAAAAATTTCGTATATTTGTATAACAAATTTAAGGAAATACCGTGAAACTAGAACCATACGATGACATGAAACAAACATTACATGAAGCTGAATATAAATACATTAAATACCTTGGAAATGGAGACCATCTGTTACTTAACGAAGCCTGTAATGTACTAGAGGTGTTCTTTGCAAACAAAAACCATTCTGGTTGGGGTCTCATATACAAAAATACCCATCTAGAATTCTTTTACAGTATATCAAATACAGATAAACTCACAAAAGAATTATATAAATTATATAAATCACATCTTAAAAAGGTATAACATGTCAGAAAATATTGTAACAACAGACCTTTCGGAATTTGGAAAATCACAGTTACTTCTAGCATCCAAATTAATTTTAGCACTTGCAGAAGGAAATCTTCCTAATGGTTTTATTGATGAAAACGTACAATTAATGCTCAATAAAAATAGTGGCAATGTTTTTCTTACAAATGAATATTTCGATGTAGCAATGTTCAATAATGATAGATTGGAAATGTGGTATACATTACCATATAGTGGAGAAGAAGGTTTCAAGGAATATTTTGACAACATTGATTTAAATAAATACAATGAATATGACAGAGATTATATCGAAAATAGAATTTTTGGTGATGATGATGATGAATAATAATAAAATTCTTTGTCAACGATGTGAATGTGAAATAGAACAAAATGATGTGGTATTCGAATTATTAGGTAAAAATTATTGCTCAGCCAAATGTCAAGACGAGGATTTTAAGAATCGATGTGAGTTTTGTGGAGAATATTATGATGACAATAATTATGTAGAATTACAACAATTGAATTTTTGTTGTGAATCGTGTTTAGAAGGTTATTTATATAAAAATCCACACATGATGCCAATCAGTAAAGAAGATTCTGCAACATATTATGGAAATGTTCCATGGAATAGAGAGTAAATAAAAATGTTAAATAGCATAAAAAAATATTATAATAAATTAACACGTAAGAAAAATATGGTATCAATAAAATTATCAGAATTTTCAAGACGTGAATTGGTATTGGCATCCCATTTACTTTCATATTATGGACAAGACTATAATCTTCCTGCTGAATTTTTAGGTAATGATGTTGAATTGTGTTTTAATAAGGACAATGGTAAAATTTTCTTGACAACAAAAAATAGTAAAAACATTTGTAAATTCGATAAAATATATTAAACAAAATGATAATTACAAGTAAAAATAATCCAGAAATAGCACAGTTTTTCAGAGACTTTAATTTCTCGTTTACAGAACAAACTCCTCATCTTATGTTCAGATTATACGTAGAATCTGGAAAACTGTTCGAGTTGTTTCCCTGGTTCATCGGTATTAAAGTGATGAAGCAAAATCAACTGTATCATCCAGAAGTTTATGTATACAGTCACATATACGAATGTCTAGAAAGATATTCTAAAAATCACACTGAAGCGGGATATCATATACTATTCCACGATATCGGAAAGCCATTAGCTGCAACCAGAAAAGAGGACGCTGATTATTCTACATTTTATGACCATGATATAATTGGAGCACATCTATTTAATGACATTGCTGATGCATATAACTTTGGTGTTTATATGACAGAACATAAATTAAGAACTATTTATATTGCGATTCGAATGCACATGTTGGCATACAGACTTCAAAATCTGAATAAAATAGATAATTATATCGAAAAATACAATCTATTGGCGTTTTATAACAAAGAACACACACCGGATTCATTCACAAACATATTACTGTACGATAAATACAATGCAACAGTAGAAGAAGTAAATGAAATGCCGTTAATTAAAAAATTAAATCAAATGCTTTCAAAGTAGGTTATATGGAAAAAAAATTTATAAATGATAGAGAATCTTTTGGTTCATTCGTGAACACATGGTTAATAAACCAGTATATTGAAGAAGGATATCTAGATTATTCTCTGTTAGAAATATCTATACAAAAACCATTAACGATTCTTAATTATACAAGAAAATGTACATTTGAGAAAAAATGGAACGATGTAACTCTTAATTGCAGAGGTCTAGTCATACGATATGATACAGGTGAAGTAATTTCAAGGCCGTTTAAGAAGTTTTTCAATGATTTTGAATATTCTGACTTCGAAAATACATATAGGCATAAACAATATGATGTTATGCAAGAAAAACTGGACGGTGTGATGATTCAAGCATTCGTATATAACAATGAAATATATCTTGCTACACGAGGTCGGTTTGACAGTATATATGTCAAAAAAGCATATGAACTGCTAACTCCTGAATTAAAAGAATATATTCTCAGTGATATAATGGAAGGCAGAACACTTATATTCGAACTTATTTCTCCGATGTCGAAGATACTAGTTGACTATAAACAAAATGAATATCTTGGTTATCTCGGTGCAATAAGTATTAATAATGGCGAATATTTTCCTAATGTAAACGGCATGTTTAATGGTCCTGTTGCATATACCGGCACTGATGTTAATGAACAGTTGAACAAATTTATTCAAGAAAATGATGGTGTTAAATATCTAAATAAAGAAGGATATGTATTATTTTCAAAGGAAGATAACTTTTTAATTAAATTCAAATATGATTCATATTTTAGAGCAAAGAGGATTAAAATCAATTTAACTGATAAAAAAATATTCGAAGAGTATTTTGTTAATGCTATATCCGATAATGTAGATGTGAACACTTATCTATCAAATTGTGACATTTACACTGAAGAAGAACTCTCATATATAACTAAAAAATTATGTGAATACAATCAAAGATTTTTGTATATGACTGCGAGTCTAAGTCAAATATCTGATAGTCTGAAAACCATGTATAGTAGAAAAGAAGTGGCTATATTCATAAGAAATAATTTCCCATTAATTGAATCTTTAATATTCAATGCCTTTGATGATAAATTCAATCAAATATCAGCTACTAAAAAGGTTATATTCGAAGAAAATCAAACATTATACATAATGAGAGGTCCTCAAGGAAGTGGAAAGTCAACTGCTGCTAAAACAATTCAGCAGAATATAAAGAATACAGTCATATGTTCAGCAGATGATTATTTCATGGTCAATGGAGAATATAAATTTGATGGCAAATTACTACCAGCTGCACACTCCTACTGTAAGAATAAAGCGATTATATATCTCGCACTCGGTTATAATGTAGTAATAGATAATACAAACATATTGAAAAAACATTACCAAGAGTATGTAGATTTCGCTAACATGATAAATGTAATAGTAGAAGTAGTCGAGCCAATATCATGGAGTCCAGAACTTAGAATTGGTAACAAATGGAATTACGAATTTCTTAAAAATAAATCAATACATAATATACCGGATGAAGCACTGAAAAAAGCAATAGATAATTATGAATATGATGAAACTAATGAAAGGATATAAAAAATGACTTATTTTGACGTATTAATACCACTAACATGTATTTATTTTTTAATATTAATATATAACTACATCAAATCAGACGTCTTTTTTGACGTTGTAATCGCATCAGTAGGAACTGTAATTCTTGCATTTGTATTTTATCTTTGTGTTCCATCTTTAGGAGATGGATACCAAGAAAGTGTAAAATATACGACAGTGAGAACTGAATATAATAAATTTACAAATGAAATG
>Ga0172380_10005310_pt1 | contig 15716 bp, 11 predicted proteins | sample Leawe162metaG_FD_119747 | JGI IMG/M metagenome (GOLD analysis project Ga0172380, IMG submission 119747) | Leachate microbial communities from a municipal landfill in Southern Ontario, Canada - Leachate well 162 metaG | ecosystem: Engineered > Solid waste > Landfill > Unclassified | place...
CCGTATCACCCACCAGCTTGAAACCAAGGCTCTTGAGGCGCTCTTCCGCCATTTTACAGGCCTCTCCGCTCCAACCGTAGCTGCCGAAGATTCCCGCCAGATTGGTTTTCAATTTTACGGTACTGAGATAGGCGAGCACTTCCCACATCGGTTTTGCAATATCACGGTTAAACGTGGGGATGCCGAACAGCAGAGCATCTGCTTCTTCCATCAGATTACGCAGTTCACTGGCGTTCAAGCTGTTAATATGATAGCTGATAACCTCTATGCCTTCATGTGTTGCACCATTGGCAACGGCGTGAGCCATCTTTTCGGTGCTGCCGTGCGGTGAAAGGAACAGGATAACAATTTTCTTGCCCTGTGAAGTCGGTTTGCTCCAGTTTTCAAACTGCTGGATAACTTTCCACGGGTCGCGCCTGATGATCGGTCCATGACTGGGGCAGATCATGTCAATGACATCGTGGCGAATCTTTTCGACGGCTGACAGTACCTTGTCCTTGAATGGGCGGAAGATGCAGTCGAAATAAAAATGGCGTGCGGAGGTGAAGTCATCTACCTCGTCGTTAAAAATATGACCCGCCTGCCAGTAGTGAGCCGCGAACGCATCGCAGGAAAACAGGATGTTTTCTTCCTCAAGCCGGGTGAAGATGGTGTCTGGCCAATGGAGAAACGGGGCGGAGATAAAACGGAGAGTGCGCCCCCCCAGGTCAAGGGTGTCGCCATCTTTAACGGTTTGACAGGTGATCGGCTTCTGCAGGATGTTGCCGAGAAAATTTTTGGCAGCTGTTGAGCAATAGACTATTGCCTGCGGCGCCTGCTCAAGCAGATAAGACAGTGAACCGGAGTGGTCGTGTTCGGTGTGGTTGACGATTATGTAGTCGATGGTTTTGGGATCAACCAGCGATTTGACTTTATCCATATATTCGTCAACAAACTTTTCTTCGACAGTGTCGATAAGTACGGTCTTGTCAGTGCCTTTAAGCAGATAGGCATTATAGCTGGTGCCATGCTCTGTCGGAAAAAGATCGTCAAAAACGCGCAGATCCGGATCTTCCGACCCGATCCAGTAAAGTCCCGGTTTGATTTCTATTGGTCCCATCATAATGTGCGGTCTCCTTTTTGCGTACAGCTATCCACAGTTTTCAGTAAGTTTAAGCCTTTTGTTGCAGAAAACAACTTTGTTAACGCACATTAGCCTGGTTACCAGGGTGAGGACGCTGCATGCTCTGTTTAATATCAATATATTACCCAATTGTTTAGTTAATATATCAGAATTGATATCTCGTGTACAAGCCGCAAATATTCACTTTGCAATTGTTTCGATCGCGTGTTTCTGCTACATAGGTTGGTATGAAAGAAACGGTTCGCACACGAATAGACGCATTACGACCACTTCTGAAGGACCCCGTACCAGGAGTCAGGATTGCCGCAGCCGAGGCAATTGAAAAGCTGGAAGCGACCAGCAGCGTAGATGAAATTCTTGCGGCATTGAAAACTGGCGACATGGGGACACGTATTGGTGCCATTTATGCCCTGGGCGAGATAGGTGGGGAAAAGGTGCTGCCGCCGCTTGTCTATTGTGCCAGGCGGTCCGAAGAACCTATTCGTTCCGCTGCTGCAGCGGTACTGGGGAAACTGGCATTACCGGTGGCCCTCCCGATTCTGGTAGAGCTTTTGGATGATGAAAGCCCGACGGTTCAGGGACGGGCGATTGCCGCACTGATTAATTTTCCGGTTACTCCGGATATCCTCTCCAAACTGCGTACCTTCCTGAGTGCGGGCGATGGCGTGCTCGAAGCCGAGGCGGCACTGACCTTGGCAGGGCTTAAGGATATATGTTCGTTGGACAACATTCATGCGCTTCTGGCATCCAATCACGCCTCAACCCGCCAGGCTGCCGCAGCGGCCCTCAGCGTCATGCCTCTTCAATAGTTCCCGCTCGCAATTAATCGTCCGATATCAATGTTTTTCAACAACGGGTCAACAACAGCTACTATCCTGGCGTAGTTCGATCCGTCCTGATCGACGAGTGCCTGCTCACGTGGCGTACGCAGCCGATTGCCATCGCCGTCGATCAGAATACGGACAAGAGGTGCATCCTCATCCAGCGGGTTTGGGCGATATACAATCGCAACCTCGTTGGTGTCAAGCCGCACGAGCGTACCAACCGGATAGCTGCCCATCATTTCCACAAACCGCTCAACAATTTTTCCATCGAGAATCGTATTTGTCAGCTTCTGCATCTCGTTCAAGGCCGTTCTCGGGTTAACCGGGTGCTGGTAGACACGCAGTGTTGTAATGGCATCATAGGTGTCAGCAATGGCAATAATGTCAATCATCTGATTAAATGGGAGCTTGCTTGCCCATTCAGGGTAGCCGCTCCGGTTATAGTGCAGATGGTGGCCCAGCACTACGGAGGAAATATGCGGTCCTATCCCTTCCATTTCACGGATGATTTTGGAGCCGAGTTCAGGATGCCGTTTCATTTCGTCAAATTCGGCGCTGGAAAGCTTACCCGGTTTGTTCAGGATAGCCTTTGGAATCATGGTCTTGCCGATATCGTGCAGCTGGCCAGAAATCCCAAGATCCCTGACGGTCATGGCATCCAGTCCGAGCGAAGCACCCAAGGCCATAGCCAGGACACCGACATTGACGCAATGATTAAAAGTGTAGTTATCATAATCCTTGATCATGGTTAAGCCCAGCAGGGCCCATGGCTCCTGCATGGTGATCCCGACCATCTGATCAACAACCTTTATCAGGGGGGCGCTGTTAGGTATCCGGCCGCGTTCGATATCGCGGCAGATCGTCCTGATAGCGGTGAGAGCCCTGTTGTACGTTTCAACGTGATCACCTTCGCTATCACTTTCAGGTTCAGCCTCATCATGAGGTGGATCAAAAGATTCATCTCCCAGGCGAACCAGTTTGAGTGCCGTGATCCCTTCGTCCGCCATCTGGCGTGAAAGTTCGTCATAGCGGGCGCTCTTGGCGGAGAACAGCTTGACGAATGCTTCCAGTTCGTCAAAACTGACGGATGAGGTCGCTACTATCCGGCTTATCTGCTTCTCAATCATCCGGTTTGTCAGGTCGGCGATCGCTGTTGAGGGTGCGATAAAGAGATGATCGTCAAAGAACATGATCCCATCGACAAGCCCCCAGGAAACTTGCTCCGTATCGCTAAAAGCGGAGGTCAGAATTTTATAGAGTTCCATGAGCGGTTGCCTGATCGCCTGGTGCGAAGCAGGGTAAAAGGCCATTCCTTTCACCGCACCGGAAAAAAGCGTGATCAATCTGAGCGCGTTTGTCTTATCAAGAGATGGCATCGGATTTTCCTTCGATTTTTTCTATCATTATAATTGCGTCAGAGCAGGCCGAGCCCAGTTCGCCACCGCCGGAGGCAAGTTTTTCGAGTGAAGGCAGTGCCCTGGCATCGCCTATCTTGCCCAGGCAGAGTGCGATAGCTCCCTTTAGCTGTTTCCAGCGCGCTGCCGCAAGTAAATGGCGCTCTTCAAGAAGTGTCACAAGATGAGGTGTAACCTGGCGATCGCCAATTGAAGCGATAGCCGACAGCGCTTCGATCTTGAGTGGGAGTGACTGCAGGAACATGTCTCTTGAAAAAACAATTTTCATAAGATCGGACAACGATTTTCTGCTTTTCATTCCGCCAAGCGATGCGATTGCTTGAGGGTACAGCGCTGTATCTGTGCCGCGAAGAATGTCGAGTATGGCAGCCTCGGCCTCATGTCCGCCAAGCTTTGCCAGGCTGCGGATTGATTCTTTCCGCACGCGGAGATCAGGATGGTGCAGGCACTTCTCCAGTGCAGTCAGCGCCTCACCGCTTGCAATGGCACCCAGAATTGCGCAGATATTTCGTATGATGAACCAGCGGGAGTCATTCATCAAATTCAGCAGCGCGGGTACGGCGGCTTCACCAAGTGCGCCCAGCATGTTTGATAGCGTTTTCCTGGTTTTAAGGCTGTTGGTACGCCCTATCAGTTCAATTGACGAAGTAACGGCAGCGGCTCCGCCGGCTTTTAGAACTGCAAACAGCGCCTTCTTCGATAAGCCGTTGACCTGTTCGATCCTGTCGAATACGGTCCGCAGAACGTCACCATTGGTAATAATCTGTTCAATTGCAAACGGCGCACATTCCCGCATACTTTCGCTGCGCGTTTCGTCGCTGGCGTGACCGGCAAGCAATTCGATCAGCGGAAAAAGCAGGTGAGACTCCTGACGTGATTGAAGCGTGTCGGCACAGGCAACCGCCTGACGGACCAGCATCAGGTAGATATCGTCATCCCTGCAGGCCGTTAATCGTCCAAGCAGCGTCTCAAGTTCCTGCTCAGGAGAAAGCTCATCCGGCTGGGGGGCTTGCTGTTCAACAACAGGGGGCACGTCACTACCCATTTCAGCTTCATCAACCCCCTGCGGAACTATCCCGGACTGTTCAACCAGCAGGCGTTTCCTGCTGATGGTTGTCAGATCAAATTCGTTGACCCAGATGGAGCGAATGCCGCGCTCGGCCATTATGGTGTCGATGCCGCCGGAATTGTGGATTACTTCAGGAGACAGGCACAGAATCTTGAACAGTTCAAGCAGATCCTCCTGAAACAGGTCATGAAAAAAAGTAATTTTCTGAACACGTCTGATAAACATCTCGAATGCTAAAGCGGCTGACAGTCCGGAAGTATCTTTGAGGAGTTCTCCGTCCGGAAAGCTGAAACCGGTTCGACCGCACGTGAGTGACAGCGTGTTGCCGTCCAGAAGCCGCAGCATCGTTTCATGAGCCTGGGTCAGGCTGCTGCGACGAGTCGGGTGTCCTTTCGGATAAAATCTCCATGCCCGCACGGCGCGATACATGCTGCCGAGTGCATCGAGAGTTCCCAGGGTTGTTGGTGGTCGATAGAAAGACATTGCCGTTCCTTGTATTCGGGGTGAGAATTATGTCATACTGCGCCGCAAATGTCTTTCCCAAATAATCAGGTTCCTGCCGGTCTGTCAACGTTCGATATTCGAGAAGGAAGTATGAAGCAAAAAACGATATTTACCTGCCAGAAATGCGGCAGCCAGTCACCCAAATGGCTTGGCAAATGTCCTGACTGCGGGGCCTGGAACAGCCTTGTTGAAGAAGCGGTCATCAAGGCTTCACATCAGGTGCGCTCAGCAGGGAGCGCACTACCCGTACCGATTTGCGATGTGCCTCCCCAGACAGAAACCCGCAGGCCGACCGGCATCGGAGAGCTTGACCGGGTGCTGGGTGGAGGCATCGTACCCGGTTCGCTGGTGTTGATCGGCGGCGATCCCGGCATTGGCAAGTCAACCCTGCTGCTTCAGGCGATGCACGCCCTGGCAGAAGAGGCGGGCAAGGTGCTGTATGTTTCTGGCGAGGAGTCTGCTTCGCAGACCAGGCTCAGGGGTGAACGCCTGGGGGCGTCGAGCAAAAATCTGCTGATTCTTGCCGAAAACTCGCTGGAAGCAATCCTCGTGCAGGCCGCGGCTCTCAAGCCTGCGGCAATGGTGGTTGACTCGATCCAGACGGTCTGGACCTCTGCTTTGGAATCGGCCCCCGGCAGTGTCAGCCAGGTGCGGGAATCGGCCGGCAAGCTGATGCTGCTTGCCAAAGGGAGCGATATTCCGATATTCATTGTCGGCCACGTAACCAAAGACGGATCGATTGCCGGGCCGCGCGTTCTGGAGCATATGGTTGACACGGTGCTCTATTTCGAGGGTGACGGCAGCCATCCCTTCCGGATACTGCGGGCAGTCAAGAACCGCTTCGGCTCTACCAATGAAATCGGCGTCTTTGAGATGAAGCAGGAGGGGTTGTGCGGGGTAGCAAACCCTTCGGAACTGTTCCTTTCCGAACGCCCCCTGGGCGTGTCAGGCTCGGTCGTCACAACGTCGCTGGAGGGGAGCCGGCCACTGCTGGTAGAACTGCAAGCACTGGTGACTCCTTCCTCTTATGGCGTTCCCCGCAGGACTACCATCGGGGTTGACCATAATCGCCTTGCCTTGCTGGTTGCGGTACTGGAGAAGAAGGTCGGCCTGCACATGACCGGGCAGGACATTTTTTTAAATGCGGCCGGCGGGGCACGGCTTAATGAGCCGGCAGCCGATCTGGCCATGATCATGGCGGTTGCCTCCAGCCACCTCGACAAAGCCATACCTCCCGATACGGTCATATTCGGCGAAGTCGGCCTTGCAGGCGAGGTGAGGGCCGTTACGCAGCCTGAATTGCGCATCGCCGAAGCCGAAAAGCTTGGCTTCAAGCGCTGCATCATTCCGACCGGCAGTCTGAAGCGCCTGAAAAAACGGGGCATCAAGCTCGAGGGGGTTTCCACGGTTCAGGGCGCGATGGACATAATCTTTGCTTCGTGAGCTGTGACGGCGGTGACTTTTTCTTCTGCGGAGCAACCGGAATAGTATGGGTTATCTATGACACCATGGTTTGAAACAGTTTTTACCGTCCAGTACAACGAAGCCGACCAGCGTGGGTTCGTCCGGCCTGTCGCGCTCCTTAACTACCTTCAGTCCGCAGCGGGATACCATGCCGCTTTGCTTGGCGTTTCGGTGGCGGATCTGCTTGGAAACGGCCACACGTGGGTGCTGTCACGCGTTCATCTAGCCATGGACCGCTATCCTCGCGGTGGTGACACCATTCGGATCAGGACCTGGCCGGCGGTCAGGGACATCCTCTTTACGGTGCGGGATTTTGAGCTGTTCGATAAGGAAGGGGAGTCGATTGGCAGGGCGACAACTTCGTGGGCACTATTAAGCCTGGCAACCAGGCGGCTGGTGAAGCTGAACGATGTGCTGCCGATGTATCAACTGTATCCCGAACGGGCATTACATGATGCGTTCCGCACGCTCCCGGTGTTTGAAAAGCCGGAATATGATTTGCGTCTGCCCGTATTGCGGGGTGATCTGGACATCAACCGTCATGTGAACAATACCGTCTACGCCGGATGGGCGCTGGAAACAATTCCCGAGGAAGTGGACAGCAGCTGCTGTCTTGCTTCCATGGAAATCGGCTTTCGTGCCGAGGCTCTCTATGGCGACACCATCGTTGCACGGTCGGCACGAGCAGAGGACGAACATTGGTACCTCCACTGCATAGAAAACGAGGGGGATGGCCGGGAGTTGGCGAGACTTCGGACACACTGGATTCCCTTCGCAGCCGCATCTCGTTGACCATTTTCCTCTTCCTTCCTATTTTTCGGACAAAACCTTGTCAAGCTCTCAGAAAATATTTTGACCTCTCTGAAGGTACATGCTATATCAAGATAAGTTGATTTATAGAAGCAATGGGAATTGATATATGCTTGACACCTTCAAAGCCCTGGGCGATCCCTGCCGCATGCGCCTGACCGCAGTTCTTCTGGCTGGTGAATTTACCGTACAGGAGCTGACTCACATCATGGGTATGGGGCAGTCGCGGATTTCGCGGCACTTGAAAATTCTGACCGAGGCCGCCGTACTGGCGGTCAAGCGCCAGGGGACCTGGAGCTACTACCGTGTCGGCGATGGCAACAAGTTTTTCACTGCAATTCGTTCGGCGTTTGAGCGGGAGCTGGACGCTCTGCCTGAGCGGAGTCTGGATTTGACAGCCGTTGCGGAGGTGTTGGAGGAACGTCGGCGGCGCAGCCAGGAGTTTTTCGATCGTCACGCCCGTCAGTGGGATAACCTGGCCAGGACGCTCCTGCCGGTGCCGGAATATCGCCGGCATTTATTGGCACAGGTTCCAGAATGTGTCAGCGTATTGGAGATCGGTGTTGGGACCGGTGGACTGCTGACCGAGTTGGCGGCACGCGCGTCGAAAGTGATCGGCGTTGACCACTCGCCGGCCATGCTGGAAGAGGCACGAAATAGATTGATGGATCAGGGAGTGAGCGGAGTCGAACTTCGGCTGGGTGAGATGAGCCATCTGCCGCTCTCCGATGCCTCGGTCGGGTGCGTGGTAGCCAACATGGTGCTGCATCATGCCGCCGATCCTGCAGCGGTGCTGGCCGAAATCCGGCGGGTACTGGCTCCTGCAGGCACGTTGCTGCTGGCCGATCTTGCCCGCCACGAGCGTGAGGCGGCGCGGGAACAGCTGGCCGACCAGTGGCTTGGCTTTGAAGAAGGAGAATTGACGGAATGGCTGACTCTTGCTGGTTTTGCAGCAGTCGATATTGAGCATATAGCAGCGGAGGCGGGGCAGGAATCAGTACTGCTGGTTCGGGGAAAGACCGCCGACTCAGATAAACCACAGAACTCATCACAACAAAAAGGAGCGTAACCATGTCACACGATTACATCGTAGCAGACCTGAAACTGGCCGATTGGGGCCGCAAGGAGATCAGGATCGCCGAGACCGAAATGCCGGGACTGATGGCAATCCGCGAGGAATTTGCCGCGAGCCAGCCGTTGAAAAATGCCCGCATTACCGGTTCTCTGCACATGACCATCCAGACCGCCGTGCTGATCGAGACCCTGACCGCCCTGGGGGCCGAGGTCCGCTGGGCTTCCTGCAATATCTTTTCGACCCAGGACCATGCCGCCGCTGCCATCGCCGCATCCGGAGTGCCGGTCTTCGCCGTTAAAGGCGAGAGCCTGGAACAGTACTGGGATTATACCCATCGCATCTTTGAATGGAGCGACGGCGGTTTCTCCAATATGATTCTGGACGACGGCGGCGATGCCACCCTGCTGCTGCATCTGGGCGCGCGGGCCGAAAAAGACATTTCCGTGCTCGCCAAGCCCGGCTCAGAAGAAGAAACAATCCTCTTTGCCGCGATCAAAGCCAAGCTGGCCGTCGATCCGGCCTGGTACTCCGTCCGCCTTGCACAGATCAAGGGCGTAACGGAAGAGACCACCACCGGAGTTCACCGCCTGTACCAGATGCATGAGCGGGGCGAACTTAAATTCCCGGCCATCAATGTCAACGATTCGGTCACCAAATCCAAATTCGACAATCTCTACGGCTGCCGTGAATCACTGGTAGACGGCATCAAGCGTGCCACCGACGTCATGATAGCCGGTAAGGTCGCCCTGATCTGCGGCTATGGCGATGTCGGCAAAGGTTCGGCTCAGGCCATGCGCGCCCTTTCCGCCCAGGTGTGGGTAACCGAAGTTGATCCGATCTGCGCCCTGCAGGCCGCCATGGAAGGTTTCCGTGTTGTCACCATGGAATACGCCGCCGACAAGGCTGATATTTTTGTTACCTGCACCGGCAACTACCACGTCATCACTCATGACCACATGATCCGGATGAAGGATCAGGCCATCGTCTGTAACATCGGCCATTTCGACAACGAGATCGAAGTTGCGGCGCTGGAAAAATACGAGTGGGAAGAGATCAAGCCGCAGGTCGATCACATCATTTTCCCTGGCGGCAAGCGCATCATCCTGCTGGCCAAGGGACGCCTGGTCAATCTTGGTTGTGCCACCGGGCACCCCAGCTACGTCATGTCGTCGTCATTCGCCAACCAGACCATTGCCCAGATCGAGCTGTTCTGCAATCCGGGTAAATATCCGGTCGGAGTCTATGTTCTTCCCAAGCATCTCGATGAGAAGGTGGCCCGTCTGCAGTTGAAGAAGCTGAACTCACAGTTGAGCGTGCTGACCGACGAACAGGCTGCCTATATCGGAGTGCCGAAAGAAGGGCCGTACAAGTCGGAAATGTATCGCTATTAGTTGAATCGACAAGACCTCCGGGGCTTCTAAACCCCGGAGGTCTGTTGGTGGAGATGATGCTTTATGGAATGTCGTGTCGGGTGTGCTGCCTGCTGTATTGCGCCGTCGATCTCCTCGTCAATTCCCGGCATGCCTGCTGGAAAGCCTGCCGGCGTACGCTGTCTTCAGCTGGCCGATGACAACCGTTGCCGGCTCTTTGGTTGTGCTGAGCGACCCGCCGTTTGCCTTAGCCTGCGGGCTAACGAGGAAATGTGCGGCTGCAGTGCCGGGGAGGCGCTTGAACGACTGTCCGGGTGGGAACAGTTGACGCGGCCGTGTTGAGACGAACAGGTGATTGAGCAGCGGTAACTACTTCTTCTGATCGGCCTGATTCATCGCCTTGATCAATCCTTCAGTAACATCCTGCGCTTCGACACTGCTGCCGACATAGAGCAGTTCTCTTTTTACCACGATGGCGGCAAAGCCGTTTGAATTGCCGTATGCTGTCGCCGCCTGTTCAATCGCATCGTAGAAGGTTTTGCTCTCTTTCTCCTGCAGGGACACAAACTCCTCTTCCGACGCCTGGGCAAACTTCTGGAGCTCTTCCAGCTTTTTCTGGAACTCTTTGGTTTTTGCCTCGCGCTGCTTCGGAGTCATCGTTGCAATCTTCGCTTCAATGGATGTTTTCAGCTTATCAAGTGCTTTTTTCTTTCCGTCAATTTTCCCCTGAAGGGCGCTCTTCCTTCTGTCCAACAGAGTCTTGAATGCTTTGCCCCGTTCTGATTCCGCGCCAATCCGGGCGATATCCACGGAGCCGATCCGAACGGTCTGGGCTGCCGGTGCCGGTTTTGATGCCACCTCGGCCGGTACCGGCGCAGTAGTCTGCGGCGGAGTTGCCGTTTTTACCTCGGGTACGTCGGCAGCATGAACAAAAGATGGAAGTGCAATCAGGCATGCGATCAGGATTCTTTTTAAAGCAGTGGTCATGTGGTCTCTCTCTTATATCCGGGAAGTGTGTTGCTTGTAATATTCATGTGTGCCACGCGTCGCAGCCGCAGCAAGAGGGCGGTTCCAACGAGCAGGAACAAGGAAACGGCTGAAATCAGAGGGTGAACCACCACTACAACGAGCGGCGTCAGGAGCAGTCGGGCAATGCTGCGCAGAACAGAGTGGCGGGCTATGACGTCTGCCAGTTGCGGACTGAAACGATAGTACAGTGAGACAAAAGCCCGACCGGGAGCATTGGTCAACAGATACTCGTCCCTGAACTGGCGCAGCAGCTGCACCTGCGGATGCAGATAACTGCCGTATGCTGCCGTGGCGATGAAACAGCCGCTTTTGTTGCCGGAAGTCGTCGAAGACGTTGTGGCAGGCGGCTCGGTTGTTGGTACGAGATTGCCGTCTGTGCTGAAGTTGGCGTTTTGACCGTCAGAACTGGTGGTGTTCGCAATCAGCAGCACCAGTTCATCGGAGCTGCTGAACGTGCTGTCAGTGTAGGAGGTCCCCCCGGAGTTGGCGATGATTTCGGTGATGGTGCCGGAACTCTTTTTAAAAACGGCTGTCTGGATGCCGCTGCTCTTTGCAATCGTGATCGTAAGGGAAGGAACACCAGCTGCCGGGGTGAATTTGTAATACGCGAAAGAGTAATGGGGAAGCGTAATCGATGGCGCTGGGGTGTTGGAGCTGCTTACCGGATACGCCGCATAAGAGGCAACCGGTGTATAGACATGAATTTTGCTTGTTTCAGTGGTGTGGGTTGCCCAGTCTCTTTTGTAGACACGCTTGGCAAATGCAAAGAAATCGGCGCTCAGCGAGGTGCCATAGGTTCCCGATGAAAGTACGCTCTCAAGAACCGGAGTCATCAGGATGTCACCGTTGCTGTTGACTGAACTCGTTCTCGGGTCCAGCCCGGCAAGCGTTTCCCAGAAGCTGCGAACAACTATGGGAGTATGTTTCTCTGCCAGATAGCGATTGAATATCCAGCGTCCGTAACCGGCACCAGTGGTGACGGCATCCGATCCGACTGCCAGGTCAAGAGATGAAGTGCTGTATCTGAACCAGGCAGGGATGTAGGTGTACAGCTGGTTGACGTTGTCGTATACCTCGTCCTCCATCCAGGTGGAAGTTGCCTCCGCGTACCAGACCTCAAAATAGATATTGTATCCATACTGCACGGCATGGTGATATTCATGGGCCGCTGTGATCTGCAGGCTCTGAAGCGGGGGATAGGTGCCAGGATTATAAATATCATCAGTAAAGTTGTTATCGAGTTCCATCCAGCTGGTATAGGAGTTGGCATAGTTTGCCGGTAAAGCGGGCTGGTCACTGGTGGTTGTCCCGTAATATCTTTGCGGAGCGAGATCGAGCAGATACAGGTTGTATGGCGTTCCGGCCGGGTTGGTTGGCGCAGGTCGATACCCCTGAGATCCGTAATAGGTATAGACATTTTCAAACGTGGTGGCTACCGTTTCCACCCAATCCGGGACGCCGTTGTTGTTTGCGTCTGCCAGTGGCGGAGCGTCGGCGCCAACGGTTGTGTAATGAACCTTGAAGTGATTTGCTGCGGAGGTGAAAGTCCTCTCGTTTGCCAACGCAGGGGCCGCCAGTTGTTTTGCCAGCACTTTCTGCGTTGACGGCTCCAGCAGATTCCAGTCGCGACGCAGGCCGTGTTTGAGCGGCATACCGCATCGGGCGGCGGAATCCTGTGTAGCTGGCGCTTCGGACAACAGCGCTTTTTCAAGCTGAATGGTTTTCGTTTCTCCGAACTGCTGCAGGTAATAATTATCCACGGGGCCGGCAAATGCTGCCGTTGAGAGCTGAAACAGGGCTGCCGTGACGAGTGCAAGGCACATGTGGAAACGGTTCATCAGTCCACCATCCTTTTCCCGGCCCGCAATGGGACGAGCGTCGTTATACCGCTTTCGACCGTTATTTCGCTTGTGAATGGTCCGCTGCCGACCGAATAGGTTCCGGCAGCCAGGACCACTACAAAATAGCCATGGTCATCCGTCTGTACCGATACAAGTTGCTTGCCGCCGGAAGAAATCAGAAGCGGCACGCGCGGGTAAGGTTTGAAGCCGCTGCCGCTGCCACCGCCAAGCTTGCCGCCGGAAGTTTGAAGATAACAGATCCCGGCGATGACCCCCGTGCCATCCGGAAGGGGGGGCTGCTCAATCTGAGACCCCTGAACGGTCATGACAACCGGCTGCACCTTTTCCCGTACCGCCAGAAAAGCAGTACCGTCAATTGCCGGTCCCGGTATGAAGGCGGTGCCGTCGAAGTGGTAATAGTTCCAGACGTCTGCCGGCCGCTTGCCGGCCGCAGAAACAGTGACAGATGAACAGATAAGAAGTGCCAGTAGAATATTGATTGCTTTGAACATTGCGGCCGCCTTTGGAGCGATAAATGTTTTGTTGACATACTGCCTAATTCACCGGTGCGAAGTCAAACGGAATAATGGGTTTTCCGCTCTTCTCTTGACAAAACAGTTCTCTAACGATATTTTTACGGACCGATATATACAAGCCGAGTATGATAACTATAAAGCAGGAGCGAGAGGAGTCCACCGTCATGGCCGAAAAATTCATTTTTACTTCAGAATCAGTATCCGAAGGTCATCCTGACAAGGTTGCCGATCAGGTTTCGGATGCAATTCTCGATGCAATACTCACTCAGGACCGCACGGCTCGGGTGGCGTGTGAGACAATGGTTACCACTGGTATGGTGGTGATTGCCGGCGAGATCACCACAAATGCGGTGATCAACTATTCCGAGATCGCCCGTCAGACTATCAAGGACATCGGGTATACCGACTCCGAGATAGGTTTTGATGCCGATACCTGCGCCGTGCTTGTTTCTGTTGACCGTCAGTCGCCCGATATTTCTCAGGGTGTTTCGGAAGGAGAGGGGCTGCATAAGGAACAAGGGGCTGGCGATCAAGGGCTTATGTTCGGGTATGCCTGCAACGAAACCGCGGAACTGATGCCGATGCCGATTCAGCTCGCTCACCAGCTGGTGGCAAAACTGGCTGAAGTACGCAAGTCCGGCAAGCTGGATTTTCTCCGCCCCGATTCAAAATCCCAGGTTTCGGTTGAATATGTGGATGGCAAGCCGAGCCACATAGATACTGTTGTTATCTCAACTCAGCATACTCCTGACGTAACCCATAAGAGAATTGAGGAAGAGGTGATTGCGGAAGTTGTCAAGAAGGTCATCCCGGCACATCTGCTGGATGACAAAACCCGTTACTTCATCAACCCGACCGGCCGCTTTGTTGTGGGTGGCCCGATGGGTGACTGCGGGTTGACCGGCCGAAAAATAATTGTTGATACCTATGGAGGCATGGGGCGCCACGGCGGCGGCGCATTCTCAGGCAAGGATCCTTCAAAGGTTGATCGTTCAGCAGCCTACATGGGGCGCTATGTTGCCAAAAACCTGGTTGCCGCCGGTCTCTGTGACCGTTGCGAGGTGCAGGTTGCCTATGCAATCGGAGTCGCTCAGCCGGTTTCCATCATGGTACACGCGTTCGGTACCGGCAAGGTGACTGAAGCACGCCTGGCCGAACTGGTTCGAGAGGTATTTGACATGCGGCCTGCTGCCATCATTGAACAGCTTGACCTGCTCCGCCCGATCTATCGTAAAACAGCCGCGTACGGCCATTTCGGCCGTGAACTGCCAGAATTTACCTGGGAACGGACCGACAAAGCCGCGCTGCTGAAACAGAAAGCGGGATTATAAACAGATGTACCGTAGGGCGGTGTTAACACCGCCCTTTTTTTATCCAGACGATGAGAGTGCCATGCCTACCAGCACAATCGGACATAACCCGCTGCTTTTCGGGCATGACGAACGATCCGGCATTATTGCCGTTGAGCCGGTCGGCCACTTCATCAGGCTGTTTTTTAGAACCGCCGGACGAGTACATTTTCATGATGAGCCCTTTCAGCCGTTTATTCTGGTCAATGATCCCGGAATAGTTTCCGGGTGCCGGGTCCCCTGTGCTGTACGACAATTGGCCGGCGAAGGTTATTATCGCTGTCAGCTGCTGTTTGGTACCTGGAGTGAGTGCCTGACGGCCCGCGATTTTCTTGCGGCAAAAACCGGCAAAGGGTATTCCGCTCCCGACGCTCCCTACCTGTTTCTCCCCGACCTTTCCCATCAATATATGCTGGCCAGCGGAACGACGCTCTTTAAAGGCTTTGAATTTTCAGAGTTGCGCTGCCTGGCTCTTGATATTGAAACCGCATGTTCCGAGGGGTATGGTTTTTCAAATCCGGACCGTCCGGAAGACCGGATCATTTCCATTGCGCTCAAGGATTCCCACGGGGAAGAGGTTGTGCTGCGCGGGGACCAACTGACCGAGCCGCAACTGCTGCAGGAGCTGAATAATGTGATGCATCGCTGCGATCCTGATGTCATCACAGGTCACAACATTTATCGCTTCGACCTTGACTATATCGGCCGCAGGGCGCAGATGCATGGCATGAGCCTGAATTGGGGACGCAACGGAACAACTCCTCATGTTACCCCGCATGCCCGCTGGAGCCTGGCTGAGAAAACCCTTGAATACCCGCGCTGGGATGTTTATGGACGTCACATTATTGATACCTACTTTCTGGTGCAGCTGTATGATATTGCCGGCCGCAACCTGGAAAGCCATGGACTGAAAGCTGTTGCCCGGCATTTTGGTGTTGCAGCCGAGGATCGTACCTATCTGGATGGAGGCGATATTTCACGCGCTTTTCAGAATGATCCGGAGTCGCTGTATCGTTACAACCGTGATGATGTCCGTGAGACGCTCTCACTGTTCCGTCTGCTCGGCTACCCCTGGTTTCTGCAGAGCCGTATTTTCCCGTATTCCTTTCAAAACTGCGTTATTCGCGGCAATGCCACGCGCATTAATTCGCTCTTTCTCCGTGAATACCTCCATCGCGGCCATGCCGTTCCCGTCCGGACATCGGCCACCACTCCGTTCGAGGGGGGGTATACGGAGTCATCCATACAGGGGGTCGTCGGTCCTGTTGTCCATTGTGACGTGGCATCGCTCTACCCCTCATTGATGC